>ERZ772926.1474-NODE-1474-length-11251-cov-33.281886_pt1 | contig 11251 bp, 11 predicted proteins | sample MGYA00511136_ERZ772926 | MGnify/ENA primary metagenome ERZ772926 (study PRJEB29015, sample SAMEA2737917) | human oral metagenome | biome: human oral; feature: human-associated habitat; material: dental | place: China | collected 2153 ... | reverse complement strand
CTAAAGAGGTTCCGCGCATCATGCTGAACAAGAAGAAGCACACGGTGGGCGTGCGCATCCCCGATCACGTCATCACTCAGGCGATCGTTGAGGCGCTGGGCGAGCCCCTGGCGTGTTCGACGCTCATTATGCCCGGCGAGGATGAGCCCCTCACAGATGGTTTCGATGTCGATGAGCGCATCGGGCACCTGGTTGATCTCGTTGTGGTGGGGCCCGTCGGCGTGGCGCAGCCGACCACGGTCATCGACTTCGCGGGCGGAGATGCGGTCGTTGCTCGTGTTGGCGCTGGCGATATTTCGCTGTTCGACTGAACGTGTGGCATTCGAGCAGACGTCTTTTTCGCGCACCGGTTTTTGCCTGTTGCGCCAAGAGACAAGAGACGGGATCTATCGCGATACCGATGCGCTCCCGATTGTTGTCCAGCGCCTTGTCGTTGATGGGGTCGACGCCGTTCGTGTGACCTTCCAATCCGCAGACGAGGCCGCCGCTGATTGCTACGTCATCTTGAACACGATCACGGATCGCGCGCGAGCACCTTGACGAGTTTCGCATGGGTGCGGGCGCGGACGACGGCAATGCTCACGCGCTCGTGTGTGCGCTTCCCGCTGACGCGATCATCAGCTATCAGCAGGTGATCGTGGACACCTCGGACGTGCGCGTCAGCGCGGTCACGGAGATGTGTCAGTGGCTTCAGTTCGTTGACGGCGCTCGCCCTGATGCCGCCAATCCTCTGACCCTCGTCAACGGCCGTGGGCAGCAGGCTTCGCTCTTTGTCGGTCCCAATGCCCGGGTGGTGTGGCCGTCGCGAGATCTGTCCGACGCCCAGATGTGGGCGGTGCGAGAGGTCGATATCGGTGAGGCGATCACCGCGCGGCTGGGGATGGCAGGCGGACGTCGCGTCGTGACATATGACGGTGAGAGCGTGCCAACCTGCACCCTGATTCTGTTCGACGGTGAGATGTGGCGAGCCAACGGCGTTGGCTGGCTCATCCGCCGCTATCCCGGGCTGCGCGTGGTCACCATCGATGCGGGTGCTTGTGCGCAGCGTGAGGCGGAGCTGACGGATGCGGATCGTGTTGCTGCTCTGCTTCAGGCAGTGTGCGACGAGGCCGGGGCAGGTCCCGTGATGGTCGCCGGCCAATCCTACGGTGGCCTCGCCGCGCTGGAGGTTGGCTTGCGACAGGATCTGCCCGTCGACGTGATCGTCGCCCAATCGCCGTCCCTGTGGTGGGGCGGGGCTGCGCGAGGCATGGGCGAGGGGGCGTTGATGCGAGACCTGCGCTCTGGGGTGGCGACGCCCCACCCCGGAGTGACGCTACGCCTGCAGGTTGGGACTCTGGAGCAGACGATGCGCCCGGTCGTTGATGACTGTGCGGAGCTTCTGCGGAGTCTGGGAGCCCATGTGGAATTGGATCATTACCGCAGCGGGCATGATGTCGCCTGGTGGCGGGAAGGGCTGATTTGTGCACTCGATGAGTGGCGTGCTCTCACATACTGACCAGTGACGAGACAGACTGGGTTGCCATGCTCCCTATAGGTTAGGCTTACCTTTGCCCCTAATAGATCGACTGAATTGAGACACCTGTACACCTGTCGACGCGAATCAGCGCCGTGGTCGGCGTCGCTGTGACTGCTCTCGCCCGGGGAGCCTGCTCGTCCACCCAGCCCACCCCGGCCTCGTCCCCCGAGGCCTCTGCGACGTCCGAGACGCGCACTGTTACCGACGCGTCCGGCCAGGAAGTGACACTCCCGTCGCACCCGAGCCGCGTCGTCACGCTCTCCGAGCCGACCACTGACAATGCCCTCGCGCTCGGCGTGACCCCGATCGGTGTCGTGTCCGGCCGTGGTCAGCGACCGTCCCGAACTACCTGATCGATCGTGCCGGAGACATTCCGATCCTTGGATCGATTGGTACCCCGAACCTCGAGGCTATCGGTGCGGCCCATCCTGATCTCATCCTCGTCAACGGTACCTCTGTGAAGAATAACGACACGGAAACCCTGACTGCGCTTTCTCAGATCGCGCCCGTCTTCTTCACCACTCAGTCCGGTGGTGACTGGCGTGAGACCTTCACGCTCACCGCAGATGCGCTGGGTCTGGCCGACCAGGCCGAGACCAAGCTCGCGGAGTTCGACCAGCATGTCGCATGGGTGAGCGCCCGTCTGAAGGATGCCGGCTACCTCGATCAGACGTACTCGGTCGTGCGTTGGCAGGGCGATAGCGCCGGCCTGATCCTCAAGGAGCTCCCCGCCGGACAGGCTCTGACCGCACTCGGCATGAAGCGCCCCGCGAACCAGGACCGTGACGGCGAGGGCCACTCTGAGCCTGTCTCCCTGGAGAACATCGACCAGATCGATGCGGACTGGATCTTCCTTGGCACGCTCGGCAAGTCCTCGGTGAACAATCCGTCCGCCGGTGGCAACACGGGCGTCGAGGCCTCCGCCGCAGCCCTCGAAGAGGCGAAGAACACCGTCGGTTTCGACTCCCTCGGCGTCGTCTAGGCGAACCACGTCATCCCCGTCGACGGCTCCCTGTGGACCTCAACCGGTGGCTACCTCCTGATGGACGGCATCGTCTCGAGCATTGAGGCCCAGTTCGTCCCGGCTTCCTGAGCCTGATGGTCGGACGATTCGGGTCGCTGACCTGACATGACGACACGTCGTATCACCAGCGTCGCCATTGCCTGCGCAGTGGCGACGCTGGTGCTTGTCCTCGTCGCGATCGCCTTGCTCGCCCTCGGTTCCCGTTCCATTGCTCCCGATGTTGTGTGGGATGCTCTGGTTCGTGGTGGGGCGAGTCAGGACGCTCAGGTGGTCACCCAGCTGCGCGTGCCGCGCACGATCGCCGCGCTCATGATCGGCGGTGCGCTTGGTTTGGCGGGCTCCATCATGCAGGCGATGACCCGCAATCCGCTCGCCGACCCCGGCGTGCTCGGCATTAGCGCAGGTGCGGCGTTCGTCGTTGTCTCCGTGACGGCCATCTCCGGAGTCGTGACGCGTGCGGGGACGCTCGGCGCTTCCCTCGTCGGTGCCGGTCTGGCCGCGGCGCTCGTGTTTGCTATTTCGGGGCGCGGTGGAGGATCGCGTTCTCGGCTGGCTCTTGCGGGCATCGCCGTATCTGCGGTTCTTGCATCCCTCACGCAGGCAGTGTTGACGGCCAATCAATTCGCATTCAACGAGTTCCGCTACTGGGCATCCGGCTCGTTGGAGGGAGTCGATATAGGCTCCGTGGCCGCTGCGGGAGTCGTTATCCTGTGCGGCTGCGTCCTCGCAGTTCTCATCTCGTCAGCTCTCGGCGTTCTCGCCATCGGTGAGGATGCCGCCGTGAGTCTTGGTGTGCGCGTGCGTCTCATTCGGGCACTGGGAGTTCTTGCGGTGACGGCTCTCGCGGGTGGAGCCACAGCGCTGGGCGGTCCGCTGACATTCGTCGGCCTCGCGGTGCCGCTCATGGTCCGACGCGTTGTGGGGGCGAGGCAGGGAACGATCGCGATCTGGTCGACGGTTTCGGGCGCTGTGTGGGTGTGCATTGCAGGCATTACGTCGCGTCTCGTCCTCGCGCCTTCCGAGGTGCCCGTTGGCGTCGTTGTAGCCCTGATCGGCGCCCCCTTCTTCATTATCGGTGCGCGTGGAAGGGACATGTCGTGACGCGGGAAAGCCATCGGTACACCACTCTGTCGAGAGCGGGTTTCTCCGTTCGCATCCATCGACGTAGCGCGGCGGTAGTCATCATCGGCTCCTTCTTCTGGTTGGCTTGTCCGTCTATTCGCTGACACTCGGCGACTATGGGCTCAGTGCTGGGGATTCCTTCCGACGCCTGCTGGGTGATGGCGGGCCTCGAGATGATTTCCTCGGTGTCTACTTTGTGCAGTCTGTGCGGCTGCCGCGGATGCTGGCCGCTGTCGCGGTCGGGTGCACGCTCGGCATTTCGGGGCGTATCTTCCAGACGATCTCGGGTAATCCTCTGGGGAGTCCGGACATTGTGGGGCTGTCAACGGGGTGTGCCACCGGAGCGCTGATAGCGATTATTGTGCTGGGGTCGAGTCCGTCCGTCACCGGCTTCGGAGCGTTGCTCGGTGGTCTCCTCTCAGGTGTGCTGATCCTCGCTTGCGCGGGCGGTATGCGCGTGACGGGAATGCGTGTTGTCCTGGTCGGTATTGGTTGCTCTGCTGCGCTGAGCGCTATCAATTCGCTGCTGATCGTCAAGGCGCCACTGGAGGCGGCGCAGCGAGCGCAACTGTGGAGTGTCGGATCATTGTCGGGGGTCACGTTCGCTCGACTGACGCCGCTCCTGATCGTGCTCGGCGTTGTCGCATGCGCGTGCGTCGCGGCTGCAGTTCCGCTGGGGCTTGTGGCGATGGGGGATGACGTTGCGACCGGGCTCGGTGTGCGCGTGCGCCGCATTCGTCTTCTGTCGATCGTTGTTGCGATTCTGCTCGTCGCCTGTGCGACGGCTGTGGCTGGTCCGGTTGCATTCGTTGCGCTATCCGCTCCACATGTCGCTCACCGCCTGTGCTGGGGCGGGGGGTGGGTTTCGCATCTTCCGGCGTCGTGGGAGCGTTGCTGGTGTTGACTTCCGACGTGTGTGCTCAGCGTTTGATTGCTCCCGCTGAGCTTCCTGTGGGTGTTGTGACGGGTGTCGTGGGAGGCTTGTATCTCTTGTGGCTGTTGATTCGTGAGGTGAGGTCGTGACTGAGGTGGGAACGAGGCCGGGGCTGGGCGCCCGAGATATCGTCGTCGGCTACGGGAAGAATGCTCCGATTCTGGATGGGCTGTCCCTGGACGTGCTGACTGGGGAATTGACCGTCATCGTCGGCCCCAATGCGTGCGGGAAGTCGACTCTCTTGCGGTCGTTGTTGCGCGTTCTCGATGTTCGTAGCGGAGTGGTGGAGTTGGATGGCAGCAGCGTTGCTGACATGAATCAGAAGGCGCTCGCGCGCAGGCTCGGATTGCTCGCGCAATCGTCCGTGGCTCCGGGCGATATGCTCGTGGAAGACTTGGTTGCGAGGGGACGCTATCCCTATCAATCCCTTCTGCGTCAGTGGAGTCGTGAAGACGATGAAGCTGTTGCTCGTGCGATGGAAGATGCTGGCGTCGTCTCCCTCGTGGGGCGGCGCCTTGGTGAGCTTTCGGGTGGTCAGCGTCAGCGTGTCTGGATTGCAATGGCTTTGGCGCAGTCGACGGAGATCTTGCTGCTCGATGAATCGACGACGTATCTCGATCTTAATCACCAGCTTGAGGTGCTCCGTCTTGCCGATCGCTTGCAACGTGCGGGTACAACTGTTGTTGCCGTGCTGCACGATCTGCATCTTGCGTTCCGGTATGCCACGCACCTCGTCTTCATGAAGGACGGGCAGATCCTCGCACAGGGGAGCCCACCCAGGTAGTCACGCCCGAGCTCGTAGAACGTGTCTTCGCAGTGCCCTGCCGCATCATCGAGGATCCGGAGACGGGAGATCCTCTCGTCATCCCACGCCGGTAATCGTCGTTGTGTTTCTCGATATCTCAAATGCTGACCAGCGGGTCATCAGAAGCCATGATTGCTCGATAATATTGCTCACAGTTGTCGTGACAAAATCGCATAAATCCAGGTAAAATAAGGTTTTGAGCGAGTGTGTCATGAATGTGCTTGTTGCTCGCAATTACATCTCGCAAGCCAGGCAATAGTATGGTGCTCGTATCGAGTGGTTACTCAGGCACTGACATGCGCATTCTGGGCGCGACAGTGTTGATCGGTTGAGACTATCCCAGACAGAAGGAAACGAATACGCATGACGACACAGGCGCGCTCACAGGGCCGGGGCCTTCGCATGTCCCTGCTCGCACTGACCGCCTCTGCTTCCGTCGTCGGTGGAATGTTCGTGTCGGTCGGCCCCGCTTATAGCGCCGATGGGATTGGCGATGATGCTGGACAGTGTTTGACCGCTTCTGAAGAAGGAGCGTCGGTCATAGCGTCGTCGGTTGTTGCGACCGGCGTGCCGCTGCATGTGGAAGGCACTGGCTGGGGGCCGTCTTCCGAGGGTGCCCTCGGTTTCGTGATTGTGACGCTCGATGATGGCCAGGAAAAGCGCTCTGATGACATGGTCCTCCCAGCGTGGGTTCCGTCCTCGGTCGCACGTAATAGGTCTGCATGGGCGGTTGCGAACGTTGGTGCGGATGGCACTTTCGTGGCTGATATTGACCTGCCGGCTACGTGGACGGTGGGGACGAAGCATCAGGTCATGATCGGTGACGGGGTGACGGGTAACTATGTTCAGGTTGAGGTGACGGTCGTCGAATCGGCAGCCGAGGCGCGCTCTTGTTCGCTGGCGCCGACCGAGCCGTCAGTGACCGATGGTACTGATCCTGTGACGGACAGTGCCGCCCCGACTCACGATCCGGGCTCTGAGAACACCTCCGCGAGCCCTACCGGCACCCCGTCTGTGCCAAGCGGACCGTCGGCGAGTGCGTCTGGAGAGAAACAGACATCCGAACGAATGCAGGCTGATAATGCGACATCTTCTGCGTCGATTCCCTCTCCCAGTTCGTCGTCTGCTAGTGGAGGATCGTCGACACAGTCCTCGTCTGCTTCATCCGGTGCATCTGGTAGCGGCGCGGATCCCACTCCGGAGCCTTCAGCCTCATCCACTCAGCAAAGCGTGTCCGCATCGCAGATTGGTCCCAAAGCTCACTCGGAACAGCAGGCCTCGAATCAGGCTGCCCGCGAGGAGGAGTCGCGACTGAATGGCTGGATTCTCGCTGGTGGCGGTGCTCTTGCGTTGCTCGGTGCCATCGTGACGGTCAGTATTATTCGCCGCTCCCACGGATTGCCGCGCTAATCACCTTTCATCTGGCCTAGTGCTCTGAGAAAATGTGCATTAACCGATTGGTGTGCGTTGGAATTTAGCATTCGCGCGCCACGCCTGTTACTCTAGTTTCAAAACAAATGCTTCTGAGGATTAAGTCACTAAGGAGAACGGTATGCAGCACGCACGGGCCGCTTCTGCCCTTGCCGCGCGCGGCCTCGGAGGGCGCAGTCGATTGATGAGCCTCCTGATGGCCCTGTGCCTGTTCGCTGCCATCGCGCTTGCGATCCCCGGATTTGCTGCTCGCGCAGACGGTAACGACGGGGCTATTCCCGTCCCGACCACGGCATTCACTGTTCGGATCGAACAGGGCTCTTCTTTTGAGAAGCAGTACGGGGATAAGGGCTACTGGGGCGTGATGCTCGACTCGGGTCGCGTGACACCCATTGAACAGCCGACGTACGAGCGTAATGGCGAAACGGTGCCCGTGAGCGCTGATGATGTGTGGGTTGCGACCAGTCCGCACAACTACACCCTGAAGGTCCCTGTGCCCAATGGACAGAACAATGTCGAGGGCATCACGTGGGAGCCTGGAACGAAGCACACCGTCACGGTGCTCATGTTCAAGGAAGGGCGAGATCTCGTTGAGGGTGACCCCGTGAGCTACACGGTGAGCGTGTATCAGCCTGTTGATAACGACGACACGCGTACACCTGAACCGACGGCGGACCCGACGACCGATCCCGCGCCTCAGCCCACGGCTGAGCCGACGACCGATCCCGCGCCCGCACCGACGAGCGAGCCCAGCGCTGACCCCGCGCCTGCTCCGACCACCGAGCAGCCCGCAGCTCAGCCTGATGATCCGCAGCTCCCCGCCGTCCGTCCGACCCCGACGCCTTCCGCAACGCCGACCCCGACGCCTTCTGCGACAGCGTCTGCTGGGTCCACGCAGCCTTCCGACACTCCGGTGTCGCCCATTTCGGACGTTTCTCAGCTGACTGACGCGAACAAGGGTGGCGTGAGTGCTGCTTTCACGGGCGGGCAGCTGACGATCAATGTCCCTTCGGATAAGGCCGTTGCCGGCGACTGGGTGAGCGCGAACATCATGCAGACCAGTGAGGCCCGCTGGCTTCAGGTCGAAGACTCCAATCAGGTGTCCATGGACGTTACGGGCCTGCCGATGGGCGACTACAAGGTCGTTGTGGCGAACCGACAGCATGAACTGGTCGGTTGGGCTGAGTTCAAGGTCGCTTCGACGGTTGCCGCAGCCGGTGCTGGGTCTTCCGTTGACGCCTCGGGCGGCGTGAAGCTGCACGCTGAGATGTTGTCTTCCTCGCTGGCCGGCAACGAGTCTGAAGGGCTGAATGGGTACCTGCTGGGTGCCGGTGCCTGCATGCTGATCCTCGGCGGCCTCGTCGTCGTCCAGGTTCTCTCAGGTCCCAAGATTGGCTCTTCTTCGAATGGAGTCACATTGTCCTAAGCTAGGGCTCATGGATCTGTTTGATTCTGAGTCTGTCGACGAGTCGGGCGTGCCTGCTTTCAATGCGGGCGCGCCCCTCGCCGTTCGTATGCGCCCGACGACGCTTACAGAGGTGGTTGGTCAGTCGCACCTGTTGGGTGAGGGGGCTCCGTTGCGGCGCTTGCTCTCGCCGGGTGCGAGTGGTGGGGTGTCGGTCTCTTCCGTCGTTCTCTGGGGGCCTCCAGGTACCGGTAAGACGACACTCGCGTATTTGATTGCGCGCGCATCCGGGCGCCGTTTTGTTGAGCTTTCTGCCGTGTCTTCGGGGGTCAGTGACGTGCGGCGCGTTGTCGACGATGCGCGTCGAACCCTTGCTGGCGGGGGAGAAGAGACGATTCTGTTCGTCGATGAGGTGCATCGATTTTCGAAGTCGCAGCAGGACTCGCTCCTGCCGGCGGTTGAGAATCGTTGGGTTGTGCTTGTGGCGGCAACGACTGAGAATCCCTCGTTCTCGGTGATTTCCCCTCTCCTGTCGCGCTCGTTGCTGCTGACCCTGCGTCCGCTTGATGCGGATGCGATTGAGGGACTTATTCGGCGTGCGCTGGCGGATGAGCGCGGCCTCGGTGGGCGTTTTTCTATCACGGACGAGGCCGTGGCTGGCCTTGTGCGGTTGGCGGGCTCGGATGCGCGTAAGTCTTTGACCCTCCTGGAGGCAGCCGCGGGTGTGGCTAGCGACGATGGATCCGGTGAGATTACGGTCGCGAGCGTTGAAGCGGCGGCCAACCAGGCCCTCGTTCGATGGAGCAAGGATCAGCACTACGATGTGGCAAGCGCGTTCATCAAATCGATGCGTGGGTCTGACGTGGATGCGGCGCTCCACTACCTCGCCCGTATGATCGAGGCCGGGGAGGACCCGCGCTTCATTGCGCGGCGTATCATGATCGCCGCCTCCGAAGAAGTCGGCATGGCCGCCCCTGAGGTGTTGACGACCTGCGTGAGCGTCGCGCAGGGTGTTGCGCTGATTGGTATGCCCGAGGCCCGTCTGTTACTCGCGGAGGCGGTGGTCGCCGTGGCAACGGCCCCGAAGTCGAACGCGACGTACCTGGCGATTGATCGTGCGATCGCCGATGTGCGTGCGGGGCGTGGGGGAGCGGTTCCCGAGCACTTGCGCGACGCGCACTTTTCCGGTGCGAAGTTGCTGGGCCACGGTGAGGGGTACCTCTATGCGCATGATTATCCGCACCATGTTGCGGCGCAGCAGTACCTACCTAACGACCTGGAAGGCACGCGTTACTACGAGCCAACGGAAAACGGGCATGAGGCGATGCTCACGAAGCGGCTTGGTGTGATTCGCAATTTACTGAAAAGACGCTAGGATGTAACAGTTGTCCGCACCAGCGGACACCTGGGGCCTTAGCCGACGGATCTCATTGATCCTGGAGTTGGCCCCATGCCGGTACCTCCGGCATGACATGAGAAACAGGAAGAATAAACATGGCAACGAATCGTTCCCGCAAGCAGGTGCGCGAGTCCCGCGCCCTCGGTCTGGCTCTGACCCCCAAGGCCGTTCGCTACTTCGAGAAGCGCCCCTACGGCCCCGGTGAGCACGGTCGTACGCGCCGCCGCCAGGACTCCGACTATGCCGTTCGTCTGAAGGAAAAGCAGCGTCTGCGCGCCCAGTACGGCATTCGTGAGTCGCAGCTGCGCCGCGCCTTCGAAGAAGCTCGTCGTACCGTCGGCCTGACCGGTGAGAACCTGGTTGAGCTGCTCGAAATGCGTCTCGACGCCCTCGTTCTGCGCGCTGGCTTCGCCCGCACCATCCAGCAGGCCCGCCAGTTCGTCGTTCACCGTCACATCCTCGTTGATGGCAAGATCGTCGACCGTCCCTCGTTCCGCGTGAAGCCCGGCCAGACCCTGCAGGTTAAGCCCAAGTCGCAGACCACGGTTCCTTTCGAGATTGCTGCCGAGGGTATTCACCGCGACGTGCTGCCCGCCGTCCCCGAGTACCTGGACGTTGATCTCGCCCGCCTGAAGGCGACCCTGGTGCGTCGCCCGAAGCGTGCTGAGGTTCCGGTGACCGTCGATGTTCAGATGGTCGTCGAGCACTACTCGCGCTGACACTGGCCTTTCCGCGCCCCCGAGCGACGCTCGGGGGCGCGGTTTTTCTTTTATCCCACTGTCCGCTTGCGCGTGCCGAAGTGCCGTGAGCGGCGCTGACCGTCTAACATGGGGGACTATGCGTACGTCTGAAATCCGCACCCGCTGGCTCGAATACTTCAAGAAGCAGGGGCATGAGATTCGTCCTTCCGTTTCTCTTGTCTCCCCGGAGCCCTCGATTCTGTTCACGATCGCGGGCATGGTTCCGTTCATCCCCTACATTACGGGAGTCGAGCCCGCGCCGTGGCCTCGTGCCGCGTCGGTGCAGAAGTGCATTCGCACGAACGACATCGATAACGTCGGTAAGACGACGCGTCACGGAACGTTCTTCCAGATGAACGGTAACTTCTCGTTCGGCGACTACTTCAAGGAAGGTGCGATCAACTATGCGTGGGAACTGCTGACCGGTTCGCGCGACGAGGGCATGTACGGACTCGACGGTGATCGCTTCTGGGTGACGCTGTGGGACCAGGACGAGGAAGCTTTCAACGTCCTCACCAAGCAGATTGGTATGGATCCCAAGCACATTGTGCGCCTGCCTCGTGAGGAAAATTTCTGGGATACGGGCCAGCCCGGCCCTGCGGGTCCCTGCGCGGAGTGGCACTACGACCGCGGCCCCGAATATGGTCCCGAGGCCGTGGGTGGCACCGTCGATCCGGGCGGCGACCGCTATCTCGAGGTGTGGAACCTTGTCTTCGACCAGTTCATGCGCGGTGAGGGTACCGGCAAGGACTACCCCCTGCTGGGCGAGCTCGATAAGAAGGCGATTGATACGGGCGCCGGCCTCGAACGTCTGGCCTTCGTCATGCAGGACAAGCCCAACATGTACGAGATCGACGAGGTCTTCCCCGTCA
>ERZ772926.1469-NODE-1469-length-11278-cov-4.876771_pt1 | contig 11278 bp, 11 predicted proteins | sample MGYA00511136_ERZ772926 | MGnify/ENA primary metagenome ERZ772926 (study PRJEB29015, sample SAMEA2737917) | human oral metagenome | biome: human oral; feature: human-associated habitat; material: dental | place: China | collected 2153 ... | reverse complement strand
GACCAGCATCATGGACAAGACGGACAAGATTCCCGTCTATATTCAGCTCTGCCGCCGAATGGGGATCAAGATTCTGCCGCCGGACATCAATTCGAGTGCGGCTTCGTTCGGTATCGAGGATGGTGCGATCCGCTTTGGGCTCGCTGCTGTCCGCAACGTCGGCGAGAATGCGATCGTGAGCATGGAACGCGTACGAGCGGAGGGTGGAAAGTTCCGCTCACTCGTGGACTTTTGTGCGCGCGTCGATCTGCGGACGGTCAATAAACGTGCGATTGAGAGTCTCATCAAATGCGGCGCGTTTGATGGTATTGGTACGGAGCGCAATCAACTGCTTGCAGCACTTGATGCAGCGATACAGGATGCGGCGCGGCGGCAGCGTGACCTCCTGAGTGGACAGGGAGGTCTTTTTGGCGAAGAAACGATGGAAGAGGTTCAGCAGATACGCGTTTCGGAGGGCATTCCACCGAGCACAGTGCGTGAGCGACTGACGTGGGAGAAGGAGGCGACGGGGTTCTACATTACGGGGCATCCGCTGGATGACTTCAGCGAAACACTCTCTTCCCTGCTCTCCATCGGTGAGATTACGCATATTGTACGCAAGGAGCGGCAGCTTGTCCGTATCGGCGGAATTCTGACGAGCACGAAGCGTTTTACAACGAAGAAGGGCGACACCATGATCTTCGCAGAACTTGAAGATTTCAGCGGTAAGATCGAGGTGACGGTATTTCCACGTGTGTTCTATGCGCATGTGTCTGATCTGGAGCCGGACAGTATCATTGTCGTGCAGGGCCGCGTTGATATAACGGGCGAGGAGCCGAAGCTGCTTGCGGATGAGATCTGGCGGATGAGTGAATATCGTGCATCCTTCTATCTGGTTCCCCCTGCAGATGCCGATCGGCGCGCACTGTGGACGGCGATGCAGGAACTCTTTGCCGCGCACAGGGGAGAGCACCCTGTTTTCGTTCAGAGTGAGGGTCGCTGGCGAAAGCTCGAGCAACACTACTGGATTGACGGATCAGCTGCGGTACGGCAGGAACTCAGGGCGCTCATGGGGGAAAGCGCCGTCAAGGTACGATAGGGGGCGAAATGGAAGAACGATTGCAGAAGATTCTCAGCCATGCGGGTGTAGCGTCGCGTCGTGCGGCAGAAGAAATGATTCGCACGGGACGGGTTACGGTGGACGGCTCTGTCATTACGGAATTGGGATGTAAATTTGACGCGGGGTGTCATGTGATTGCTGTCGATGGTGTCCGTATAGAGCCTAATGAGCAGAAATTCTACATCCTGATCAACAAGCCGCGCGGATATCTCTCGACGGCACGCGATGATCGAGGGCGTGAAACGGTACTCGATCTCCTGCCCGATTTTCCTGCGCGGCTCTACCCTGTGGGGCGGCTCGATGCCGATACGGAGGGGCTTCTGCTCATTACAAACGATGGGGCTCTGACGCAGGAGCTGCTCCATCCGCGCTACGAGATCGACAAGGTCTATCATGCAGAGGTAAGTGGAAAGGTCGAAGCGGATGGACTGGCACGGCTGCGCTCTGGGATCCTCCTTGAAGACGGGATGACGGCGCCGGCAAGAGTTCGTGTCTTGCGGTGCGAAGAGGGGCGTACCGTAGTTGAGACCATCATCCATGAGGGACGCAATCGTCAGGTGCGGCGTATGTTTGCCGCGATCGGCTGTCATGTCTGCGCACTGCGGCGCGTCCGTTTTGCGGGGCTGACACTGCGGGGGCTTGCCACAGGTGCATTTCGCCTTTTGACTGCGGAGGAGATCGATGAACTGCGGAGGAGTGCGGGGGTGATGGATGGTGAATCAAATCGTAATTGTGGGCGCGGGACCTGCGGGGATGATGGCGGCAGCAGCTGCGGCAGAGTGCGGCGGAGGCGTTCTGCTCCTCGAAAAGATGCCGCGTGTCGGCTGCAAGATGATGATTACGGGAAAGGGGCGCTGCAACGTCACAAGCGCCGACGAGATTCCTGACATCATCAAGAATGTTGTAGGAAACGGAAAATTCCTCAACAGCAGCCTGCGTGCCTTTGACAATGCAGATGTGATGGCGTTCTTTGAGCGGCTTGGGGTTCCTCTGAAGACCGAGCGCGGCAACCGTGTCTTTCCTCGGAGTGACCGTGCCGCCCATGTGGTGGATGCCATCGTGCGCTACCTACGCGACCAAAAGGTAGAGATTCGTACGAATACATCTGTGAGCGAACTTCTCATCGAGGACAACAAAGTGGACGGCGTTCGCCTTGTGGACAATACAAAGATTGCTGCATCTGCTGTAATTCTCGCGACGGGCGGAGCCTCCTATCCTGCGACGGGATCGACAGGAGACGGCTACGCACTTGCGCGTGCGGCGGGGCATACGATTACCCCAATCTTTCCTGCGCTTGTTCCGCTCGTGACACAGGAAGCGTGGGTCAAGGATGTGCAGGGACTGTCGCTGCGGAATGTGCGTGCAAGTCTCTATTATGCGGGGAAGAAGGAGCAGGAGTTCTTTGGCGAGATGCTCTTTACACATTTTGGCGTAACGGGACCGATCATCCTTCAACTGAGCCGGCGTGCTTCCGAGTTGCATATGTCAGGAGTGAAGGAGCTTTTGCTTCGTCTGAATTTGAAGCCTGCGCTGACGCATGAGAAATTGCGGGAGCGTGTGGATCGGGACTTTACGGCATACGAACAGAAGCAGCTTCATAACGGTATGATTGATCTTCTGCCAAAGCGGCTGATTGAACCCGTTCTTCGTGCAGCAGAGCTTTCACCCGAGCGCGTCGTCGGACAGATTTCGTCAAAGGAGCGGGAGCGACTCGTGCGTACATTACAGGCACTCCCACTCACGATCATAGGGACACGTCCCATCGCCGAAGCGATTGTGACAGCGGGCGGCGTTGCAACGCGTGAGATCGACCCGCGTACGATGGAATCAAAACTTGTAAAGAATCTCTATTTCGTCGGCGAACTGGTTGATGTGGACGCATATACGGGCGGATATAATCTGCAGGCGGCATTTTCGATGGGGCACGCGGCGGGGCGTTACAGCGTATGGAATATGGAGGGGTAGTGAATGCCAGAAATACAGACAGTCGAACCTACGCGGAACGGATGGAGGGGAGCGGTTGAGATTCCGGGGGACAAGTCTATCTCACACCGCAGCGTCATGTTTGCGGGGTTAGCCAATACGCCCGTGCATATTCGAAACTTTCTCCACGCGGCGGACTGTCTCTCAACAGTCGGTGTGATGCGTGCGCTCGGTGTAAATATTGAATTTCGGAACGAAAACGAACTGATTGTTACAGGGAGAGGATTTCATGGACTGACAGAACCGCTGACCGTACTGGACGCGGGAAATTCGGGGACGACGCTGCGCCTGATGATGGGGCTGCTCGCGCCGCAGCCGTTTCTCTCGGTGTTTGCGGGAGATTCCTCGCTGACACGCCGCCCGATGGGACGCGTGCGTCAGCCGCTCTCTCAGATGGGGGCACGGATCTTCGGGCGCAGCGGGAACAACAACCTTCCGCTTACAATTGTACCGACGGAGGAGAAGCTCCACGGCATTCACTACGAAAGCCCTGTCGCGAGTGCGCAGGTTAAGTCGGCAATTCTTCTTGCGGGACTATATGCGGATGCACCAACCACCGTCACGGAGCCGTACGTGTCGCGCGACCATACAGAGCGGATGCTTGCGGGCTTCGGCGTACATATCGAGCGCACGGGAACGAGCGTTACTGTCTTCCCCGTGGAGGATGGCGGCTATTGTGCCCCCGATATGATCACAGTGCCGGGGGATATCAGTTCGGCAGCGTATTTCCTTGTTGCAGGCAGTATCATTGAGGGAAGTCGCCTGCTGCTCAGAAATATTGGCGTCAATCCGACGCGCACCGGCATTCTGGATGTGCTTACAGAGATGGGAGCACAGATCTCTGTGCAGAATGAGCACATGAGCGGCGGTGAGCGTGTTGCCGACCTTGCCGTTGAGGCTGCATCTCTGCATGGTGTATCTTTTGGCGCAGAGATTATGCCGCGCCTCATCGACGAGATTCCGATTATCGCCGTCGCCGCGCTCTTTGCCGAGGGCGATACTGTCATCACGGGCGCAGGCGAACTGCGCGTGAAGGAGACGGATCGTCTCCTTGCGATTGCGACGGAGTTCCAAAAGCTTGCCCCCGGCAGTATTGAGGAGCGCGAGGATGGGCTTATCATTCATGGGAAACCAGAGATGCAGAGAGCGCAGGTGAGCAGCTGCGGCGATCATCGTATGGCAATGTCGCTCGCTGTGCTTGGTGCGTCGGCAAATGGAGTTCTCATCGAGGAGCCGGACAGCGTGAATATTTCCTACCCAACATTCTTTTCTGAAATCGAGCGGCTGAGCTAGGAGGATTTGATATGAAGTGTGTGATTGCAATTGATGGGCCCGCCGGCGCGGGCAAGAGCACTGTTGCAAAGCTTGTGGCGGAAAAACTCGGCTATACCTATATCGACACGGGGGCGATGTATCGTGCTGTCGCGTGGAAAACACTGCAACATTCCAAGGAAGCGACGGACGAAGATATCCTTCGTGCTGTGCAGGATATTGATGTACAACTTACCTGTACGGAGAGCGGTACACGCGTCACGGTCGACAATACGGATGTGACGCGTGAGATTCGTACGCCTGAGGTCACGCACATTGTCTCCCGCGTTGCAGCGCTTGGCCCTGTCCGCGAGAAGATGGTGGAGCTGCAGCGCGCGATGGCAGCGGACGGCGCAGTCGTCATGGATGGACGCGACATAGGTACGAACGTGCTTCCGAACGCCGACGTGAAGATCTTCCTTACGGCATCCGTCGAGGAACGTGCACGCCGTCGCTATGACGAGATGAAGGAAAAGGGGTATGCGGTGGACTTCGATGAGCTGAAACAGGAGATTGCCGCACGTGACAAACAGGACAGTGAGCGTGCGATCTCCCCACTGCGTCAGGCAGAGGATGCCGTTCTGCTCGACTCGACCTCGCTCACGATTGATGAGGTTGTCACTCGTATCTTAAAGCTCTCGGAATAGGCGGTTACTATGTTGTACGGATTTCTGCAAATTGTCTTTCGGATCTTTTTCTACATCGTCTTTCGCACGCGCGTCTATGGGCGCGAGAACATCCCCGCAGAAGGCGCGGTAATTCTCGCTGCGAATCATGCGAGCAACATCGACCCGCCGCTCATGGCGAGCCTCATTGAGCGTCCTGTCAGCTATATGGCGAAGATCGAGCTGTTCGAGAACCCGATCTTCGGCGCGGCAATCCGCCGCTGCCATGCATTCCCCGTGAAGCGCGGCGAGTCCGATCGCGGTGCGATCAAGGCGGCGGTCACGGTACTGAAGGAGGGTCGCGTTCTGGGACTGTTCCCTGAGGGCACGCGCAGCAAGACAGGACAGCTGCAAAAGGCGGAGGCAGGCGTCGCCCTGATCGCCGCTATGACGGGCGCTCCGATTGTACCCGTTGCCATCCTGAACACACACCGTATCTTCGCAAACGGCGGACTGCTCCCGCAGCTGCGCATTATGTACGGCGCGCCGATGTCCTTTCAGGGTGACCGCAAGAGCAAGGAGGCACTCGACATATTTTCCGCCGAAATCATGTCCCACATCGCACAGATGAAGGATGAACTCAGCAAGATGTAGCATACAGCCGTCAAATCTCGTTCTTTGCAGCAGTAGAACTGCTGGCAGAGCGCAGGATGGACGGCTTATTTTATCGTGGGCAGGCGTATGCAGGATATTTACAGAAAAAAGGAATATTATGAACCATAGAGAGGGGGATGTTCGTTGCAGGTATCCATATTGGCGAGTGGAAGCAAGGGGAATTCGGTCTACGTAGAATTGGACAACACGCGTCTCTTGATCGACGCCGGTATCAGTGCAGCGCGGATTACGAAGGGGCTGCGTGCGCGCGGCATAGAGCCGCAGAGCCTCAACGCAGTACTCGTCACACATGAGCACATCGACCATGTGCGTGGTCTGAAGATGCTCGCGAAGCAGTATCATCTGCCGATTCTTGCAACACGGGGGACACTCGCCAGCATTGACGGCGGTGCGGCGTTTGAGGAGGACATGCAGAGTATTTCAGACGTATTCACGATCGGTGATGTGACAGTACAGCCTTTTGCGATTTCGCACGATGCGGCAGAGCCATGCGGCTTTCGCATTGAGGGGTCACACCGCTGCACGATCGCGACCGATCTTGGCGTTGTGACCGATGCAGTGCAGGAGGCGATGGAGGGGGCGGATGTTCTCGTTCTTGAGGCGAATCATGATGCGGATCTCCTGCGCCGGGGGAGCTACCCGTGGCCGCTGAAGCGGCGCATTCTATCAAATCGCGGACACCTTGCAAACGGGGATGCGGCATGGGCTCTCACGCGTATGAAGAAACGTCCGCGCAAGGTCTATCTGGCACATCTCTCGGAGGAGAACAACCGGCCCGCACTTGCATGCGATACGGTGCATGACATCCTTGCATCGCGTGGTGTGACGCTTGATATTGAGAGCTGTCTGCCGGAGGGCGGTGCAGAAATTATCATATAAAGGAGATGTCTTTATGAATATCCGAAGCAAAAAACGGAAGGGGATTGCCCTCGCTGCAGGGGCAGTTTTGGCTTCCTTTGTCATCTTTGGTGGCTGCTCGATGGGAACTGCCGCCGATAACTCAGTCAGCGCTATGAAGCCTGCGCAGACGGTTGACGTATCAGGGCTCTCGGAGGCGCGCAACACGCCCGTTGTCCGCGCGGCAAAGGCGGTAGGGCCTGCTGTTGTCGGCATTACGAACAAGGCGGTTGCACGTGACTGGTTCAACAATCCTGTCGAGACGGAGGGGGTCGGCTCCGGCGTGATCTTTCGCAGCGACGGCTACATCGTGACAAACAATCATGTGATTGACGGGGCGAAGGAGATCATTGTCTCCCTCTCCGACGGGCGCAGCCTCAAGGGGCAGCTCATCGGAAAGGATGAGTTCACAGACCTTGCCGTTGTGAAGGTAGATGAACGCAATCTGCCGACGGCAGCCTTTGGCAACTCAGATACGGTCGTGGTCGGTGAGCCGGCAATTGCGATCGGCAATCCGCTCGGGCTCGAGTTTCAGGGAAGCGTCACCGTGGGGGTCATCAGTGCACTGAACCGCACGCTCGATGTCAGCGACAAGCGCGTAAAGCTGCTGCAGACCGATGCAGCGATCAGTCCGGGCAATTCGGGCGGTGCGCTTGTGAACGCGGACGGCGAGGTCATCGGCATCAACAGTGCGAAGGTGTCGGCGGCTGCCGTCGAGGGCATGGGCTTTTCCATCCCGATCAATACGGTACAGACCATCGTAAATGAGCTGATCGAAAAGGGCTATGTGGCGCGTCCGTACCTCGGTGTCTCCGTCTTTGACCCAACAACGGCGGCACGCTATGGCTATCAGCTGAACATCGATAAGGGGGTCTATATCTTCCGCCTGACGCTCGATGGTCCATGCGGAAAGGCAGGCTTCCAGCGCGGCGATATCATCCTCGAGATCGATGGTGAGGAGGTCAACAGCGTCGCGGATCTGCGCGCGAAGATTGCCTCGTACAAGGTCGGCGACAAGGTGACGGTCACCTATGACCGCAACGACACGAAGCGTAAGACGGAGGTCGTGCTCGAAGAGATGCCGCAGGAGGATCGGTGAAGATCACAATCGTCTGCGCAGGAAAGATAAAGGAAAAGTACCTGCGTGAGGGGATTGCGGAGTATGAAAAGCGTCTGCGTCCCTATGCCGATTTGCGTACGATTGAGATTGGCGAGGAACGCATGAAGGACAAACCTTCGGCAGCGGAAAAGGCAGAGACCATCCGCCGCGAGGGGGAGCGCCTTTTGATGCAGGTGCCCCAGGATGCATATCTCATCGTCCTCGATGTGGGCGGTGCGGAGCTGTCCTCAGAGGAACTTGCAGCAAAGATTGACCGCCTTGCTGTTGAGGGCAAGAGTCATATCACCTTTCTCATCGGCGGTCCCTTCGGGCTGTCAGATGAGGTGCGTCGGTGTGCCGACCTTCGCCTTTCCTTCTCACACTTTACGTTCCCACATCAACTGATCCGTCTCTTTCTGATGGAGCAAATCTATCGTGCATTCAAAATCAGCAAGGGAGAACCATATCATCTGTAAATTAGGAGGTTCCTAGGTTTTTGCAGGAACCTCTTTTTTGTATTTGCAGTGCATATTGTATTCATGCCCATAATCCCTATACAAAACTCTGTGCTATATGCTATACTCAGTCACGTTCCGTTGAACAGTCATCGGGCAAACAGAGGGAGGAATTATAATGTCTGAAATGAAACAGTATGTTGATGATATTCTCGATCTGGTAGCAAAGCGTGATCCGGATCAAACACATTTCAAGAATACGGTCTCCGAGGTTCTGACCTCCGTTGTTCCGCTGTTGGAGAAGCATCCAGAGTACAAGGCACACAAGATTCTGGAGTCTATGATCGAGCCTGACCGCATCATCACATTCCGTGTACCGTGGGTGGATGATAAGGGCGAGATCCAGATTAACCGTGGATTTCGTGTGCAGATGTCGAGCACACTCGGTCCCTATAAGGGGGGCCTGCGCTTCCATCCGAGCGTGACACTCGACATTCTGAAGTTCCTCGCGTTCGAGCAGGTGTTCAAGAACGCACTGACGGGTCTGCCGATCGGCGGCGGAAAGGGCGGCTCGGACTTCGACCCGCACGGACGCAGCGACAACGAAGTCATGAAGTTCTGCCAAAGCTTTATGACGGAACTCTATCGCCATATCGGGCCGAACGTGGATGTTCCGGCGGGCGATATCGGTGTCGGCGGACGCGAGATCGGTTATCTCTTCGGGCAATACAAGCGCATCCGTGACTCGTATGATGCAGGCGTCCTGACGGGCAAGCGTACGGATTACTGGGGCAGTCTTGCGCGTACGGAGGCGACGGGCTACGGGCTTCTCTACTTCGTGCAGGATATGCTTGCGGCGAAGGGCATCGACCTCGCGGGTAAGACGATCGTCGTCTCGGGCGCAGGCAACGTCGCGATCTATGCGATCGAAAAGGCGCAGGAGTTCGGGGCAAAGGTCGTGACCTGCTCCGACTCGAACGGTTACATCTACGATCCCGACGGAATCGATCTCGCGGCGGTCAAGGATATCAAGGAGGTTCGGCGTGCGCGCATCAAGGAGTACGCGGCGACGCACCCGCATGCCGAGTATCATGAAGGCTGCACTGGGGTCTGGTCGGTGAAGTGTGATATCGCACTCCCGTGCGCGACGCAGGGGGAGATTGATCTGGAATCTGCAAAGCTGCTCGTTGCGAACGGCGTGCAGGCGGTCGGTGAGGGCGCAAATATGCCGTCGACGCTCGATGCGATTGCATACTTCCAGAGCCACAAGGTGCTCTTTGCACCGGCAAAGGCAGCAAATGCGGGCGGTGTTGCAACCTCCGCGCTTGAGATGTCGCAGAACTCCGAACGTCGTCAGTGGACCTTCGAGAAGGTGGACAAGCGTCTTCGCAAGATCATGTCACATATCTACCGCGATGCGAAGAAGAATGCGGAGCTCTATGCAGATCCTGACGATCTCGTCGCGGGCGCGAACATTACGGCGTTTGTAAAAGTTGCGGATGTGATGCTCGCACACGGTCTGGTGTAATCGAATATCGTTTGAACATGGGCTGCTTCGGCAGCCTTTTTTCTTTGAACATCCGTGCAGAAACGCGGGAACTATGCTATAATAGGCGAGATTTTACAGAGGAGGAGCATATTAACTGTGGATATTTCATTGATGGAGCTATTGAAGGTCGTCATTCTGGGCATTGTGGAGGGGCTGACGGAGTGGCTGCCCGTATCGAGTACGGGGCATATGATTCTCGTCGATGAGTTCATTCGTCTCGATGTCTCGACAGCATTTATGGATATGTTCCTCGTAGTGATCCAGCTTGGTGCGATTCTCGCTGTTGTGGTGCTGAACCTCGAAAAGCTCAACCCGTTTCTAAAGAGCAAGTCGGAGGCGGAGCGGCGTGAGACCTTTGACCTTTGGGGCAAGGTCATTGTTGCCTGCCTGCCCGCTGCCGTGATCGGGCTTGCATTCAATAAATATATGGAAGAGCATTTTATGAACGCGCCTGTGGTCGCTGCGATGCTGATTCTCTACGGCGTGCTCTTCATCGTGGTCGAGCGCTGGAATAAGCGGCGTACGCCGCGCGTGGAAAACCTGACAAAGCTCGACTACCGCACAGCGTTCATCATCGGCATGTTTCAGGTACTCTCGCTTGTTCCGGGCACAAGCCGCTCGGGGGCGACCATCCTCGGCGGCATCATCTTCGGTGCGAGCCGTTATGTGGCAACGGAATTTACATTTTTCCTTGCGATTCCAGTTATGTTCGGCGCATCCTTTTTGAAACTCGTGAAATTCGGATGGAACTACACGGGGACGGAGCTAATGATCCTTGGCATCGGCATGGTGACGGCGTTCGTTGTGTCGATTCTCTCGATCCAATTCCTTCTGCGCTACATCAAGCGCAACGATTTTACGGCGTTCGGCTGGTATCGCATTGCGCTTGGCATCGTCGTGCTCGCCTATCTCTTCGCGGTCGGCGATCCGACGAAGGAGTAAGATATGAAAATCATTGCAGGACTCGGTAATCCAGGAGCAGAGTATGCCGCAACGAAGCACAATGTCGGCTTTATGCTCGTGGATGCACTTGCAGTGCGACTGAATGCACCCGTATGGAAGGAAGATTTTTTCTCCTCCGTGACGGAGGTGCGGATTGGCGGAAAAAAAGTATTCCTCGTAAAGCCGCTCACCTATATGAACAACAGCGGTGAGGCACTCGGCCCCATGCTTTCCTACTATAAATTAGATACAGAAGATCTGATCGTCGTGCACGACGATATGGACATCCCGTCGGGGACGGTGCGGATTCGTAAGAAGGGCGGCTCGGGAGGACACAATGGCATCAAGTCCATTCTTGCCCATGCGGGCAGTGAGGATTTTCCGCGCGTGCGCATTGGGATTGGCCGTCCGCCCGCAGGATGGACAGTTATCAACCATGTACTTGCGCCGTTTTCGTCGGAGGATGCGCCGAAAATTCGAGAGGCAATCGACTACCTCCTCCCTGCGGTGGAGTGTATCGTGACGGATGGTGTGGACCTTGCAATGAACAAGTACAATCCGCACAAGAAGAAAGAGAAACAAAAGGGGAGTCATGAGACCCAAGCAGAAGGCGGCACGTCCGCATAGACACAGCGACGAGATCACGGCGGTCTACGCCGACAA
>ERZ772926.1467-NODE-1467-length-11289-cov-3.839327_pt1 | contig 11289 bp, 7 predicted proteins | sample MGYA00511136_ERZ772926 | MGnify/ENA primary metagenome ERZ772926 (study PRJEB29015, sample SAMEA2737917) | human oral metagenome | biome: human oral; feature: human-associated habitat; material: dental | place: China | collected 2153 ... | reverse complement strand
GCGTACACTTCATCCCCCGTGCCGAGTACCACTTCGTTTTGCTCTGGGCGAAGCTCAATCACATACATGGGTTCGCCAAAGGCGATTCCGAGCCCCTTCCGCTGGCCTACGGTGTAATGCGTGAGACCCTTGTGCTCACCGAGCACCGTTCCGTCCGCCCGCACAAAGTTTCCCGGCAACGCCCTTTCCCCCGTGCTCTCATCGATAAAGCGCGCGTAGTCGCCGTCCGGCACAAAGCAGATTTCCTGGCTGTCCGGCTTCGATGCGACCGGAAGCCCGGCCGCTGCCGCGATGGCGCGCACCTCGGGCTTCTCGTACTCTCCGATCGGCATCAGGGTATGGGCAAGCTGGCGCTGCGTGAGGTTATAGAGCGCATAGCTCTGATCCTTTGCGGCGGTCTTGGAGCTTGCGAGCGCGTAGCGCCCGTTTTCAAGCGTCAGCACCCGCGCGTAGTGACCGGTCGCAATGTAATCCGCCCCGAGCATAAGGCTGCGCGTAAGCAGCGCTTCCCACTTCACATAGCGATTGCAGGCAATGCAGGGATTCGGCGTGCGCCCAAGGCGGTACTCCCGCACAAAGTAATCGATGACATCGCGCTTGAATTCCGCGCGAAAGTTCATCACATAGTAGGGGATGTCCAGCACCTCCGCCACACGGCGCGCATCTTCCACGGCGGAAATGCCGCAGCAACCGCCCTTTTTCTCCACCTCGCACTGCGTCTCGCTCTGCCAGATCTGCATGGTCACGCCGATTACTTCATAGCCCTGCTCCTTCAGGAGGTAGGCAGCGACCGAGCTGTCCACACCGCCGGACATGCCGACTACCACCTTCTTGCCCATTCGTTCTTCCTCTCCGTATCCTAAAACTCAAAAACTCCAGCCGTCGCTCGGCGTGATGTCCTCGCGGGTCGTTTTGTCTGCTTCCTCTGTCTCGCCGCCCGGCAAAGCCGCATCCTGCGGCTCAGGCTCTCCGGACTCCGACGTGTTCGCCGCGCTGTTCCCTTCCGCTTCCGGCGTGTGCGCCGAACTGTTCTCCGGCTTCTCCGCTTCCGCAGTCGGCTCCGTACCTGTCGCTGCCTCGTTATATTCCGCATCTCTTACATCGACCGCAGTTTCCGCCGCATCGCGGGGCGCGGTGCGTATGCTGAGTTCCCGCGCAGACTGCGCGCTCTCCGCCTCCTCGTCGCGCACAAGTCCCGCCTGCAGCGCGCGGTAAAAGATGAAGAGATCCAGCACCAGTGCCGGGTAGAGCAAGAGCTCCGTATCGAAGCCCGCAAGATTGATCAATCCTACCAAAATGGTGGAAGTTGCCCTCGCATACGCCGCAAGCCGGTAGCTCTCCCCGTAGCGAAGCGGTACCCGCATCACCCGTGCGATGATAAGCCCGAGTAACGCCTCAACCATGTTAAAGAAAAAGAAGCCGATCAGCGTCACAAAGAAGAGAAAAATGCCTACCAGCACCATAGGCACATAGAGATAGCGCGTGAGCGAGAGCAGCATGTCCTTGTTCAAATAGCCCGAAATTTCGTTAAAGCGAATCTGCTGATACCGACTCCCGATTCCCGTTCCCGCGCTCTGCATGATGAGCTGATCGGCGTCGCCGAGCAACACAACCGACTTAAGCGCCATCAGCGTGCGGGTCTCCTGCGCCTCGAGATTGATTTTGTTCTCCGGGCTCGTGTTGATATCGATGTAATAGTCCGCGCCCTCGAGGTGCAAGCCCTTCGGCATCGAGAGTTTTCCGTTCTCCAGCGTGAAGTCCGGAATGTGCTCATCCAAGAAGTGACGCACGCCGCCCACGCGAATCCAGGCAGAACCGACCGGAATCACATAAATCGCGAGCCAAGTAAACATGCTGAGCATCAGGCAGAAGGCAATAAAACGCCCCAGGCTCCGCCGCAGCAGTTTTCCGTAATCCCGAAGTCGAAACAGTGCAATTTGAAAATCTCTGATCATGGTGCCGCATCCTCCTTCAGTTTGTTTGCGCGGTCGATGACGATGTCCGCCGCTTCTCTCACTTCTTCCTCCGTGTTCTCCGCGCCGAAGCTGAAGCGGAGCGAAGACCTTGCCTCCCGTTCGCTGCATCCCATCGCAAGGAGCACATGGGAGGGCTCGAGCGCGCCGGAGGCGCAGGCAGCTCCCGCGCTCGCCGCAATGCCCGCCTGATCGAGCAGGATGAGCAAGAGCTCCGCCGAGATACCCGGAAAGCAGAGATTCAAGTGCCCGGGGAGGCGCTTCACCGCGCTCCCGTTTTGAACAACGCCCGGCAGCGCTTCGCGCACACGGCTTAAAAAGAGCTCCGAGAGCCTGCGTTTCTTTGCCGCGCTCTCCGCGAGCGCGGCGTGTGTGGCCCGCGCGGCCGCCGCCATGCCGATGATCCCCGCGACATTTTCGGTTCCCGCGCGCCGCCCTCTCTCCTGCGCGCCGCCGTGCAGCAGGGCGCCGACCTTGAGCCCGCGGCGGATGTAGAGAAAGCCTACGCCCTTCGGCCCGCCGAACTTATGCGCGCTCACCGAAAAGAGATCCGGGAGTTCCTCCCCGAGAAGTTCTCCGAGCGGCAGCTGGCCGTAGACCTGCACGAGATCGCTGTGCAACGGAATATTCCGCTCGCGGCAGAGTGCGAGCAGTTCCCGAAGCGGCTGCAGGGTCCCGGTCTCATTGTTTGCCCCCATGCAAGAGACGAGCGCCGGTCTTTTTTCGAGCAGCGCCTCCGCCGCCGTGAGATCCGTTCGCCCCTCTCGGGAAACCGGGAGCAACGAAAAGTCCAGTAGCCCCGCCTGCTTTCCGTAGCGCAGCGTCTCCAGTACGGCGTGATGCTCAATCTCCGTGGCAATCAGGAAAGGCTTGTCCCCGCGCTCCCGCGCCGCTTCCGCGACGGCGAGCAGCGCCCAGTTATTCGCCTCGGTTCCCCCGGAAGTAAAATAGAGTTCCTCGGGCAGGCAGCCCAAGGTTTCCGCGAGACTCTGCCGCGCTCCGGCGAGCGCCTGCCGCGCTCTTCTGCCGCTCTCGTAGAGCGCCGAGGGATTGCCGTACAGCTCCGTCAAATACGGGAGCATGGCCTCAAGCGCCTCCGGGCAGAGCGACACGGTCGCCGCGTGGTCCAGATAAATCACGGCTTCTCTCCCTCTTCGAGTAGATAGGGTGTCACCTGATAGACATAATAGTTCAGCCAGTTCGTGTAGAGCGTGTTCGCCATATTCCGCCAGGAGAGCGTCGGGCGTCCGCTCGGATCATCGTTCTCGTAATAATGCAGCGGAAGCTTCGGGTTCTTGCCCCGCCCCATGTCGCGCCGATATTCGCTGTCCAAGGTCATGCGGTCGTACTCCGGGTGACCCTGCACGAAAATCTGCCGCCCCTCCTTGTCCGTGATGAGCAGGACGCCCGCCTCCTCGGACTCCGCGAGGATGCAGAGTTCCGGGTGCTTTAAAATATCCTCGCGCCGCACCTCGGTCCAGCGGGAGTGCGGGCAGTTCATATAGTCGTCCATGCTCCGCACAAGCGGCACCGAGTGATGCAGCACCCGGTGCTCGTAGACACCCGAGAGTTTCTCCTTCCGCGGGTACTTCTGAATGCCGTAGTGGTAGTAGAGACCCGCCTGCGCGCCCCAGCAGATGTGGAAGGTCGAGGTGACATGGGTCTTTGACCATTCCATGATACCGCAGAGTTCCTCCCAATAACTCACTTCCTCATAGGGCAGGTTTTCGACCGGTGCCCCCGTGATGATGAGGCCGTCAAAGTGGCGATGTTTCACCTCATCAAAAAAGACATAGAAATTCGAGATATGGCTCTTACTCGTGTGTGTCGCCTCATGCGAACTGGTCATCAAAAAGGTGCAGTCCACCTGGAGCGGCGTGTTGGAGAGCGCGCGGAGCAACTGGAGCTCCGTGTCTTCCTTGAGCGGCATCAAATTCAAAATCAGGATTTGCAGCGGGCGTATGTCCTGCGCCATCGCGCGTTTCTCATCCATCACAAAGATGTTTTCCTGTTCCAAAATGGCTTTCGCCGGCAAATCGTTTTGAATGCGTATGGGCATCGCTGCACCTCCTGTTCGCTGCTCTGTCTGTTACTCCGGCTTGCGCGTTACCCCAATCCTGCGAGGAAATCGGCCTCACTGATGATCGGAATGCCGAGTTCCCGCGCCTTCTTATTTTTGCTTGAGCCGGAAGTAATGTCGTTATTGATGAGCGCCGTTGTCTTCGCGGAAACTTCTCCCGCGACCTTGCCGCCCCGTGCCGTGATATAGTCCTTTAACGCCGTGCGATTCGGGAACTGTGTGAGGCTTCCCGTGATCACAAAGACCTTTCCGGCGTAGAGCTCGGACGCTGCTCCGGCGCTCGCCTCGGGTTCCAGCGTCACTTCCTTTAGTAGCTCGTCGATAATCTCTTGCTCCCGCGGATTCGCAAAGAAATTCACGATATCCGCCGCCATTACTTCTCCGATGCCGTCCACCTCGGTGAGCGCTTCCGCGCTCGCCGCGCGAAGCGCCGCAAAATCGCCGTGAAAGGCTTTTGCGAGCACCTTCGCATTCTGTACACCGACACCCGGAATGCCGAGGCCGTAGACAAAGCGGGACAGGGGCATGCGCCGCGCCTTCTCCGCCGCCTCAACGAGCTTTGCCGCTGAGGCTTCGCCGAAGCCCTTCATCGCTGCAATTCCCGCCTCCGCGCGCTTTAAGTGAAAGAGATCCGCATAGCGGTGGATGAAACCCTCCTGAATCAGCTTTTCGAGCGTGGTCTCCGAGAGGCCGTCAATGTGAAAAGCCTCGCGGCTCGTCATCAGCGCAAAACGCTTCACGCGCTTAATCGCGCAGTCCGGGTTCACACAGTAGAGGGTTTCCGCATCGTTCTCTTTGCGTATCTCCGTCTCCGTGCCGCAGACCGGACAGTGTGCGGGCGGCTCGGCCGTTCCGCTCTTGGTGAGATTCTCCGCAATCTGCGGAATGATCATATTGGCCTTGTAGACCCGAATGCGGTCGCCGATGCCGAGCTTTAAGCCGCGGAGCACGCTCACGTTGTGGACACTTGCGCGCCGCACTTCGGTGCCCTCAAGATCCACCGGGTCAAAGATCGCGACCGGGTTGATGAGTCCCGTCCGCGAGGGGCTCCACTCGATTTCGCGGAGCACCGTCTCCGCCTGCTCATCCTGCCACTTGAAGGCAATCGCGTTTCGCGGAAACTTTGCCGTGCGCCCCAGCGACTCGCCGTAGGCAATGTCGTCAAGCAAGAGCACGAGGCCGTCCGAGGGGAAGTCGTTCTCCGGAATCTTCGCTTCAAAACGGAGCACGCTGTCCCGCAGGGTAGCCGCGGTCACGGTCTCGTATTCGACCACCTCAAAGCCCTGGTCGCTAAGCCACGCAAACTGCGCCGCGCGGGAGTTGTTAAACTCGACCCCCTCCGCCTCCACCAAGGAGAAGGCGTGGAAGTAAACGCCGCGCGCCGCCGTCACCGCGGGGTCCAGCTGACGCACCGTGCCCGTGCAGAGGTTCCGCGGATTCTTATACTTTGCCTCTGTCTCCGGCAGTTCCGCATTGATGCGCTCAAAATCCGAGTAGCGCATCAGGGCTTCGCCGCGGAGCAGGAGCTCCCCCTTGAACGGGATGCGGAGCGGCACATTGCGAAACGCCCGCACGGTTCCTGTCACAAGCTCGCCGATATAGCCGTTGCCGCGCGTCACCGCCTGGTAGAGCGCGCCGTCCCGGTAGCGCAGCACTATCGTGAGGCCGTCCATCTTCCAAGAAAGCAGGGCCTTCTGCGTTCCGAGCCAGGAAATCAGCTCGTCCACGCTCTTGGTCTTATCGAGCGAGAGCATGGGCTGCTCATGGGTTACCTTGGGGAGCGAGGACAGCACTTCATAGCCGACACTCTGGGTCGGGGAGCCCGAGAGCACAATGCCGCTCTCCTCTTCGAGGCGCTTCAATTCGTCATAGGCGCGGTCGTACTCGAAGTTACTCATAATCTCGCGGCTCTCCTGATAGTAGGCGCGCGCCGCCGGAAGCAGGGTATCGATCAGGGCCTGCATCTTTTCTCTCAGTTTTTTTTCTTCCACGATCCCGCCTCCTTTCCGCGGCTCTTAAAATATGCCTTTTGCCGCGCTTCATAGTTTTTCTTGCGCCGCTGCTCCGTGCGCACCGTCTTCGCCGTCTTGCTCTGCTGACTCCGCGGCTTCTCCCGAAGCAGCGCGAGCAGGGTCTTCAGTTCCGATGCCGTCACATTGCGGTACGCACCGCTGTGCAGGTTATTCAGGCGTATGTTCATGATGCGGATGCGCTTTAAACTGATCACGTGAAAACCGCAGGCCTCGCACATGCGGCGAATCTGCCGGTTCAAGCCCTGCGTCAGGGTAATCGCAAAGCTCGTCTTATCCCGCGGTTCTACCTTGCAGGGCAGGGTCGTGACCTGCAGTTCCTCAAGGTGCACGCCGCGGCGCAGCTTGTCCAGAAAATTCTCGGTCAACGCCTTGTCCACGCGGACAATGTACTCCTTTTCATGCCCGTTTTCACAGCGCAAAATTTGGTTCACGAGTTCGCCCTGATTCGTGAGAAGCAAAAGTCCCTCCGAGTCCTTGTCAAGCCGCCCGATCGGGTAAATGCGCTCCGGGTACTCGAGCATGTCCACGATATTCGGCGCACGGTCGTTGTCCGTCGTCGTGCAGACCACACCGACCGGCTTATTGACCGCGATCAAAATCTTCTTTTTGGAGGCCAGCTCCTCGACCGCGCCGACCCGCTTGCCGTTTACTTTGACTTCCATGCCGGCAGAGACCAGCGTCCCGAGTTCCGCCGCCTCTCCCGCGACCGTCACCTTGCCGGCCGCAATGAGCCGGTCCGCCTCACGGCGCGAGCAAACGCCCGCCGCACTCAAGAACTTGTTGATGCGCATTCCCTCGCTCTGATTCACTGTTCTCCCCCTCCGGCGCCGATTCACGCCTCTGTTATACCGCTGTAACTTACAATTATAGGCAAAGCGAGCCTATTCAGTCAAGTTTAGCGCTCCCCCCCCCCCGCGCATAAGCAAAGGACCGGAGCTAACGCCCAGGTCCTTTGACAATATCGAAACTCCGATTTACTCGATGAACATCGCATCCCCGAAGCTGAAAAAGCGGTAGCGCTCCCTCACCGCCTCGCGATAGGCATGCAGAATTTTCTCTCGCCCGGCGAGCGCACTGACCAGCATGACCAGTGTGGACTCGGGGAGGTGGAAGTTGGTAATCAGGCAGTCCAGAATGCGGAAGCGATAACCGGGGTAGATGAAGATTTTGGTGTAGCCGCTCTCCGCGCGCAGTGTTCCGTCCTCATTCGCCGCGGATTCGAGGGTGCGGCAGCTCGTCGTGCCGACACATACAATGCGACCGCCCGCCGCCTTTGCGCGGTTCACGGCCTCTGCGGCTTCCTCGCTCACCACATAGAACTCCTCGTGCATATGGTGCTTCAGAATGTCCTGCTCCTTCACCGGGCGGAAGGTGCCGAGTCCCACGTGGAGGGTCACACGCACAATGATAATGCCTTTCTCCGCAAGACGCTTTAAAATCTCCTCGGTAAAATGAAGTCCCGCCGTCGGCGCCGCCGCACTGCCCTCGTGCGCCGCATAGACCGTCTGGTAGCGGTTCTTGTCTTTTAACTGATGGTGGATGTAGGGCGGCAGAGGCATCTGTCCGAGTTCATCCAGGATTTCCTCAAAAACACCCTCGTAGGAAAAGCGCACAAAGCGATTGCCGTCCTCGGTCTGTCCCACAATCTCGCCGATGAGTTTCCCTGCGCCGAAGCTGATCTTCGTTCCGATGGGGCACTTCCTGCCGGGCTTCACCAGGGTCTCCCAGGTTCTGTCCTCTTTCCGCGTGAGGAGCAGGACCTCCACCTTGGCACCCGTGCCCACCTTTTCGCCGATGAGGCGCGCCGGGATTACCTTCGTGTCGTTTAAGACCAGACAGTCGCCGGGTTTTAAGTACTCTGTGATATCCCGGAAGTGTCTGTGCTCAATTTCACCGCTCTCCTTGTGCAACACCATGAGGCGCGAGGAAGCTCTGTCCTCGAGTGGATCCTGTGCAATCAGTTCCTCCGGCAACTCGTAGTAAAAATCTTTTAACTCCATCAGCCTTCCGTCCCTTCCGAAGCCGCGGCGCCGGTCTCCGCCGCCGTTTCCGCCGGAGCGGCGCTCTCCGCGCTCGTCTCTGCGGACTCCGTGCCTGCTCGGCCGGGAATTTCAATGACCGCATCGGTCACCGCCTCGGTGCTCTCCTCTTCTTCCGCATCTGCGGCCGCGGCTGCGCCGCCGCCCGCACGGAGTTTCTGGTAGAGCGAACCGAGCTTTGCATCGCTCACAATTGCCTTCGCGAGCGCCGTGCGGTAGTCGTTGTTCATCTTCTTGACCGCCTCACTGCCCTCGGCCGCCTTGACCGCAGCCGTCTCTGCCTCGTTCAGCATCTCATCCGTCTTCATCCGAAGACCCTCATCGGTCTTTACGATGTAGGCGCGGAGCAGGACCGGCGCCGGGGTCTGAATCTTGCGGAACCAAGCCTGGGTCTCGATGTAGGCGATATAGCTTCCGCTCTCCACCCCCGGAATCACATAGATTGAGGTGTTCTCAAAGGACTCATAGAGCTTCTTTTCCGCCGCCATCTGCTCCTTTAATTTTGCGAGCCCCTCTTCGTCGGAGAGTCCGAAAATCTGATAGAGCTCCTCTGCATCGCCCTGGGCCCGCGCCGTCAGATAGTCCTGCACCAGAGTATGAATTTCTGTGTCCGAAGTCTTTTCGGGCGCAGCCGACGCATAATCGTAGCCTGCCGTCTCCGCCTTGCTTTCTTTCGGCTTTGCCGTCTTTTTGTGATCCAGCGCGAGAATCACAAGAATCAGAATGAGCGCAGCAAGCGGCAGCAGGAGAAATCGCCCGAAACGCTGTAGGGTGAGCTCATCGATTCCAAAGATCTTTCTGTTCTTTTCGTAACGCACTCGTTTATCCTCCCTTGTAATCCTACCATTTTAGCATGATTTTAAGGGAGACTCCAGTCCGCAATTTTATCCCGCAGCGCTCTGTATATCTGAATGCAATCCTCGCTTCACGGAAGCAGATTGTCACACAGCGGCGCAGCAGCTACGCCAAACGCAAAGGCACAAGCCGCCGTCAGGGTAAGCGCAGGGGCAAATACTCGGATTTTCCTCTTTTGCACAGACATAGCTTGCGCATCGGTTGCACTTGCTGCGCAAAAAAAGAGAAGCCCGTTTCCGGGCTTCTCTCGGTCTGTGTCTGGCGGGATTCGAACCCGCGACCTTCAGAGTCGGAGTCTGACGCGCTATCCAGCTGCGCTACAAACACAAAGTACTCTACTACTATACTCTGTTTTGTGTCGCAGGGCAAGGTTATCTTTTAGCCCCGCCGATTGCGCTTATGCTCCGCAGGTTTCTCGAATTTACCCGCGACGGCGCGCTGTACCTCGGCCGCCTTCTCCCGGCTCTCGGGGTCGCTGCGAAGGCGCAGTACCTCTCCCATGCGGTCTCTGAGTCGCGCTGCCTCCTCGAAGTTGAGTTCGGCCGCCGCCTGGCGCATCTTCTTCTCGAGCTCCTTCGAGAGACGACGCAGTTCCTCGTCGCTCATGGACTCCGGATCCTTGTCCCAGTGCTTTTGGTCCGCAATGACAGCTTTGGTCATCATAATCACATCTCGAACCGCCTTTTTGATGGTGGTCGGTGTGATGCCGTGTGCCTTATTGTAGGCCTCCTGAATCGTGCGGCGGCGCTCTGTCTCCGAAATGGCGCGGCGCATGGAGTCCGTCATGTTATCGGCATACATAATCACGTGCCCCTCGGCATTTCTCGCCGCACGGCCTATGGTCTGCACGAGCGAGGTCTCCGAGCGCAGGAAGCCCTCCTTGTCGGCATCCAGAATCGCGACCAGAGAAATCTCCGGGATATCAAGACCCTCGCGGAGCAGATTGATGCCGACCAGCACATCGAACTCATCGAGGCGCATGGCGCGGATGATCTGCGCGCGCTCCAAGGTGTCAATGTCCGAGTGCAGATAGCGCACCCGCACGCCGACCTCCCGGAGGTAGCTTGTTAAGTCCTCCGCCATGCGCTTGGTGAGTGTTGTGACCAGGACCTTATTCTTCTTCTCAATCTCTTTGTTGATTTCGCAGAGCAAATCGTCAATCTGGCCCTCGACCGGGCGCACCGAAATTTCGGGGTCCAGAAGACCGGTCGGACGTATCAGCTGTTCCGCGCGAAGCAGCTCGTGCTCCGCCTCGTAGCGACTCGGTGTCGCCGAGACAAAGAGCATCTGGTTCATGCGTTCCTCAAACTCCGTAAAGTTCAGGGGACGGTTGTCCATGGAACTCGGCAGGCGGAAGCCGTACTTTACCAGCGTTGACTTTCGCGCAAAGTTGCCGTTAAACATGCCGCCGATTTGCGATATCGTGATATGGCTCTCATCGACAATCGTGAGAAAGTCTTTCGGAAAATAGTCAATCAAGGTAAACGGCGGTTCGCCCGGCTTCTGCTCCGTCAAAAAGCGGGTGTAGTTCTCAATGCCGGAACAAAATCCCGTTTCCCTTAACATCTCGACATCGTAGTGCGTCCGCTCTTCAATGCGCTGCGCCTCAAGGAGCTTATCCTCGCTCTTTAAGAGCTTCACATAGTCCTCGCATTCGGCGAGTATCTCCCGGGCCGCACGCTCGATCTTTTCGCGCGGCACCACGTAGTGGTTCGCCGGGTAAATCGAAATGTGAAGCACCTCCGCGAGCGGGTTTCCGGTCAGCACATCTGTCTCCGTGATTTTATCGATCTCGTCGCCGAAGAACTCCACGCGGTAGGCAAGCTTATCCTGATCCGCCGGAAAAATCTCTATCACGTCGCCGCGCACACGGAAGGTGCCGCGGTGAAAGTCGAGGTCATTTCGGCTGTACTGGATATTGATGAGCTCGGCGATGACCTCATCCCTATCCTTCTCCTGCCCCGGGCGCAGGCTGACCATCATGTTTTTATAGTCCGTCGGGCTGCCGAGGCCGTAAATGCAGGAGACACTCGCGACAACAATCACATCCTTCCGCTCGAGAAGGGCGCTCGTCGCCGAATTCCGAAGGCGGTCTATCTCCTCGTTGGTCGCGGCATCCTTCTCGATGTAGGTGTCCGTCTGCGGCACATAGGCCTCCGGCTGGTAATAGTCGTAGTAGGAGACAAAGTACTCCACCGCATTCTTCGGGAAGAACTCCTTCATCTCGCTGTAAAGCTGCGCCGCGAGCGTCTTATTGTGGGAGATGATGAGCGTCGGCTTCTGCAACTCCTGAATCACATTTGCCATCG
>ERZ772926.1464-NODE-1464-length-11296-cov-7.835958_pt1 | contig 11296 bp, 10 predicted proteins | sample MGYA00511136_ERZ772926 | MGnify/ENA primary metagenome ERZ772926 (study PRJEB29015, sample SAMEA2737917) | human oral metagenome | biome: human oral; feature: human-associated habitat; material: dental | place: China | collected 2153 ... | reverse complement strand
CTCGAAGATGCCTTCGCTCAAATTGCACATGGTGTTCATCTCCTTTTCCATATCGGAGGAAATATCAAGGTTGAATTCTTCTTCCAAAAGTTTCTTCTTTTCCGCAGCCGACTTTTCCGTGTCACGAAACAGGAGCTTGAGGAAGCGGACGAGCTTGTTGCTGGAATCGTCTGTGCCGAGATAGATCATGATGATGCTTAACAGGTCGTAATCGCTTTTTTCTGCCCTTGTGTGACGTAGCAGGTGACGCTCGTGCATATCATAGAAATTGATGGCACTTTTGCTGTCGGGGGAGTCCATGCAGATCCAAATGGAATAGACTTTTTTGATGTCGTTGTAGTTTGATTTGGCAAATTCCGTTTCCTTCTGGGAAGAAATCAAGCGACAGGCATAGTATATGGCTCGGCGCAGCAGCGCATAGCCAAGACGATTGTGCGATTGTGTCTTTTGAGCCTCGATGTTGACAATCAAAGTGATTCTCGCGCCTGTTTGGGGAACTTTTGCATGGAACAGGATGTCGAAGCGAATCCAGCCTTCCGTGGGACTGGCACTTTCCGTATTGCTGCCGCGGATTTCTTTCGGCGTTTGCCGTGCGGCGTTCGTCTTGTCCATGTCGACCGGGATGGTGCCAATTTCGGGTTCGCCTTCGATGCATTGTTCGGCGATGGTCGTCAAGTCGATTTCATGGAATTCAGGAATGACACCCTTGAGAATTCGAGCTACGACATCCTTTTGGGCGAGCAGGCGCTTGGCGTGTTGATCGTAGGCGGGATTCGCATAGCCGAGCAGCAGATCCTCGGGATTGAAGTTTGTCGATGACTTCATGAGATGTCCCCCTTTAGCCTTATCATAGCATGATTCGGAGGGCTTTGCCAGATTTTTAGGATTTTTCCTGCTGACAGAACGTGGACAAGGAGATGTGCCAAGGTATCAGCCTTTGTGCCCGTCGCCCTGAAAGCGGTAGCCGACGCCCCAGACGGTTTCGATGTAAATGGGCGTGGCGGGATTCGGCTCGATCTTTTCGCGGATGCGGTTGATGTGAACCATGACGGTCGCCGTGTCGCCGAGGGCGTCCATGCCCCAGATGCGGTCGAAGAGCTTGTCCTTGCTGAAAGCGATGCCGGGATTCTCCGCGAAGAAGAGCAGAAGGTCGAATTCGCGGCGCGTGAGAGAGACTTCCTTGCCGGTCGTGAAGACGCGGCGCGCTTCGGGGCAGATTTCGAGTCCGCCGGTGAAGATGCTGCCCGACTTTTGCGCCGTCTTTTGCGTGAGGCGCTCGTAGCGTGCGATATGCGCCTTGACGCGAGCCGTGAGTTCATTGGGGCTGAAGGGCTTGACGATGTAGTCGTCGGCGCCGAGGCCGAGGCCGCGAACCTTGTCGATTTCCTCCTGACGTGCCGAGACCATGAGGATCGGCGTGTCTTTTTCCCGGCGGATGGCGCGGCAGATGGAGAAGCCGTCCGCACTTGGCAGCATGAGGTCGAGCAGAATGAGGTCGAAGTCTTCGTCAAGCGCCTTTTCTTCGCCCTTTTTGCCGTCGGCGATGATTTCCACGGAAAAGTCGTTGGCTTCGAGGTAGTCGCGCTCAAGCTCTGCAATCGCTTTGTCGTCCTCGATGATCAAGATGCGTTTCATGCGTCGCCCCTTCTTTCTTCAGTCGTGTCTTCTTGTCGCGGCAGGGTGATCTTGAGGATGAGTCCGCCCGCTGGATTCGCCTCAGCATGGATCGTGCCGTGGCACGCGCAGACGATTTCGCGTGCGATGGCCAGTCCCAGGCCGCTGCCCTTGCTCGTGTCGGTGCGTGCGCGGTCGGTGCGGTAGAAAGTGTCGAAGAGCTTGCCCAAGGCTTCTTCCGGCACGCCCTGTCCGTTGTCGGTGAAGCTCAGGCGGACGGTTTCTCCCGCTTCTTCAATGTGGATGTGAAGCGCGGCGGGCACGTCTTCGCGGCGGTACTTGATGCTGTTTTCGAGGAAGTTTTCAAGGACGCGCGGGAACTGCGTGCGGTCAATGGCGGCGCGGCACGGCCTGCCGTCAGAAGAGAAGGAAAGCGCGAGGCCGCGCACGGCGAACAAGTCGCTTCGGTCTCTTACAAAGTCAGCGAGGTAGTCGGCGAGGGCGACGCTTTCCAGATGGAAGGGAATCTTCTTGAGATCGAGCTTCGAAAAGAGGAAGAGGTTTTCGACCATGTTTTCCATCAGACAGGCGCTCTCGTGAATCTGCTCGATGTAGCGGCGTTCCTTCTCAGGACTCTTGGCAATGCCGTCGAGGATGCCGCTCGCGTAGCCCTTGATGGCAGTCAGGGGCGTCGCGAGATCGTGCGAGATGCCCGCGATGAGTTCCTTGCGGTTCTCGTCATACTTTTCGCGCCGCGCTTTTTCCTCTTTGAGTGACTGCCGCATGAAGTCGAAGGAGCGGCCGACCGCGCCGATCTCGTCCGCCGAATCGATGGCGGGGGAGGCGTCAAGGTTGCCGCGGCGGATTTCCTCGGCGGCGGTCTTCAGCTTTTCCAAAGGCGAGAGAATCTGCTCGGAGAGCAGGCGTGCGAGATAGCGGCCGAGCGCCGTGATGACGATGGCCATGGCCGCTAGGAAGATGTAGGCGAGGATTTCCCATACATCGTGCAGCGGATCTTCTTCCTTTGGCGCACGCGCGTGGAACGGGATGCGGCTGCGCGCGATGACGACGGTGCGCGTTTTCTCTGCATGATAATGGAAAGAATGGTAAAAATTTTTAACATTGGATATGCTATACTGTAATCAGCAAGAGCGGAAAGGTGAGATATATCAGGCGATGCTCTTTGGGTTCCTATCTTAATGAAGGGAGAAATCATCATGAACAGAAAAGAACATTCCTTTATTCGATTGGGAGACGATCGGGTCAGGCTCGACTCCATCGAAGGCTATGGCATCCGCACGATTCCCCGATATTTCGTGCGAAATGAGGCGCACTCCGAAGTTGACAGGAACAGCTATGAGGGGGCATTTGAGCTGTATATGTACGATGATGAGCCGGATAAGAATGCCAGCCCAATGCTCGACATCAGCGGGTATCCCGTGATTATGGACAGAACGGTGGTTCAGGAGGGTCATCTTCCGCCCCAAGCGTTTGATGTACAGAAGGCTCGCGCATTGTATGTCCGAGGCAAGCAGATGGGAGGCGGATGGTCAGAATCTTCCATGTTGCTTTACAAGGAGGGCGAATGCGGCTTTGACATCCATGCCAAGCTTGCCGAATTGGATGGAATTCTCCTCGACTAGCAGAAAACCTTGCCCGACAAAATAGCAGGAATCGACATATATCGCATCGAAAGTGTCTACATTTAGATGTGAGTTAGATGTGAGGATGTGAGCGTATGTATCCCTATGGACTGCAGGACAAGAAGCTCCTGAACATGCTGATCCTGGAGATTTTGGAGCAGTATACGGACAGCGACCACCGCTTGACGCAGCTGGAAATCGTGGATTTGCTGGAAAAAAACTATGGTATTCGATGCACTCGGCAGACGGTCAAGAACAATCTTATGCTCCTTAAGGATATGGGGTATGAGATTTCTCTGCAAGGCGGCGTCTGCCTTATGTCGCGCCAGTTTGAGGATGCGGAACTGAGGATGCTGATCGACAGTGTCCTCTTCTCCCGCACGCTTTCCGGCGCACAGGCCGAACGGCTGATTGAGAAGCTGGTAGGGCTTGGAAACAAATACTTCCATGCCAAAGTGAAGCACGTTTCCCATCTGCCGAAACTCATACACTCGGACAACAAGCAAGTTCTGCTGAATTTGGATGTGCTGAACGATGCTATCGAGCAGGGGAGGAAAGTCAGCTTCATTTATAACAGCTATGGCAAAGACTTCAAGCTGCACCCCAAGCGGGAAGAACCGTACATTGTAAGTCCGTATCAGATGGTGGCAAATCAAGGCAGATATTATTTGCTTGGCAATTATGATAAATATAGCAATATTTCCCATTATCGCTTGGATTGCATGACGAAGGTGAAAATGCTTGAGGAAAAGGCCAAGCCGAAGAATCAGGTGGAAGACTTTGCCCAAGGCTACAGTTTGCCCAAGCACATGGCAGAGCACATCTATATGTTCAGCGGGCCGAGTGTGCAAGTGAAGATGCGAGTCTGGGATCAAATGATGAGCCAGCTGATCGACTGGTTCGGCAAGGATTTCCGCATTGTGCAGGAGGAGGCGGATGAACTCATCGTTTCCGTTGCCTGCAACGAAAAGGCAATGAAATATTGGGCACTGCAGTACGGGCAGTATGCAGAGATTTTAGAGCCGGAAAGTCTGCGGGATCAGATTCGTGAGGTTGTTGATTGTATGGCAAGTTTTTATCGGTAAGTTGCATACACAAATATTCACTTTGTGAACATAGTACGCTGCTTTTATAGAAACTCAGGCAATCGGTCTGCATATACAGTTTTGGATTTTCATGCTTATTAGAAAGGATTTGATTGAGATGCTATACCGTTATATCAAAGAGCCACAGACGGATGGGACGAAGAAAAACGTTCTGCATCCATTAGAGTATTATAGCTGTGCGGATATTGGCGACAAGGAAAAAGATCTTGAGGAGCTGATTGTAGCGTACATGAGCGAACTGTATACGGCAGGCGGACTGCTGATGCCCATTTTCCAAGAACGGCAGTATCAGGAAGAACCCGACATTATGGCTCTGGATCAATATGGGAATCTGGTTCTGTTCGAACTGAAGCGAGGGAAGGTGGGAGGCGATACCGCCTTACAGCTCATGCGCTATGCGCAGAAATTTGGTCGATACAGTTATGCAGATCTCGATCGCCTATACCAACAGTACAGCAAATCGGATACGACACTGATCGAAGCGCATCAATCCGTTTTTGATCTGACAGTGCCATTGAGCGATGTGGAGTTCAATCAGCATCAGAAACTGGTCATTGTGGGGAGCACATCTGATGATATGATGATTGGAGCCGTCAATTATTGGCGGGCAGCCGGAGTTGATATCGACTTTTTGCCCTATCGTATCTACAAGATCGAAGAGGAACAGTATTTCGAGTTTTTTGCAAAGCCTTATGATGTTCATGTCAATCCAAAGGATAGGAAAGGCATTCTATTTGATACCAATAAATCGTACGACGAAGCTGCCGTCTGGGATATGTTCGACAAGTCCAAGGTCAGTGCCTATGGAGAAGCAGTTGATGAAGTGCGGCGCTTTCAGCAGGGAGACTATGTCTTTTACTATCATAAAGGTGTCGGGGTCATCGGTGCGGGTATTATTGATTCCCCGAGGGTGTTCGAGGATCCGACGAAGGAAGAACGTTATCGGTCTGTCAAACTGTTGACACCGAAGCTGCAGCAGGATAGTGAAATCAAGTCACTTTCAGCGAGTGACCTGAGAAAAATTCTGAATGACCGAGGTTTTTATTACGCGGCTACAGTAAAAGTTCCCTACTTGTCTGCCGATGATTCCCTGCTGCTTGTGAACGTGCTACGGAAACGTTACGGTATGAATCCGATCTGAGACTTGCTGGATATTGGAAGACACCCATACGGTTAAGAAGTGATGCCATAAATTTGATTGAGAATGCCTACTTCCTATGCACGGATCGGAGTTGAAGTACAATGGGGAAATTTGACAGTTCGTTAAGAATGGCTCTTATGAAGCGATTGCCAAATAGACTCGATTATGTTGTGTCGCACAGAATTGAAGGGGCGGTAGAACTGCGCGAGATAACGACAGGGCATGATCGCGTGGTCATTATCATTGACTGCGAAATTGATGCAAAGACGATAGCACCAATTCTGGATGCGCTCGTTCGATTCATAAAAAGGGACAATTACTTTTGGCTGTCGTATTACAGCGTATTTTTATGGCGGGATGAGACATTTTCGCCACTGTCACCTTTGCGTGTGTCGGCATCGAGACTTGGGCGGCACTTTGAAAAAATCGATGCATACGATAACGTAAGCGGAAGTTGGGAAAATTTTAAGGAGATATATAAGCCCCACAAAAATGCAGGGCAGGCAATCCTCATCACGACAGCAAGGAAGGTCGCTCAGTTGAGAGAAATGCGCACGATTGGAGCAAATAATCTGCTCCTTTTATATCCGAGAGATGATGAATCAGAAAACAAGGGGACGATCGCAGGTGTTCCTTGCATTGCTTATGAAGATGTTTTAGGTAATTGAGGAGGATATATTTATAGGAAGGAGAGATATCGTGGCATCGACCGAAGTGGAAAAGGCTGTTGCCTTTTTAGACAAAGTAAAACCTATACGTGAGGACGTTCATGCAAAAGAAGAGGAAAAACGCGCTCGCGGCGAAAACTTCAATCTCTTTTCCATCTTGGGAATTGAGACACAGGAAGTCTACATTTGCAAGATGCTCGGCGCATTGCTCTCTCCGCAGGGGGGACACGACGCGGGAGCGATTTTTCTTGAAAAATTCCTTACGGATGTCTTGGCGGAAAGTGCTCTTGCCAAGCGTGCAGAAGAGGCTGTCGTGCGATGCGAGGATGCGACCAAGGAAGGACGACGCATCGATCTTACCATTGAAATGAATGGAAAGAGCATTCCTATAGAGGCAAAAATTGATGCGGGAGATCAAGAGCATCAGCTGGCAGATTATTACTGGGAAATTGCAAGCCGTGCGGGTAAATGCGACTATGTATGCTATCTGACAAAGGATGGACGCAAACCATCTCTGAACAGCATGACGAGTACACTGGGGAACGGATGTGCGGAGGGCGCGCCGCAAGCGAACCTGAACGAGGCTCAAATAAAGAGGCTTTCATGGAAGGACGATATCGTTTCGTGGCTGGAAGCATGTGCTTCTTTGGAGATAGTGCAGCGCAAGACCTTGGTGCAGAAAAATATATGGCAGTTGATCGACACAATAAGAGGATGGGATAACACTATGGAATCGCAGCTCATGGACTTTGTAAAATCAGATGACGATATGGATACCGCCTTCTATATTTGGCAGCGTGTCAGTGCTGCACGAAATGCACTCTGGAAGAGATTTGTCAAAGAATTTGAATCTCAGATGAAAGGTGTTCATCCCTTAGAAAGAATATCGGATGAGGATAAGGATGATGTGGCGGACTATTGGTTTAAAAAGCCTGAACGGGGGAATTATGGCATCGGACTGGCTTTGAAGAGCGGAAGCGGAGAAAATCATTGCATTGGTTTTTGCCTGTTTGACAGCAAGGGAGAATTCAAGCCCAGTGAGCCTTATAAATCCATGCTGAGCGGGTCGATGAAAGCAGAGGTCGAGAGACTTCAAGAGCGTTTAAGTGTAAAAAACGGAGAAAAAGAATCAGAAGGTTCTTGGCTGTATCGAGAGAAATTTCCAGAATTCAAGGGAAAGAAGATAAATTTCTTCCTTTTTACCAAAGAAACAGCGAAACTCCTCTTGGAGGAGAAATTGAAAGAATATGTAGCGGCGTTTTTTGTTTGCCGCATCAAAAAACTTACCGGGTGGAAAGATCCGAGTTTGACTGAAACGAATGAAAAGAGGGAGAACCATGTTTGAGGAAATGGTCAAAGATGAAGAGAATGCCTCGATGGATCATGGAGTGAGACTTGCCTGCGAGGATGAGAGCATCTTTTCTGCGCTGGCGCGATATTATTCCCACATGGAAAAGTGTGCGCCGCTTTGCGGTATGCCGGTGCGTCAATTTTCCTCCGAATCAGAACAGGAGGATGCTGCGTCCATCGCAACGGAAGCGGTATCGCTGCCCCATACCATGCTGATTTCGGATGCGCAGGCGATGACGCTCCCATTCGAGATATTGCGGCAGCAGGATATAATCTGCATCTATCGTACAGCTTCTGAGGGTGACTTTGTCGCATGTGCAGAGCGGCTGACTGCACGGCAGGAGGATGATGGCGGCTGCATCAGACCGATTCTTATGTACTTTGCAGATGAGGCAGCGGCAAAGGCTTGCATAATCGCATCAGGTCTATGGACGCCGATGAATATCCAACTGGTCGGTGTAGATAGGCGGGATATTCTCCCGATGCTTGCGTCGACGAAAGGAGATCTTCGGTGTATCTCTCTAGAACATCTGCTTTGGGAAGAAATGCCTGTCGCGAATCAAACAGTGCGGGGTGTGCAGATCATCTTCCGAGGGACAGGAGAAGAGCTTAGTCTCTGTGATATTGCGAAAAAGGTGGAATCCGTCGCCGACTGCTTCCGAGGAGAGGTTGATATCTTGTGGCAGGTCGAGCTATGTGAAGCGAATGAGATACTGATGTTTTCTGTGTATGAAATGCATCATGCAGGCGTTGCGTCGAAAGCTGTGTGAGCCGTCAAAGTTCTTCACTTGGACTGAATATATGCGTCTAATTTGCGTGCAATAGAAATTTTTACAGAAGGGGTATGTAGATGGTGCTTTCCGGCGATGGCATGAGGTGCGATACAGGCGATGTCAAAAGGGTTGAACTCAGTGCTCATACGCAGGCTGTGATCGCAGGTTCGAACCGCATAGCGGATCTGATGGATGAAATAGAGCCGCCGTATGAAGGAACCACGGATAAATGTCTTCCTCAAATTCCCCATGCCTATGATATCATCAAATCTCTGTCTTACGACAAGGCAAAGGAATTATATGGCAGAAATCTGCCGCGAATTGTGCAGGAACGATTGGATCAGGAACTTGCCGTCATCCTTGAACATGGATATTCGTCGCTGTATTTGCTGCAGCAAAAACTTGTGCAAAAAGCGCAGGAAGATGGTCACATCACCTGCACCAGCGGCTCGGTTGGCGCTTCTTTGACAGCGCATCTGATCGGGATAACGGAAGTCAATCCGCTCCCTCCGCATTGGCATTGTGCAGCCTGTCAATACAGCGAATTCATCACAGATGGCTCCGCAGATTCTGGTTTTGATTTGCAGGCGAACATTTGCCCCCAATGCGGAGAAAAACTCCTAGGCGATGGACATGATATTCCCTATGCCGCTCTTGTTGGCTTTGACGGGAGCAGACAGCCTGATATCGTCATGAGTTATCCAGATTCGTATCGTTCCATTGCAGCCGAAAATATCGAAAACGTATGGGATCATGTCCGAGTATATCGAGCCGGAACAATCGAAGCGATATCCTATGATGAAGCCGCGACATACATCCAAAATTATATTGATACAACGGACAGGATTTCCGTGAAAATATCCGTGCAGGAAATGGTTGAGAAATGTGTTGGCACGAAAAAAACGATGGGAATCAACGATTCGGCTTTTATCATTGTCCCCGAGGATGCAGCCCCCGGCTTCTTTCTTCCTCTACAGGATGTGAAAGATCAGGAAGGTCATACATATCGAATCCCCCATTTTTCCTACCGAAATCTCACCGATCATTTTCTTAAACTCAATCTATTGCGTTATTTTGTACTCTCTCTCCTCGAAAAATTAGAGCGCGGCACAGGCTGCAGCCTTTCGTATATTCCCTTCGACGACCCTGCCGCCATCTCTTTATTCCAGAAAGCCGACACCGTTGGTATCTCCGAATTTCACTCTCCCGAGGTTCGTCAGATGCTGCAGGAATTGCAGCCGAGATTCTTTAGTGAACTGGTCAAAATCTCCGCTTTTTCTCATGGAACCGGCGTATGGGAAGGGAATACACAGAACCTGATGCGCCAAGGCGTATGCACCTTGAACGAAGTCGCTGCAACCCGCGATGATGTCATGATGTACCTGATACGAAAGGGAATCGACTCGCTGCTTGCTTTTCAAATCATGGAATCCGTGCGAAAGGGGAAGGGCATCCTTCCCAAAGCCATAAAAATTCTGCAGGAAAATGGTGTTCCCCTTTGGTATATTCAATCTTGTCAAAAAATGGGATATATGTTCCCTCGCGCGCATGTCGTGGATCATGTCATGGCGAATTATCGTCTGGCGTATTACAAGGCGCATCATCCGCAGGAATTTTATCGAGTCTATATTGAAACGCTGGCTGATGCGTCTGATCTGGCAGTCATAAAATCAGGGGAGACAGCTATAAAAGAGCGTCTCTCCATTTATACGGACACGGAACGCGCCGAAGAGCCGAGCGACGGCAAAATCAAACTTTTGGAGCTTGCACTGGAGATGTATCTGCGAGGACATAATTTGGAGAAAAAATAAAAATTCCCTGTACAATAAAGGAGGTATGCATAGTGAATGAGGAGAGGGAGTGAGTTCGCACTGTGCGATTCTCGTGTTACAAAAACGCTTGACCGCAACACATCCAAGTTCCCCTGACCAATGTTTTCCCTTTGTTTCGATTTTGTTTAGCTTTTGTTTGCTGCGTCTTTAAGGGTGCGCCGTATACTGAGACCATGCAAGGGGCGAGCACATGAGCCGCCCTGCAAAAAGCATTCATGACATGACGGTCAATGCAAAAGGAGGATTTCATCATGGAAAACAAAATCATGGAAACGGCAAAGGGCATCTTTTCGGCAAAGAATCTGAAGCGCGCGGGAATCGTCGCCGTCATCGGGGCGGTGCCTGCAGGCGGCGGCGCTTATTGGCATCACGGGCAGGAGGCTGCCGCCAAGGTGCGCGTCAGTGAAGCGCGCACGCAGATGCTTCGGCAGCAGGCGGATAAGGCGGGGCTGGCGCTCCTCTCGGAGGATACGGTGCGCACACTCGTCGCGGATGCCATCGGCATCGATGAGACGGCGATCACCTACCGCAAGGTCGAGCTGACGGACAATCGTGCGAAGGGGATGAAGCACGGTGACGACAAGCACAAGGGCGATCATCGTGACGGAGATCATCGAGATCAGAAGGACAAGCACGATAGAAAGGATCGCCGCGGCGATCACCTGGCGGATGCGCACGGGAAGCAGATGCTGCCGCAGAGCGCTGCTGCACCGCAGCAGGCGCCGCCGGCTCCCGCGCCCGACGCACAGCAGCCTACGGCTGCTCCTGCGCCGGATGCTGCAATGCCTGCGTCGGATGCTGCAATGCCTGCGCCGGCCGCGCCCGGCACAGCGTCTGCCGCTCCTGCAGCGAACCGCACGCTGTTCCAGCCCGTTTATCGCGTGAAATGCTACGCGAACAATGTGAAGTACGAGCTGATCCTCGACGCGCAGTCGGGCGATGTGCTTTATCGCGAGATCGACGACTGAGAAGGGGGCGTTGTTGCTGGCGAATGAGAGAGCCTGCCGCATGTTTGTCGTGCGGCAGGCTCTCTTGCTGCTTCGGTATGTATTGGCGCATTGCTTATGCGCCGACATCGATCTTCGTGTTGCGCGTGGGATTCTTCGCGGCTTCGGCGGCATTCTGCATCTGGCGTATGTAGGCGGCTTTTGCCTGCTGCAGCACGGACG
>ERZ772926.1463-NODE-1463-length-11298-cov-5.248599_pt1 | contig 11298 bp, 6 predicted proteins | sample MGYA00511136_ERZ772926 | MGnify/ENA primary metagenome ERZ772926 (study PRJEB29015, sample SAMEA2737917) | human oral metagenome | biome: human oral; feature: human-associated habitat; material: dental | place: China | collected 2153 ... | reverse complement strand
TGAATTGTATATGTTTTCTCACAGAGTTCACAGATGAAACAGAATTCCTTTTTGCTAACGTAACGCACAGAGACCTGACGGTCTTGAATAACACAGAGTCCCCACCCCGCCCCCTTCCTTCAGAGAGAGGGATTTGCTGGGGATAATTTGCTTATGAAGATACGAACTACATAACAAGTAGCTTATTCATCAACTAAAGGTTTGCAAACCAATAGGGATGTTCTTGGTAATTACGCCCCTTCCTACTGGGGAGGGGTTAGGGGTGGGGCTTCTGTGGTATCAATGACCTTTAGGTCTCTGTTATATCTGTTCATCTGTGAGTTCTGTGAGAGAATAATTCTGAATTAAAGATTAGCTGTGTGCGTGAACAATACTTCATGTTGAAAAAAAAGAAGTTTTCTTTTGGTATTTGTTGTATAAACGACTATATTTGTAGCACAAAACCTAAATCAATAGAATATATGTCTAATTTTATGAAAGTAAGTCAGAACCGTAGAAAGCACCCGCCATTTGTAACTGGCAGTTTAGCTTTCTCTTTTGCACTCGGGTTGATGGCGTTTGCACCATCCCCAGTATTAGCCAATGTAGATGCGAACACGAGTATGAGTGTTCAGCAGCAAAAGCAGAGTATCAATGGTGTAGTGAAAGATGCTAATGGCGACCCAGTCATTGGTGCTTCTATACTGGCAAATGGTACTCCTGTAGGGGTGACCGACATGGACGGTCGCTTCTCTGTCTCTGTAGCTCCGGGTACGGAGTTGAAGATTAGTTATGTTGGTTTCGCTACTCAAAGTGTCATGGTGAGAAGTGGTGTGACGAACTATAACATTACTCTGAAAGATGAGAACAGCGCCCTCAGCGAGGTTGTTGTTGTCGGTTATGGTACGCAGAAGAAGGCAAACCTCTCTGGTTCTGTTGCACAGCTTGATAGCAAGGCACTTGAAAACCGTCCTATCTCTAACGTGTCTTCAGGCTTGCAGGGCTTGCTTCCGGGTATCACGGTGACAGGAGCAGACGGTGCGCCGGGTCTTGATAATGGTACGATTCTTGTGCGTGGTGTGGGAACATTGAACTCAGCTACGCCATACATTTTGATTGATGGTGTTGAAGCAGGAACACTGAACTCGCTTGACCCAGAAGATATTGCGAGTATCTCTGTCCTAAAGGATGCTTCTTCAGCAGCCATCTATGGTTCTAAAGCATCTAACGGTGTGATTCTGGTAACTACAAAACGAGGGCAGAACGGTGCGCCAAAGGTTAGCTATTCAGGTTATTTTGGTATTCAGAATGCAACAGCCTTGATGGAAAGGATGAATTCTGCCGATGCCGCTTACTACTATAATAAGGCATTGGAGCGTAGTGGTAAGGCTCCACGTTTCTCTGATGAAGCAATTAAGAAGTTCCGTGACGGCTCTGACCCTTACAACTATCCTAATACCGACTGGTACGATCTTGCATTCAAGACAGCTTGGCAAAACCGCCATAACGTGAACATTACAGGTGGTAATGAGTATGTGAAGTATCTTGCTTCTGCTGGTTATCTCAAGCAGAGCAGTATTCTTCCTAATGCAGGTCGTGAGCAGTTTAATGGTCGTGCGAATCTTGACATGGTGTTGTCAAAGCGCATCACTGCCCATCTTAACCTCTCTTATATCCAAAACAATTATCGCGATGCAAGTAGTGCATACGCTGGTGGAAGTAGCGATCAGATTATTCGTCAGCTGAATATCATCGCGCCTTGGATTGTTTATAAGTATGAAGATGGTACTTATGGAACCGTTTCTGATGGTAACCCAATGGCTTGGCTGGAGTCTGGTATGACCGTAAACCGTAACAACCGTAACTTTACGGGTATGATTGGTATTGACTATCAGATTATCAAGGATTTGAAACTGACACTCCAAGGGGCTTACGTTGATAACTCACAGCGTTACTCTTACTTCCAGAAGTTTATCCAGTATAACCCTAATAAGGCTACTGACCCTAACAAGTTGGAGATTGCTCATTATGATTGGCATCGTACTACCTTCGATGCGTTCCTGAACTATGACAAGTCATTTGCGCAGCATAACTTCAAGGCTATGCTCGGTTGGCATACTGAACGCTTTAAGTATTTGCCTGACTGGATGTATCGTAAGAACTTCCCTAATAATGAACTTACTGATATGAACGCTGGTGATGCTTCGACACAACAGAATGCTGGTAACACTCGCGAGCTGGCGATGGTGTCTTACTTTGGTCGTCTGAACTACGACTATGCTGGTCGTTACCTCTTTGAGGCAAACTTCCGTTCAGATGCTTCTTCACGCTTTGCTGAGGGTCATCGCTGGGGTTTCTTCCCATCATTCTCTGCTGCATGGCGTATCTCTGAGGAACCATTCATGGAGAGTTCAAAATCATGGTTGAACAACTTGAAGCTGCGTGCATCATGGGGTCAGTTGGGTAATCAGGATGCTTTGAGCGATTACTATCCTTGGATGAACACTTACAACCTCAATGCGAAGTATCCATTTGGTGGTCAGCTCACTCCGGGTTACTATCAGGGTAGCTATCACCTTGAGACAATCTCTTGGGAGCGTTCTACTACATGGGGCGTTGGTCTTGACTTTACCCTCTTCGGTGGTCTGACTGGTTCGTTGGATTATTACAACCGCAAGACTACGGGTATTATCATGGACGTGTCTGCTCCTGCAGAGTTTGCACTCGGTGCTTACAAGGATAATATCGGTGCATTGCGCAATCAGGGTGTTGAGCTTTCATTGGCTTACGCAAAGCAGTTGAACAAGGATTGGACAATCAATGTCGGTGCGAACTTCGCTTACAACAAGAATAAGATTCTCTACTTGGGTGAGGGAACCGAATATATTGAAGATAAGGATGACCGCAACCGCCGTACAGCTGTCGGTCAGCAGTACAGAAGCTATTATATGTACAAGGCAACAGGTAAGTTCTTCAACTCACAGCAGGAGGCTGACGACTACACAGCGAAGTATGGCAACCCATTCGGACGTAAGTTCATGGCGGGTGACCTTATCTATGAGGACACAAACGGTGATGGTAAGCTCGATTCAAAGGATCGCATCTACACCGACCACACGGATATCCCAGCAATTACTTACGGCTTCAACCTTGGTGCAACATGGAAGAACGTAGACCTCTCTATGATTTGGCAGGGTGTTGGTGCAGTATCTCATATCTACAACCGTGAGGTACTTGGTGAGTTCTCTGGTGATGCCAGCCACCCTTCAACACTGTGGAAAGACTCATGGACAGACGACAACCACAATGCTAAGTTGCCACGCGTATTCGAGACAGGAAACAGCCCAAGCGACATGACTCGTGCTATGTCAACATTCTGGTTGTGGAACACAGCTTACTTGCGTTTGAAGACCTTGCAGTTGGGTTACACCCTTCCAAAGAGTGCACTCAAAGCAATTCATCTTGAGAAGGTACGTATCTACTATGCAGGTGAAAACCTCCTTACCTTCGATGCATTGCCATTCAATATTGACCCAGAAGTAACCAGCGAGCGTGGATCATCTTATCCATTGCTGCGTTCACATTCTATCGGTATCAATATCACATTCTAACCGTAAATACCCGATATACATTATGAAAACTGTAAGAACATATATATTAGCAGGTGTGGCTGCTCTTGCGCTCACATCTTGTAATGACTACCTTACCACTGTGCCGAAGGATGCAATGTCGCCAGCTACAACATGGAAGACGGGCGACGATGCTGAGAAGTTCCTTGTGGGCTGTTATGATGGTTGGGAAAGTGGTGCAGCCTTGCTCTATTGGGACGCTGGCTCTGACTTTGCGTACAACAACTTCCCTTGGGAAGGCTTTACCAATATCGGTAATGGTTCGCTCTCACCATCGTCTCCGGGCTGGTCGTTCTACGATTACACCATCATTGGTAGATGTAACACCTTCCTTGAGAATGTTGATAAGTGTGTCTTCAGCAGCGATGCAGTAAAGAAAGACCTCGTTGCGCAGGTTAAGGCTATTCGTGCTTACAACTATTTCCGCATGGGTTTCCTCTATGGTGGTGTGCCAATCGTTAAGCCTTTCACCAGTGCTCAGGAGGCACGCGTGCCACGTAATACGGAGCAAGAAGTGAAGGATTTGGTATTCAAAGACCTTGATGAGGCGATTGCTGATATCAATACGTCTCCTGCTGCACGTGGACGTATCGCAAAGGGTGCTGCCTTGGCTATGAAGATGCGTGCTGCTCTCTACTGGGGCGACTATCAGAAGGCGAAGGATGCTGCTCAGGCTATCATCGACTTGGGTAAGTATGAACTTGATCCCGACTATACCAACCTCTTTAAGTTGGCTGGTGTTGACTCAAAAGAAATCATCCTTGCCGTACAGTATAAGAGCGGTACTCGCCCATTGGGCACTATCGGACAGTTGTATAACAATGGCGATGGTGGTTGGTCATCAGTTGTCCCAACACAGAAGTGTGTTGATAACTATGAGATGAGCAATGGTATGACGATTACTGAGGCTGGCTCTGGTTATGATGCAACTCATCCTTTCCATGGTCGTGACCCACGTATGGCAATGAGTATTCTCTATCCCGGTTGCGACTGGAATGGTCAAATCTTTAACACCCTTGACGAGAATGTTAATGGTAAGAAGAATCCTAACTACCCAACCAATGCTGCCAACTCATCTAAGACTGCGCTCACATGGCGTAAGTACTTAGACCCAATGAGCCAGTATGCTGACGTATGGGATACAGAGGCTTGTCCTATCGTCTTCCGCTACGCAGAGGTACTCTTGACATGGGCAGAGGCTGAGAACGAGTTGAACGGTCCTTCAGCAAATGTCTATACAATGATTAACAAGGTACGTACCCGCGTAGGTATGCCAGCCGTTGACCAGACAAAGTATAACACTAAGGACAAGCTTCGTGAGTTGATTCGTCGCGAGCGTGGCTCAGAGTTCGCTGGTGAAGGTCTCCGTCGTGCTGATATCTTACGTTGGACAAGCAATGGTAAGATGGTAGCTGAAACAGTATTGAATGGTCCGTTAAACCGCATCACAGGTACTGTTAACACTGCCGTTACCGACCCAACAATGCGTGCCGTAGTCAGTGGTACCAGCAAGGTTGAGGATCGTACGTTCCAAACCTTCAACAGATACCTTCCAATCCCACAGTGGAATATCTCTGATAATCCTAAGTTGGAGCAGAACCCTGGGTATGCGAAGTAAATATAAAACAGCCTCGACCCAATAGGGAGGGGAGTAGATACTGCGATATCCCTATGAGTTAATTGGATTGGGATTGAGTTTTGCTATATCTCAATAAAGTGTTTATAGGGATATGATAATCTATTACGAGGCTTGAAGCTTTATAAAGAGTAAATGGGAAGAAATAAAAGAATGTAATAAGTCTTTTATTTCTTCCCATTTTTTATTGTATATCAACAAAGTAAATACTACGTATGAATGTACAGAACTACGAATGGTACGAATTGAAAGGGAGCAGTCCTCTTTAATTAAGAAAATTTCCACACCTCTTTTCTACTGAGCCATTGAAAGGGGGCAGTCCTCTTTACACTGATATAGAAAACAAAAAGCTTAGAAAACTTATTACTAAGTATTTCTAAGCTAAGAGTTGCGGGTGCAGGACTCGAACATGCGACCTCCAGGTTATGAGCCTGGCGAGCTACCAACTGCTCCAACCCGCGATATTAATTAAGACCAACTCATCTATGAACCAAAGTGCATTTCTGAATTGCGTGTGCAAAGGTAGAAATTAATTACGAAACCACCAAGAAAATATACATTATTTAACAAACTATCCATTCCGCTTCTACTGCTTCTAAACTCTCTCTGCTACCATTACCATAGGTAACTCCACAGGTATGTGTACCAGCATTTCGCCCCATGAGAATATCAAACTCAGTATCACCAACAACAAGGGTTTCGTGAGCTTTGACATTAAAATGAGCCAAGGTGGCAAGTACTGCTTCGGCTGCTGGTTTCTTATTAACAACATCGTCTGCACCAATCAGATATGTAATATACTTCGATAGTCCCAAATCCTCTACAAGCAAGGCAAGAGAGTGATGACTGCGACTACTTGCTATTGACATCGCAACACCTTGTGATGAGAGGCGTTGAAGCATTTCAATGACACCAGGGAAAGGCTTAACAGCACCTGGGACATTCTTCACATTAAAGATGTCGCTATACACCTTGACGCATTCCTCAGCCTGCTCGTCAGTCATCGGGATAATAGACGTGAAGCATTTCTTTAGAGGTAAACCTATCGTTCGAGCACATTCCTCACGACTTCGCTTTGGGAGATTCAACTTCTCTATCGTTGCAAGCATCGTGTCAGTAATCAACTTTTGAGAGTCGCCAAGTGTCCCATCAAAGTCGAAAATGACAAGACGAATACCGGAAAGAATCTTCGGGTTAGAGAAAAGATCAGGACAATAACGAGGATTTTCGTTGCTACCGACCTCCTGCATATCACCCTTCACATGTTTTTTACGTTTAAAATAACCCTTCACTCTCTTGTAGCCTTCCGTACCAAGGATAGCAATACCGCCATATTGGAAACTCTTTGCCAGTCCGAAGAAAACAGTAAACAGTATGCCTTTCATCGCTGTTGACACAGGAAAAAAACTTGCACGAAAGAAAGGAAATAAAAAGGAATGCACATCATGAGTACGATGACACCTGTACGAAAAGATAGATTTTGGAGTTTACTTTTAACTGACATTTCTACACTCAGCTTTAATAATATTATTCATTGATAACAGGTAGACACAAGGTATATCATCAATTACCTCGTCTGACGTGAAAGAATAAAACAAGTTGTATACATCATTCCCCTTTTGTTCTCTCGTCTTCTCATCACATGACACACAAAGAAGCTTCGTCCTAATAACAATTTCATCTTTCATACGCTCCTTGCTTGCTGGTGTACTGCTATTGTTAGAAGTCTTGATCAGGGTTTTCAGACTTAAACAAGCGTTCCCACAACTTCTCGTTTTCCTTATCTTTCTTGCAGATTTGCAGATTTAAATCTTCTATACTATGATTCAATTTAACTTTCCTTCCATGCTGCTGATTGATAGCCTCCCGCATCAGCCACATCTCTTTTGTCATGCCTTGTAATCCATTTGATATCTCCGCAACTTGCTCTTTCACAGGTGTAAAGATACGAAGATTATTTTAAACATGCAAGAAAAAACACTTCATTATAACCGTTTACAAGATTTTGGAGGAGAAACTATTAGATGTCCAATACTACTGAATAGCTACATCTGACATGTGCGTATCAAATCCTATTTGTACAATAAACATCTAATAGTTCAAGGAAAAAGGCTGTATTATTAAACTAATTTTTATTATCTTTGTAGCTGTTTTTAACTTTATGATGATGAAGAAGTTATTTTCAACCTTACTTATCTTGTTGACTACATCGACAATACAGGCTCAATATCAAGAACCTGTACGACGTGACACGTCAAGGTTGCAGCCTTTCAAAGGCTTAGAATATAAGGTGGAAATGCAGGGGAGCCTTTCAAAGGGTAGAACCCCGCTTTGGCTCAATGCCAATAAATATGGACTTAGTTCGTTGGAAACAGTGAATGGCTACATGCGTGGTGGGATAGAACGCCCATTGAGGACGGACGAGGGACGGAAGTTCGGCTTAGGTTATGGCTTAGACCTTGCGTTACCAATCAATTACACCAGTAAGGCTGTCATCCAGCAGGCATACGTTGAAGGACGATGGTTGCATGGAACACTGACCATTGGAGCAAAGGAAGAGCCGATGCAGTTGAAGGACAACGAGCTCAGCTCAGGCTCACAAACATTAGGGATCAACGCCCGTCCTATCTCACAAGTTCGATTGGCACTCTCAGACTATTGGACGTTGCCGTTTGCGAATGGCTGGTTACACTTAAAAGGTCACATTGCTTACGGCATGATGACCGACCAGAATTGGCAGCATGACTTCACCGCTAAGCAGTCGAAATATACAGATCGTGCACTCTATCACTCTAAAGCAGGCTATCTGAAAGTGGGAAATGAAGAGGTATTCTGTCCGTGGTCGCTTGAAATGGGATTAGAGATGGTTAGCATCTTCGGTGGCACATCCTACCTCCCTGACGGACATGGCGGTATGAATATCTCAGAAAATGGACGAAGATTGCGCGACTTTTGGCACGCCTTTCTCCCCGGTGGTGCTGATAATGGTGAGACAACCTACCAGAATGTGCAGGGCGACCAGTTAGGTAGCTGGGTGATGCGTGTCAACTATGATGGCGACTGGCATGGCTTTTCACTCTATGCTGATAAATTCTTTGAGGACCATTCAGCCATGCTTCAACTTGACTATGATGGTTATGGTGAGGGAAGTGAGTGGCAGAAGAAGAAACAGCGGCGTTATCTGCTCTATGATTTCAAAGACTGGATGTTAGGTTTTGAATATCGTTATAAACCTGACAATTGGCTGAACACCTTTGTTTTTGAATATCTTTACACAAAGTATCAGAGTGGTCCGATATACCATGACCATACGATGACGATAGCCGACCATATCGGTGGAAAAGACAACTACTATAACCATTATATTCTCCCAGGTTATCAGCATTGGGGACAGGCGATGGGAAATCCGCTCTATCGTTCACCTATTTACAATGAGGATGGCTCTATCTTCTTTGAGGATAACCGCTTTGTTGCACTCCATTTAGGCTTAGGCGGTCATCCCACAGAGCGTTTTAAGTGGCGTTTCCTTGGCACATGGCAGGAGGGGTTGGGAACCTACGAGAAGCCTTATACGAAGAGACGACATAACCTGAGTTTGATGGGAGAGGCTACTTACACACTACAGGGACAGAAAATTCCAACGTGGATGAGAGGTGTTGATATGCGCATGGGCATCGGTGCCGACTTTGGTTCTATCCTACGTGGCAACAACTACGGTATGCAGTTGACAATCACAAAACATGGTTTATTGGGAAAACGGTAACCTCTTGATTAAGAATATATAAAGGAATTGAAAATGAAACGAATAAATATATTATCCTTAGTCCTACCATTGTTGGCACTCCTCTTCGTCTCTTGTTCGTTGGAAACAGATAACGATGCAGGCAAAATGGAGGGAATGTGGCATCTTGTGAAGATAGAATCGATAACAACCATTGCGAGTGAAGACTTGAGTGAGCAGGTTATCTTCTGGTCTTTTCAGGCGAAACTATTACAGATGGACGATAAAACGGGTATGCACAACAGTTATCTCTATCGCTTTCGTATTGGCGATAACCAACTAACATTGACATCTCCCTATCAATATGATCGTGAGAATGGTGACCATCCGTTGACTGCTTATGAATCAACCTTGGGACTCTATGGAATCAAAAGCCTTACGCCAGTGTTCCGTATTGAAAAGTTAGACAGACGAAAGATGATATTGAATGATGATAGTGTTAGACTCTACTTTGATAAGTTTTAAACAAAGGCAATTACATCAGTCTTAACACTCAAAAGACATCAACCTACATCAAAAATGTAATTATTTTTCACAAGATCAAATTTAAAACATGCTCTTTTAGCTTTAAAAAGACGCCCAATTGGCTTGCAAAAGATGCTCTTTAAGGACCTTACTAACGCCCTTTAAGCCCCTTACTAAGCACCTTTTGAAATACAACCTTGTAAATTATTGATTACGTGCAAGTTACAGCGGCACTTCTTTCAGTACTATTTAGAGCCTTTGAGGAGATTTTAGCCACATATTTTGTAAATATATTTCAGAGCAAGGAGATGAGATATTATCAGGAGAGAAATCAAGAATTGAGATAGTAAAAAAGCCTACCACAACCATGCGACAGACTTTCAAACTAATACCTTATGCTTTTAACCTAAACGAGTTTTCAATACTTGCAATCTCAGCATGAAATCCCTTGTCAACTTTCAGTCGATCTTCAATTTTAGAGCAACTGTGGATTACGGTGCTGTGGTCACGATTACCAACGAGTTTTCCGATACGGCTTGCAGGCATCTTAGTATATTTCTGTGCCATATACATACTCACCTGTCGTGCCATTACAATATCTTTCTTACGTGAACGAGAGTTGACTGCCGTCATCGTAACATTAAAATGTGCACAAACCTTGTCCACAATATCATCAATGGTCAGCGGTTCGTCATCAACCTTCACGGCTCGTTTGATAACTCGTTCAGCCAATCGCATATCAATATTACTATTGTAAACAACGCTGTAAGCCAAGAGAGAGTTGATAACGCCCTGCAGGTCACGTACGCTACCATTAGCAGTCTCAGCGATGAAACGTACGACATCCTCTGGGATATTAAGTCCGTCCCGCTTGATTTTACTGTGAAGGATGTCCACACAAAGCTGTACGTTAGGCTTTTCTAACTCTGCTATCAATCCGCAAGAGAAACGTGTCAGCAGACGGTCGTTCATCCCCTTGAGGTCGACAGGTGGTCGGTCGCTGGCTAAGATAATTCGTTTTCCGTTGCGGAAAAGGTGGTTGAAGATATGGAAGAAGGTGTCCTGCGTCTTCGTTGCTGTAACCCATTCCTGGATATCATCGACAATGAGAATATCAATTGTCTGATAGAAATTGATAAAATCGTTGGTAGTGTTTTGTCGTACAGAATCAGTGTACTGTACTTGGAAGAGTCGTGCAGAAACGTATAACACACGCTTTTGAGGATAGAGTTGCTTTGCTCTTAATCCGATGGCGTTGACGAGGTGGGTCTTACCACAGCCCGATGGTCCATAGATGAACATTGGGTTAAACTGTGTTGTGTTAGGATGTTCTGCGATAGAAAGACCGATAGAACGAGGAAGTTTGTTGCTGTCGCCTTCAACATAGTTGCTGAATGACTTATGAGGGTCGAGCTGTGAATCAAGGTCCTGTGGCACCGTATCCAGCACTGTAGGGCTTTGATTGGCACGAGCAGTAGGACGTTGTGAAGAAATATCTTCAACGGTATCCTGCTCTAAGTCCTGCGAGAGATGGTTTTCCTGGTCAACCATTACGCGATACGTCAGCTGAACACCTTGTCCGAAGACACGCGTCAACACCTTACGCAGCAAGTCTACGTAATGTCCTTCCAAATACTCATAAACGAATTGGCTTGGGACCTGAACTAACAATGTCTTGGATGCCGGTTTGTAAGATTGTAATACAATCGGGCGAAACCAAGTATCAAATTGCTGCTCGGTCACATTCTCCTTTATGAGCTGGAGGCAACTATCCCAAAGATTTTTAGGACTGACGTTCATAATTGGTT
>ERZ772926.1457-NODE-1457-length-11315-cov-2.072114_pt1 | contig 11315 bp, 10 predicted proteins | sample MGYA00511136_ERZ772926 | MGnify/ENA primary metagenome ERZ772926 (study PRJEB29015, sample SAMEA2737917) | human oral metagenome | biome: human oral; feature: human-associated habitat; material: dental | place: China | collected 2153 ... | reverse complement strand
TTCCAGATCAGGTAGAGCGGGGTTTTCGCTTCTTCCATGAGGGGCATGAGTTTTGCTTCCAAGTCTCCATCCAGTCGCCGGTTCCCCAGTCATAGGAGCCGAAAAGAGCGACGGGCTTGCCGTCAAACTTTGGAGCGCACTCGTTCCACACTTCCTCGAAATCAGGATCAAGCTCCTCATCACCCATTGCGGGGCAACCAAATGCAAAGGCATCATAGTCAGCCACGGACTCCGGTGAGAATGTTGAAACCTCAATGGCTTCAGTTCCGGCAGCAGAAGCAAGCTCGTTTGCCATGGCCTCGGTATTTCCGGTCTGTGACCAATACACAACAGCAACTTTACTCATGTTTCCTCCTTTTACCCGAACTATCGGGTCTCGCCCAAGCTTAATCGCATGTGCTTGGGAATTTCCATCTTATGCAGCGGATACTTTGGTATCGCCTGCAGATTGAAGCAACTCAAAAAGCGACTCTCCCTGAGAAAATCTTGTGCGGAAGGCTCGCTCAATGAAAGCAAGCCTCTCAAAACTTGCCTGCGCCGCCGCCGCATTTCCATACGCCCGCCACGGACCACGGCAGGTCTCGCGCGCACCTGATATAAAACCTTTAACATCCTCAAGAGGATATCCAAGGATAAGTCCAATTTCATGAGGATATTCCTGCGACAGACCACAGTGGTAGCGTGTCAGTCTCACACGAAAATCTCTCATGATGTCCTGCCAGGAAGACGACATAAAGCCGCGCTCACGCAAAAACTCCCACGACTGTTTCTCTGAGATGATGCTCTTTACATGCTCGGTTCTATATACAAGAAAATGAATTCTCTTATGAAGCGGACTGATCGGTACAATCTTGATACCAAAAAGCTCAACTTCGCGAGCAAAATCGCACATCATTGCACGATACTGCACGGCAGGACACACCCTTGACAGACACGACTCGCAATGCGACACAACCTCAAATGAATACAGGGCACCGGGCTTTATCCCTGCCACAACACCGGCGGCACAACGTACAAAAGCGCCTATGAATTCCTGACAAAAATCTGACGAAAAGGGCTTCTCGCAATGCGACGGCACGTGCATATCAGAAACATCTGACAGAGGCATAACGTCCACACGGCTCCTTTCGTACAAAATGGCGACGCCAGCCAGGTAGAGCTGGCATCGCCGAGAAATACCGGTTACTTGGGGAGAGGGGTCCAAGCCCGGTCGGATAAAACAGACGCGAAAACTAAGATTTCCCCACCTGAGACACACGGTAACGACATGCTCTCTATATGAGTTAGTCTTAGTTAACAAGAAAAGTGTAAACTAAGACTAACTATTTTTCTAGAGTTTTTTGAACTTTTTGGATGGCCGGTTTTGGAGCTTGGTTTTTGATGCACAATACCCCAAGCGCCCGACCCGGCGGCCTCTATCCCACGTGACCGACTCTGAGGTCTCCAAAAAACGCTACGCCAAATGATGATCCTCAAGCAAAGCCCGCGTCCCATCGGAAAGCTCGGCATTTGCTTTTGCGCTCTTCAGCAAAGAACGCGTATTGGCAACCGTCACCGCAAACGTCAGCTCATTGTGCAAGAAGGCGGCCGTTGTCGTAGTGATGAGACCCGTAACGCCTCCGGCAATAAATCCCGTGTTCAAAGCGACAATAGCACGATAATCCCGGTGAATCCGCTGCATGACACGTTGTGAAAGCAGGCGCATGATAACCAGAGACTCCAGAGACGTATTGCGAATGGAGATATCCGCAACGGCTCGCGCGATATCACTCGCATCAGACATTGCCAAAGACACATCTGATGCCGCCAGCGCAGGAGAGTCGTTGATGCCGTCCCCTACCATAGCAACGGTATATCCTTCTGCACGATACTTCTCGACGTAAGAGCGCTTGTCTTCCGGAAGAACGCGAGAAACATACTCGTCAATGCCAAGCTGCTGCGCCACATTTGCGGCAACATTTTCCGAATCGCCGGTAAGCATGACAAATCGCTTAACGCCCAATGTACGCAGCTGCGAGATGACCGAAGCGGCTTCTTCACGCAGAGGATCACTGATACAGATTGCACCTACAAGCTTTCCGTCTTCTGCCATATAAATGATGGACGAAGTAGGAGCCAATGCATAAATGCGCTCGCGTGCACCCTCTGGATATGCCACACCCTCATCGTCAAACAGGAAGTGCGAAGATCCTATGCACACCTCTTTGCCACCAACCTGTGTGCGAATACCGTGCGCCACAACATATTTGACCTCAGCATGAAGCTCTTTTTGATGGTCAAGGCCGCGGCGCTCAGCCTCGGAAACGATTGCGCGGGCCATACTGTGTGGGAAATGTTCCTCGATACAGGCGGCAAGTTTCAAGAGCTCGTTTTCGGAGCGATCGCTTCCGCTGCATGAGGCTTCAGCGTTTCGCGTGCTTCTAAGGGCAGATTGTCGGCTTTTGTGAAGTCAATTTCTTGATTAGGAATAGTCAAAGTACCCGTCTTGTCAAAAACAATGAGATCGGCCGCAGCGAACTTCTCGAGATATTTACCGCCTTTGACGGTCATATCAAAATTGGCAGCCTCATCCATTGCACTACCCACGGCAACCGGTGTCGACAACTTAATGGCACACGAATAATCGACCATCAGCACCGTCATAGCCTTTTGAACATTGCGTGTTATGGCGAGAAGTGCAAAAAACGCCGCAAAGTTATACGGAACCAAAGCATCGGATAAGCGCTCGGCCTTTGACTGAGCTCCGGCTTTTAGCCGAGCCGACTGCTCAACCATCTCAACGATACCATCAATGCGAGAAACTCCTGGAGGGGCAGTAACGCGAATCTTCAGATCCCCGTCTTCAAGAGCCGTGCCTGCATAAACGGTAGATCCCTCACGCTTGTGCACCAAACGTGACTCTCCCGTCATGGACGCTTCGTTCAGTTCGCCTTCACCCTCCACGACGCTGCCGTCAACGGGCAAAACACTGCCTGCATTCAGATGCAGAATCTGTCCCTTTGTAACAGACGCAATAGGAATGCGAACATCTTGCCCATCAATAACTGCCCAAACGTTATCGGCACGGGTAATGAGACCGTTGCGGAGCGCAAGGCGTGCACGGCTGGCCACGTGATCTTCCATAACGCCCGACAAATTGAGCAGAAACATAATCTGTCCCGCTTCTCCCCAATTGCCGTTCATAATGGATGCGGAAATGGCCGCCGCATCAAGAAGTTCAACTTTAAGCTCACGATGTATAAGACGCTGCCAGCCTGCACGTAAAAACGGAATGGCACGCAGCAACACCCATATACGTTGCATTGCCAAAGGAAGCGGAAGAAGCCTAAACAACCAGCGCCGCATAAAGACAAAGGCAAGCTGCATTTGAAAACGGTTATTCTCGCTTGCCATTTCAATGGCATTGCAAAAGTCTTCAAGACCGGCCTCGTCTTCGCGGGGCAGTCTGAGCGGATCAAAGGCCGCTATAAAAGCCAAAACTTCCTCACGCCGGGCAGGGTCAAAGCGCACCAACAGTGATTGGTTGGCGGGGTGAACCTCTGCGTGCCGCACTAAACCCGAGCGCATAAGATCGTATGCGATGCCACGCGCTTCTCCACCGTCAATAAAGCCAAGGTCGCACCGCAAACGGATGCGACCGGCTATTTCATTCGTAATGGTATAGCGCATGGGTTATGCCTGAGCGCCCTCGGCATCAATTTTCTTGGTGACCTCTTTGCGGATGTCCTCTTCCATCTCCGCAAGACGAGCATTGACCGCTGCCTGGATCTTGGACTCACGGCGAGCCTCAGCGACAACGTCATTTGCCTCGTCAACAACGTTCTGAGTTTCAGCGGCAACGCAATCGGATACGCGCAGGCCGCAGACGGTTGCCTTTACTGCTGCCTTGTGAAGCGTTCCGTTTGAAGCAAGACCTGCAACAACACCGGCAAGAGCTGCACCTGCAGCACCAATGCAAAATCCGGTTCTCTTTTTCATGGCAAACTCCTTATCCTCTATGTTCCTTTTCCTGTACAAGATCAATCCCCCACAGGAAGGTTTGCAACAAATAATGTATCTGAACATACGAAGTTTTTTCTTACATTGCAAGGGTTAAATTCCACTTTTTTGGAATTTTTTGATGATGGCTTCCAAGGTGATTTTGGTAGTACCTCCTCAAACAATTGGAAAAACAGATTGCAGTCGCACTTCTCCGTAAAATTTCTGAAAAAATTAGATTGTGTACAATTTATCTACTACACATACGAGAAAACGGCTACACTTCTCGTATGCCGCATGGCACACATAACTCAATATGAAAGGATCACGATGAGCACAAACATATACGACCTGTCCGTTACCGATCGCACAGGTGCAACCATTCCTCTTTCCGCCTACAAAGGAAAGGTGCTTCTCATTGTTAATACCGCAACCGGCTGCGGCTTTACCCCACAGTATGAGGACCTGGAAAAGATTTACTCTAAGTTCCGTGACGAAGGCTTTGAGATTCTTGATTTCCCTTGCAATCAATTTGCAGGCCAGGCCCCGGAATCTGACGACGAGATCCATCAGTTCTGCACCATGAAGTTTGGGACCGAGTTCCCCCAGTTCAAAAAAATTGACGTCAACGGTGAAACCGCAGATCCCCTCTTTGTGCGTCTTGCCACGGCGCTTCCTTTTGAGGGTTTTGGACACAGCCCCAAAGCTCTTATGCTCAAGCCTTTTGCCGACAAGAATAACAAGCAGTTTGGTGATAAGGCATATATCATGTGGAATTTCACCAAGTTTTTGGTTGATCGTGAAGGCAACCTCGTCTCGCGATTTGAGCCAACCGTTGACATGAAGAAAGTTGAAGTCGCCATTAAAGATCTTGTGGAATCCGATGTCAAATAAAGACAGCATGTCTCTTGAGGATATGCTGCTTCTTGATAATCAGCTGTGCTTTCCACTGTATGCAGCGGCCAAAGAAGTTGTGAGGCGATATACGCCATTCCTCGCGCCGTTTGACCTCACCTATACCCAGTACATTACTATGATGGTTTTGTGGGAGAAAAAAACCGTCAGCGTGAATGAACTTGGCAAACAACTCATGCTTGACTCAGGCACATTAACTCCCCTGCTTCGAAAGCTTGAAGACAAGAAGTATCTTCTTCGCGAAAAAAGCGCCAAAGACGGTCGTCGGCTGATTGTCTCTCTTACGCCCGAGGGAGCATCCCTGAAGGATAAAATGGTTGTTGTTCCGCAAAAGATGGGAACATGCGTGCACTTGTCGCCAGAAGAAACTGTCGAGCTCAAAAGGCTGCTCAAAAAAGTAACGGACAATATTCTTGCGAGCACGGACACCCCTACGTAAGGAAGATACATGAACGATTCCCAAGCTCAACCCCAAACGGAACCTAAGCCAAACCGCATGGCCAATCGCGAGAAAATCATTGTTCAAACCAGCATCATTGGCATTGCCGCAAACGTAGCGCTTGCAGCCTTTAAGGCTGTCGTTGGACTTCTTTCCAACTCCATTGCCGTTATTCTTGATGCCGTTAATAACCTGTCCGATGCTATCTCATCCATCATCACCATTGCAGGCACAAAGCTTTCCAATCGCGCCGCAGATCGCGAGCATCCGTTCGGACACGGTCGCATTGAATACATTACGACCACGGTTATTGCCGCAATCATCATGTATGCAGGTATTTCTTCACTTATAGAGTCCGTAAAAGGAATCCTTAACCCCGAAACACCCGAGTATTCAATAACTTCGCTGGTAATCATTGCGGTAGCGGTTGTTGTAAAGATTGTTTTGGGCCGCTTTGTACAAGCAAGGGGACGTCGCGTGCGCTCAGATACGCTCATTGCTTCAGGATCAGACGCCCTCTTTGATGCCATACTTTCCACGTCGGTTTTTGCCGCCGCTCTGATTTTTACGTTCACAAAAATCAGTCTTGAAGCGTATGTAGGAGTTGTCATTTCAGGCTTCATTATTAAGGCCTCAGTTGAAATGCTACGTGGCTCCATGAAAGAGATTATTGGTATGCGCTCGGATTCCGAGCTTTCCATTCGCGTTGCTGAAATTGTAGCAAACGATCCCGAGGCAGAAGGGGTATATGATCTCATTCTCCACAGCTACGGGCCCGATCGCTATGTTGGTTCGTTTCATACTGAAATCTCCGATCAGATGACCGCAACTGAAATTGACTCCATGACGCGCCGTTTGACCAGTGAGATCTACAGCCAGACAGACGGACAAATTATCGTAGCTGCCATTGGCATCTATGCACGCAATACGCAAGATAATACCGTCATCGGAATGCGTACGGAAATTACCAAGATTGCCATGCGACACGATGGCGTCATTCAGGTCCACGGATTTACCGCCAACATAGACGAAAAATATGTTGCGTTTGACATGGTTGTCGAGTTTGGCTTTGATTCCGAAGCGCTCATGTACCACATCATGCAAGACATTAGCGAGAAGTACCCTGACTTCTCACTCAATATCAAAATTGATCGCGATACCAGCGACCTTGCATCCATGACGTGCGATCTGGACGCCGATCCCAACAAAAAGTAACAGACGGACGTAAGCGAACACGGGCGTAGGTAAGTGCGGCCATAAACGCGGTATAGCCGCTTATTGGCGCAGTAGAGCTGCTCTTTGACGCAGTGTAGATGTACATCAGCAGATACTTCATTGTTACTCTTAAAAAGGGGCGAGCCGCCGACACCCAGAGTCGGCGGCTCGTGTTCTTTGCCTAGAAAGTAGGGAGAGGGTCTACCGTCTTGGGCACGTGGAACCTAAGAAGAGAGCGATTAGGGAAATCGTCTCTCGGAAGGAGTACATCCATTCCGTGATGTAAGAATAAGTTAACCTATAGAAACTTTCTAGTGAGAATGGCGTTCTTCTCGCTTCTTCACAAAATCTTCAAAGTTAGACAAATCTTACTTCTATACAAAAACAGGCTGCGCGCACCCTGAGGTGCCCACAGCCTGCCTGAAACCTAACGCTTACCGCAGATATTTACGAGGACACACCCTCTGTCTGCACGAACATCACCCCTACTTTGCAGAAGCAACGTTCAGGCTTGAAAGAATCTTGTCGTCCTTCTTATCCCACTTAGGAGTTGGACGGAACAGCTGGAAGAGAATGCCTGCCAGAAGCACAAATGCGATCACAGTCCAAACGCCAAACGTTCCGAGGACAAACAGCTCCCAAAGCTGGTTAATAATCAAGCCGACAACCCATGCAAAGATGCACTGATAACCGATTGCAAACCAGAACCACTTAGGACTGTCCATCTGACGGCGAATCGTACCGATTGCGGCAAAGCACGGAGCATCAAGCATATTGAACGCTACGAATGCACACATGGCACCGACGTGGAGAACGCCGCCTGCATCGGTAAACATGTTGCCAAATGCGGACCACATGTTGACGGATTTCTCGGAAGCATCGCCAAGGCCATAGAGTACGCCAAAGGTAGAAACAAGGTTTTCCTTAGCGATAAGTGCAGAGATGGAAGCAGAAGCCGACTGCCAGTTGCTGAAGCCGAGCGGAGCGAAGATAACACCAACTGCCTCGCCGATATACTTGAGCAGGGAGTATTCCATGGCATCATCAGGAGCGCCATCAAAGCCAGGCAAGAAACCAAAGGCACCAGATCCACCGTCCCATGTGGCCCAACCAAAGTTGGAAAGCGCCCATATACCAACGGCAGCGGCAAAGATGATGGTACCGGCCTTTACGATATAGGCGGAAATGCGCTCCCACACGTGCATGGCCCATGAGCGTATGGAAGGCCAGTGGTAATCAGGCAGCTCCATGACAAACGGAGCAGGCTCACCGCTAAAGGGCTTTGTCTTTTTCAGCATAATAGCCGAGATAATAATTGCGGCAACACCCATGAAATAGAACATGGGAGCAACCCACCAATTGCTTGAGCCACCAATAAGAACACCCATCACAAGCGCAATAATCGGCTGCTTGGCGGAGCATGGGATCATCGTGGTAAGCATGGCGGTCATACGACGATCCTTCTCGTTCTCAATGGTACGTGTTGAGAGAACACCAGGGACACCGCAGCCGGAAGAAATCAGAAGCGGAATGAACGATTTGCCGGAGAGACCAAAGCGGCGGAACACGCGGTCCATAACAAAGGCAACGCGGCTCATATAACCGCAGTCCTCGAGGAATGACAGGAGTACAAAGAAGACAAGCATCTGCGGGATGAAGCCCAAAACAGAACCAACACCGCCAATGATACCGTCAATGATGAGGCCGACAACCACAGGACTTGCACCGGCACTTTCGAGCGCACCCTTCACTACGTCAGGGATACTCGGGGACCAAATACCATAGCTGGAGGCCTCGGGTTCATCCGCCGAGCCCTCGATAGCGGTCTTAAAGCCATCAGCGGTAACGGCACCGGCCGTCTTGAGAACCTGGCCTTCAGCAAGAATGGGATTACCGTCGGCATCAAGCCTGACCGGATTATCATCGGTATCAATCAGATTACCGTCTTCATCGTGCAGCGGTGTGGTTGTCGCAATAACATTTTTCTTTGAGGCTTCCTCGATGAAATTCGCAATATCCTCGGAATCCCACTCTTTTGCCTCAACTGCGGCTTTAGCGGCATCGACATCAATGCCGGCTTCTTCGGCAGCATCAAAGTATGCATCGATGGTATCGCCATAGTGGTGCTCATCGAACTCTGCCTTCGCGGCTTTGTACTCGGCGTCACCGATACCAAAGACGTGAAAACCCTCGCCAAACAGATTGTCGTTCACCCAGTCGGTAGCCGCGGTACCCACCGTTGAAATAGCCAGGAAGTATACGAGCGTCATGACTGCGATAAAAATAGGCAGACCCAAAATACGGTTTGTCACAATGCGGTCGATTTTTTCGGAGCGTGTGAGCTTCTTGGGAGCTTTTTTCACGGCTGCCGCCATGACCGTTGCGATCCATTCGTAGCGATCAGACGTGATGATTGATTCGGCATCGTCGTCGCGGGACTTCTCAACGGCAGAAATAATCTCCTCAAGCTGCGCGCTCTTCTCGGCGGAAAGGCCAAGAGGAGCGATGGCGGATGCATCACGCTCAAAGACCTTGATGGAGTACCAGCGGGAAAGCGCAGCAGGAGCAACGTCAGCAATGAGCCCGGCAATTTTTGTAAGCGCTGTCTCTACTTCCGGAGAGAAGCACTTGGGGCCTTGAGCAGGGATGTCTTTCTTGCCTGCTTCAATAGCAGCTTTAACCAGCTCAGTAACATTTGTGTTATGAAGTGCTGAAACTTCAACAACGGAAACGCCGAGCTTCTCGGACAAAACTTTCGTATCAATAACGTCGCCGCGCTCTTTGAGCAGGTCAATCATGTTCAAGCCAACGACAACCGGACGACCTGCCTCAAGAACCTGTGTGGTCAGATAGAGGTTGCGCTCAAGGTTGGTAACGTCAAGCAGATTGATGATGGCATCGGGACGCTCGTTTACAATGTAATCACGCGAGACCGTCTCTTCCGGAGAATATGGTGAAAGAGAATAAATACCAGGCAGGTCAACGAAGGTAACGTTTTTATCTACGCGCCATGTTGCCTGCTTCTTCTCAACGGTAACGCCCGGCCAGTTGCCGACATATCCGTTTGATCCTGTCAATTCATTAAACAGAGTGGTCTTACCGCAGTTTGGATTACCTGCAAGACCAATAATGGTTTTTTCGGACATCCGTTACTCCTCTAGTGAACGTCAGTAACTTCGATACTTGCGGCTTCATCCTTACGGATGGAGAGCTCATATCCACGAACGGTAAGTTCAATGGGGTCGCCGAGCGGGGCAACCTTCTTTACATGAACTTCGGTTCCTTTGGTAAGGCCCATATCCATGATGCGGCGCTTTACTGCGCCGGTACCAGTTAACTTGGCCACGGTACAACTCTGCCCCACTTTCACTTCCTTCAAAGTGGACATATTTCCTCCTCCTGCCAGTTCCTCTGGCATCTAAGCCGCAAAATGCAGCGCTATACAACAACAAAATTGCCACATGAAGGCATTAAGACATGATTATGGTGTCACCATAATATGGTTGGACATCTGACGGTTAAGGCCTAGGCGAGCACCTTTGACGGTCACGATAACGTCACCGTTTACTCGTGAGACAACCGACACCTCTGCCCCATCAACAAAGCCTAATGTAGCAAGATGCTGACGTAATTCAGAGGCACCCTTCACGCCCACAATATGAGCGGTCTCTCCCTCGCCAAGCATTGCAAGTGGAAGCTGTGGTCCTCTTTGAGCACTGTCCTGCTCTGTATCCATGCGTCCCCCAACAGGTAACAACAAACTAACTTAGTTTGTCTTATCGAACTCTAATCTTAGATAGTATAGGACCAAAAGTTATACAAATTCAACTTTGATTGCCAAAAAACCAAATTTGCCATTATCCCGTATTCTGCAAACCTGCCGCTACGCCGGATACCGTGCACAAAATAAGATAAATAAAGCGCTCGCGTTCTTCTGGCGTGAGAGACTCTTTATGAACACGCAACTCAGACAAGGCATGTACCTGCGTAACCGAAAGTACGTTCACAAAGGGAAGGCGAAGGCGAATAACCGGACCAAGTACGCGACGGTTCTCAAGAGGCCATTTATTGCTCGTAATTGCAAGCACCCATTTTCTTGTGAGAGCCATCTCGGACAGAACCATTTCAGAGAGCTCGGCCTGGTCTCCCAGTGAAAGATAGAGTCGCGCAATACGCGTATCAACCTTTGCCAAAGACATTTCGATATTGTCGATAAAAGTCGTAAACAGCGGCCATTCCTTATATGCCGCACGCAGACGACCCAAATCCCCTATCGTTTCACAAGCGGTTCCCAAGCCATACCAGGCGGCAAGGTTAATGCGAGCCTGAGACCACGAAAAAATCCACGGGATCGCTCTGAGGTCGTCAAGCGATTTTGCTCCAAGGCCGCGCTTTGCCGGACGAGAGCCAATGGGCAGAAGGCCTATCTCCGTCAAAGGCGTGACAACCGAGAACCACTCGGCAAATCCTTTTGTATCCAGAAGTGTATGGAAGCGCTCTTGCGAAGCTTGGTCGAGTTCTTTTGCCAAAGACGCATACTTTATGGTCATGTCGGTATTAACCTGCTCAACGGAAGGCGCGGATTGCAAAAGCGTCGCTCCCGCCACGGATTCAACATGACGGCACGCAAGCGTTGGATCTCCATAGCGGGCAAAGATAACCTCACCCTGTTCGGTAAGCTTAAAGCGGCAATTCACCGAACCCTTGGGCTGAGAAAGAACCGCGCGATTTGCCGGTCCTCCTCCACGTCCCACCGCTCCGCCGCGTC
>ERZ772926.1456-NODE-1456-length-11315-cov-5.963588_pt1 | contig 11315 bp, 12 predicted proteins | sample MGYA00511136_ERZ772926 | MGnify/ENA primary metagenome ERZ772926 (study PRJEB29015, sample SAMEA2737917) | human oral metagenome | biome: human oral; feature: human-associated habitat; material: dental | place: China | collected 2153 ... | reverse complement strand
ACAAAAGCTGTCAAATTTATGACAATTTGCTCAATACCTTATCCACCAGCCCGTATTTTACCGCCTCCTGAGGGCTCATCCAGTAGTCGCGCTCCATGTCGGCCTTGACCTTACTAAGCTTCTGGCCGGTGTTTTTGGCCATAATTTTCGCCAGCATTTCTTTCACTTCCAGCGTCTCTTTCAGGTCAATTTCCATGTCAGTAACCTTGCCGCGCGTGCCAGAAGACGGCTGGTGAATCATCACCTTGGCGTGCGGCAGGCAAAACCGCTTACCTTTGGCGCCAGAGCTGAGTAGAAACGCGCCCATGCTGGCTTGCAGACCAATGCCATAGGTGGCCACGTCCGGCTTGATAAAATTCATGGTGTCGTAAATCGCCATGCCATCATAGACGCTGCCGCCCGGGCTATTGATATAGAGCGAGATGTCCGCCTGCGGGTCAACGTATGCCAGATGCAGTAACTGCGCCACCACGCTGTTAGCGGTATGTTCGTTAACCTCCTCGCCGAGGAAAATGATCCGCTCATTGAGCAGCCGCGAATAGATATCAAACGCCCGCTCGCCGTCGGCTGACTTTTCGATGACAGTAGGAATGAGATAGTTAGTTGGTTTGGTCATATTATATATTATACCATAATTTGTCTAATGTTTACGGTCGATTGCCCTGCTGTCTTTTCTGGGTATTCTTCTGGCTGGTCTTCTGGCGTCTAATAATAATTGGTTGCGTTCGCCAGTGCGCTGTTTGGCTTCTGCTAATAGCGCTTGTCCTTCGGGTGTGTCTAGTTCTATAATTCTCATATATTCGCCTTCGCTGCCGTATCCGGAAACCGCAACGATATTCAGCTGTTCGTCGGCGTATAGCACGTTCTCTGTGCGGTCGCCAGGAATAAGATCGCGGAACAGGCTGATGTCCAGCAGCGCTGTCTCTCTGCCGTCGTTCCAGGTAGCAAATACGCCGATCGTTTTCTGTGCATCGGCAGACTCAAACGGCGTGTTTTCATCTTTTACGCTTTGGACGATCGGTCCGAAGAATAGCGTGTCGGCGTCTGGCAGTACCTGTTTCAACGCATGATCTTTCGGCAGCAGTATTTCTACCCCGAACAGCTTGCTCGGTTCATAGGACAGCGGATATGTGCCTGGTTTCGGTTCAGCGCGGATGACGCGTCGGCGCGGATCCAGAAAGGCTATGTTTGCCGGCGAATAAATCGGGCGCCCTTCCGGTCCTGCTTCTTTGTATGCCTCGGAGTTCCCCATGACGGAGCGCGGCGAGGCGTATTGATCGACTGTATTATCGTAGTTCTTAATCAGTCCGCAGCCGCTGCGAATTAGATTTTGGATAGTGTCAACCGCGTACAGCTGCGTTGGATGACCGTCTGCGTCTTCCAGCCGACAGTTCATGACTCGCTCGTGTCCCAATCCTTCGCCCAAACCTCTGGGACTGAGAAGGTGACCGATTTCATGCGCGTAAGTGCCGCTGCCGGGTTTAGCTCCTGTTGGTATGCGAATCCAGGGGTCAAACCCTTCGCCGTTATATATAGCCTGACCGCCAATGCTATCGTTTTCTATACCTGCGCAGTCGACAACCAGCATTACTATCGCAGTTTTACCTAATTTAGGGCGATATTTATTTGCTATCTCTTCCAGCTGGTCGTTGGAATAATATGCTTCTGTCGTTCCCTCTTCAGTTTGCCGCGAACTGTCAGGTTTGGCGTTGCTGCTGAATAATGTGGTATTAAAATGGTACGCGCCGCTGGTTGTATGGGTAATTCGGGTAGTTTGCTCGATTACGTCTCTTCTGATTTTATCGTCGCCATCATAACGGGCCATACCGTCGGCGGCAACCGTCACGACGCCCAGATCGACGGTAACTGGATAAAACTGCGGGTTTCTTTCCTGGGATACGCCGGGCGTGGGCATGTGGCGCGGACTGTCGCCAGACAGCCAAGAGTATCCAATCGCTAACCCACCGCCAAAAGCAATAGCCTCAAGGAGATATCGCCTGGATATTTTGTCTGTTCTGCCTAAAAGACCCTGAGCTAATTCGCTTGACATATTATCAAGTTGTTTATAATTTACCGTAAACCAAATTCGCCGAAATTACGAATTCAGCTTCACGAGCTTATCGACGGTCTTATCGGTGATCATTCTGTTGGCGATATCGCGGTGAACTTCCGGATTATCGAACTGGGCGGCGGTTTTGGCATCCTTGCCATACTGCTGTTTAAATACGCTGATTTGCTCCAGCAGCTCCTCGCGCGACACTTCAATTTTCAATACTTTCGATAATTCAGCTAAAACTAATCCGGCTTTCACGCGCTTTTTAGCTGCTGGACGAGCTTCTTTTTGCTGCCAATCGTCCTCGTCTTTGAACTTTTGCGAACTTAAATAACTATCAAACGACAGCCCGCGGTACGCCAGATTCTGCATTAAATCCTGTTTTATCGACCGCAGCTGGTCTTCAATCAGCAGTTCCGGCAGCGCAACCTTGCTGAGTTCTGTCAGTTCGCTAACCAGCTCGTCTTTCAATTTTTCTTCCGCTTCGCGTTTTTTCTGCTCTGCTAGTTCGCGCTTGATGTCGGCTTTTAGTTCTTTCATTTCGGTGAATGGCCCGCATTTGGCGGCAAATTCATCGTCAAGCTTCGGTAATTCTAGCTCGTTTACTTTGTGCAGTTTGACGCTAAACACGACCTTTTGTCCAGCCATTTCTTTAGCGTGATAATCCTTCGGAAATGTCAATTCTAAATCGAATTCGTCGCCTGCTTTATGGCCGGCTACTCCCTCTTCAAAGCCGGGAATAAATTGCCCGCTACCTAGCTTTAGGGCGAAATCCTTAGCTGATCCGCCGTCAAACGCCGTACCGTCCTTTTTCCCGGTGAAATCGATGATTACTTCGTCGCCGTTTTTCGCGGCGCGCTTGGCTTCGGTTTTCTTAACATAGCTTTGGCGGATGCGTTCAATTACTTCGTTAACTTCGCTGGCCTCGACTTTAGCGGCGGCTTTTTTGGCTTTCAGGTTTTTATAATCGCCCAGCTTGACCGGCGGCACAACTACTGCTTCGGCTGTAAATTCTAGTTCTGCGCCAGGTACAAACTTTTTAACCTCGACATTTGGACGCTCCAGTGCTTGGATATCTTCGTTAATGAAGGCCTCGGCGACGGCTTTGGAAATGGCGTTTTCTAAAATCTGCTCCTGCAAAGCGCTTGGGTTAACGTGCTTGGCGGCAACGCTGGCAGGTACTTTGCCCTTGCGAAATCCGGGAACTTTAATATTGCGCGCCAATTTTGCCAGGGAAACTTGCTCGGCAGCTGCCAATTCGCTCGGTTCCAAAGAAACCGACAATTGGACTTTGGTGTCTGATAATTTTTTTACAGTCGTCTTCATAGACACTAATTATAACAGAGATACGGTTATATCTCAAATAGCGAGTCGTCATCGTCGCTGTCATAGCGCCGATCTTTGACAATTGTGATCATTCTGTCAAAGTCAACTTTTTGTTCGTTGGACTCTGCCAGATTTTTTACCGTATACATGCCGTTTTTAATTTCATCTTCGCCGATGAATACTGCGAATGGAATTTGTTTTTTAGCGGCAGTTTTAATCTGTTTATCTAGCTTGCGACCGGTGATGTCCAGCTCAGCCTTTACGCCTTCGGCGCGCAGTTTTTGCGCCAGCGTATCAGCGCCGGGCAGCGATTCTTTGTCTACGGGAATAAGATAAACATCGGTGTGCGAGGATAGCTGCGGCAGCAAACCGTGGACTTCCAGAAATTGCTGCATCGTCGTTGCGCCCAAACCAACGCCAACTGTGGCTATCGGTTCAACGCCAAACAGTCCGACCAGGCCGTCGTATCTGCCGCCGCCAAACAGCGCCCGGTTATTTTCCGGCGAATTGTCAAAGAATTCAAAGACTGTGCCGGTATAATAGTCCAATCCGCGCATCAGCGTTATGTCAAATATGGCGTTTTTTATACCTTTTTTAACCAGCAAATCCATGACTTCGCGAATCTGCTTAACGCTAGGATCGTCAGCTAATTCTTCCGGCAAGTCGTTCACCGATTTTATGCCGATCATCTCTGCAAGTTTTGGCAGACCCTCGTTTGCCTGGCTGCCGAAAATCTCAACTGCTTGCTGCTTAAATTCCTCTGCGGAAATTTTATTTTTTCTGTCAAGCAGCTTGGTCATCATTGATGCGCCGACGATGTCCAATTTTAGGTATCCGTCCATTAGCCGGTTGATTAGCTGGCGGTTATTGACCCTGACGGTAAACATGTCTTGCTTGGCGCCGAAATTGATTATGCTGGCATGTCCCATCTCAATAATTTCTGCGTCGGCTATGGCGCCGTCTACACCGAACAGATCGGCGTTTAATTGCCAAAACTCGCGCTCTCTGCCCCGCTGCGGCCGCTCGTAGCGCATAAAATTGGCGATTGAATATAACCGTGCCGGCATTGGCATTTCCTGCCGCCTCGCTGCTACCATCCGGGAGATTGACGGCGTCATCTCCGGCCTGATCGCTACCATTCGTCCGCCGCGATCCTGGAAAGCGTATGTTTGCTCGCCCGCCAGTTCTTGGCCTGACTTTGCCAAATAAATATCCAGCGGCTCCAGCAGCGGCGCTCCGTATTCCTCGTAGCCAAAACTTTCCACTGTTTTACGCCAAATATTAAAGATGTAATTTTGCAAGCGCTTATCCTCGGGAAAGTAATCCCGCGAACCTTTGTAGCTTTGGGTTGATAGGCTATTCATTATGGTTACATTATGGCACCTTAGGACGCGGATTTCAATAATTGGCCTAATCAAAACCGCCGCCCGCAATAAGCAGGCGACGGTAAAACGAAAACAAATCGGTTGTAAAATCAAACAAATTACGCAAGCTCGACGGTTGCGCCAGCTTCTTCCAGCTTTTTCTTCGCTGCTTCAGCTTCGTCTTTAGAAACTTTTTCCAGGACTGGTGCTGGAGCGCCGTCAACGATAGCCTTAGCTTCGCCCAGACCCAGGCCGGTGATTTCTTTAACGGCCTTGATGACGGCAACTTTCTGCGCGCCGACTTCTTTCAGGGTGACGGTGAATTCTGTTTTTTCCTCGGCAGCGCCGTCGTCGCCAGCAGCAGCTGGACCAGCCACCGCGACTGCGGCTGCAGCTGGCTCGATGCCGTATTCTTCTTTCAAGTAATTTTTCAATTCGTTAACTTCCAGAACTGTCAATTTGGTCAGTTCTTCAGCCAATTTTTTAATATCAGCCATGGTATTCTCCTTAAATTATTAATTATTATCATCTCGAGTTATCCAATCTTCAACGCCTCCTCTTTTCGCGCCGGGCGCCTTGAATGGCGCTCGGGCTGCAATCGCTGTACGGAGACTTATGAAGACCGAATAACTCGAGATGATTGATTGCTAAACTTAAGCCGCAGCTTTGGCTTCGATGCCGTCCAGTAAACCGTGCAAATTGCCGCCAAGTGCGCCCACGGTGTCGTGAACTGGTGAGAGCAGCTGTGCCACCACTTCGGCGATAAGCTGGTCTTTGCTTGGCAAGCCTGCCAGTGACTTGATGTCAGCTTCGTTGATGCTCAGACCTTCGCCTGAGAAGCCGCCGGCCAACTGTAGTGCCGGATGCGTTTTCGCAAACGTGTCCAGAACTTTGGCTGGCATGACCTCATCTTCGGCGCTAATGGCGTAAACCAATTGGCCGGCCAACAAGTCAGTGCTGGTTTCTTTGTAAGTGTCGACTCCCTGCAATGCTACGCGTACCAAGCGGTTTTTGACCACCCTGATGACGACGTTTGCTTCGCGAGCGGCCTTGCGCAGCTCTTGCAATTCAGCCACGCTCAGACCCTGATACCGCGCAAATGCCGTACCTTTGGCGTCTTTCAGAAGCTCGGTTAGTTCAGCAACCAAAGTTTGTTTTTTATCGCGTGAAATTGCCATAAAAATCCTTTCTTTGATTGAGCTAATTTGTGTGATTCGACCGATTTGTTAACGTGCGGTAATGGAGAATCAAAAAACGTCTTTGATTCTCGCACTACCAAAGACGTGATTAAAACAGTTTTGTTTCATCCCTCGGCGGCATTTTTACACCTCAGTTCCCTTCGGTCGCGCGCTGTCTTTGGTAATGTTCCTTAGAATTGTAGCAGAAATGACAACGGGATGCAAGACGTTTTCTGCCAGAATTATCGAGCGGGATTTAGCTTGGGGTTAATCTTGAAAAACTATAAGTACTATGATAGTCTCAAAGCGCTGGATATGAATAAGAATATAAACAAGAAAAAGCGCAAACGCAACTCTGTACAGAAGAAGGAAATAATTATTTCGGCAGCGGCATTGTTGCCGGCTATTGCTGTTATGTTGTACTTGGCACTATTTCACCGCGCTGGTATTCAAAAAAATCCGCCGGCGCAAACAGTGCAAGCGTCCGCTCTGCATCTAGTCTACAGGTCTGTGGAGTCAATGGTCAACACGAAAGACGCTTCGCTGGTAGCAGAGGGAGTGGTTATAGACGATGGTACAGTGCGATCAAGTCGCGATACAGCTGACGAAAACGTGCCGCCGAATGTACACACTGACTACAGAGTTAAGCTAACGAGGATCGTTAAGAAAAATGCCGATGCCAGGACGGTCGTTATTACGCTTATGGGCGGTGCTGCGGGCGATGCTAATTACGTGGTTGAAGGCGTGCCGACTCTGAAAAGAGGCGACCGGATTGTGATGTTTGCTTCTTACGGAGATGATGGCAAATATTATCCGCTGTCTGGCGGCGCGGCGATTGCTTTCAGGGATAGTTCGGGGAAATTTAATCTCAGCGATGAGGTTATTTCTGGGCAAAAGCGCAGTTTTACGATTGACGAGTTGGCGGGTTTTGCGCGGTAATTGCCGGCAAAAAATAACTCCGCCGGATTTCTTAGGCGGAGTTATTCTATTCTTTATTTTGGGTGCATTATGTGCGCGGAAGCAATATTACAAACTAGTCTCAACCTTGACGCCAGGTCCCATAGTGGTGGCGACGGCGATGGATTTGACGTAGATGCCCTTGAGGCTGGATGGCTTTTGGGCGTTCAGGCTAGCCAGGAAGGCGCGGGCGTTTTCCGCCAGTTTGTCGGCGCCAAACGACACTTTACCGATCGCCAAGTGGACGATGGCCTGCTTATCGACGCGGTACTCAACCTTGCCGGCTTTGGCTTCGGACACCGCTTTAGCGACGTCGGTGGCGACGGTGCCAGACTTTGGATTTGGCATCAAACCGCGCGGGCCGAGCAGCCGAGCGTACTTGCCAAGCTTTGGTATATATTGCGGCGTGGCGACTAAGATATCAAAGTTCAATTCTTCCTTGTCCAGCTGCTTCAGGAATTCCTCGTCGCCGATGATGTCTGCGCCAGCTTTCTTAGCAGCGGCATGCTCTGACTCTGGCGCGAACACTGCCACGCGAACGTCTTTACCGGTACCGTGCGGCAGTGCTACGGTCGAGCGGACGTTCTGGTCGGCTTGGCGCGGATCAACGCCCAGGCGAACGTGAATTTCAACGCTGGCGTCGAACTTGACTGGGCTGGTCTCGGTCGCCAGTTTCAGCGCTTCGTCAAGGCTGTATAGTTTATTTTTCTCAATCTTTTTCGCAGCTTCCTGGTATTTCTTGCCGCGGCGTTCCAGGCGCGGACGCGTAATCGGCTTCGGGCCTTTCTTAACATGTGCTTCGGCGTCGTCGGATTGCGGCGTGGTGTCGCCTGCTTCTTTACGGGCTTCCTTTTCGGCTTTCTCGGCAGCTTCGTCGAGGGCTTTTTGGCTGCGCTTACCAGCCTTGGCGACGACGGCTTCGCGCTCGGCGATAACGTCTTTGTCTTTGGTTTCGTGCGGCTTGCTATTTTCAGGCGCGCCTGCTTCAGCTTCGGCAATTGCCGCCTCAATCTCAGCGATAGTGCTCTTCTCGCTGACTGCTAATTTTAGTTCTGCTGCTTTTTCTAGCAGCTCGGCTTTCTTGACCATACTAATCCTTTCTGTGGTGCAAACGGCGAATCGCGACTTCTCGAGCGAACCTGCCTCCCAGCATTGATTTGATGATGGGTTAATTATAGCATAATGGGACGCCGGCGGCTAGCCTCCGTACTAGCCCGCCGTTTCCTTGTTTTATACAACTGGCGCGATGCTCAAAAAGCCATCAATTGGCACGAGATAATACGTAGGTTCGCCGCTGCTTGCATCTGTAATTCGCAGCATTGGCTGCCCGCGACTGAGCGGGAAATCTGCCGCCGAAGTTATTTTTTCCTTCTGATCAATCATTTCCGGTACAAAAAACTCAACAGCATCGCCGTTAATCTCAAATATCTCTTTGCCCGGCTCAAGTGTTGCAGTTGGCAGGCTGGCAATGTCTTTGGGAGAGTATGATTCGTAAACATCAACAGGGATAGCCCAGCATTTTTTGGCCGTGCAGCGTATTTGGTATCCTTGATATAAATTGTCGAAGGTATAGATTAGCTTTGATATCGCCTTATCAATAGCTTCTTCCTCGTCAAACATTCTTTGCTGCTGCTCAATATCGTCAGCGTTTATAAAATCATCGCTTTTAATCAGTTTTTCTGCAGCACTTGCGGCGCTGCGTAAGCATTCTATCAAATCGCAGTCGGGCTCAAACTCCATGGCGCGCGGCGCGTTTTTGCGAACGCATTGGTTAAGGTGCGTTGTATCGGGGATAATATAGAGCGGATCACCAGCCGGATTGTTAGAATCTTCCAAAGCAATAACCAGTTTTCTCTCCCCGTCTATTTCTAACACGTCAAGGCCTCTGGATAATAGCGTAAACTTTGCGTCTTCGCCTTTAATATCTCCCGAGGATTCTTTCCGATACAGCATACCCGCTCCAGAAAATATGCCGTCCTGGCAGAAATTATCGCCGATAGTTTTCTCCAGATCCTTTATCAGCTCGGCTAAATCGTCCTCGGAGCAATACGTTGTGCTTTCGATATAATCTATCCTGTTCCGTATCGTTTCATCATTAAAAAAATCAATAACGTTGATGTCAATATCAACCAGCTCGTCAGTTATCTCTATATCAATAACGCCGCCGTACGGAATGGCATGAACGAAGCTGTCTGTATCGATTATTAGAAAATGAGGATAATTATCCCTTATTTCTACGGAAATATTTTGGGCGCGGATGCTGCCGCGTGCTGTGTCATCATCGTATTTCAGTTCGGGGTGCAGCGTTACAATTGATACAGTATTATCGTTAGCAATAGCGTCAAGACATTGATTGATATCTTTGACGGCTTTTATTTCAAGCGTGGTCTGCTCGCTTGGCGAGGCTGCCTGGTAGCTTGGTTTCGTCCGCAGGGCGCCGATTTCGCGGACTTGGTTCATGATATAGGAGAATGTATCGTTCGGGTCTTCATCTGGCGTTGGATTTTCGACATCAAGCTGCAGCAATGTTTCTGGCGACAAAGGAACGGCTGTTTCGCCGATTTGAAGTGCTGCCACGCGCTGGTCGGTCGCGATGTTAACGCCGCCAACGCATTCTTCGGATGTGATGGTCGCGTAAGTAAATAACCCCAGTTTACCGGTTATTTGTTTGATATCGAATCCGCCGTCTGGCAGTCTGCAGGCAATTGTCGCGGTAGTTGTCTCGTCGAGATATCGAGGATCAAAATGACGCGACGAGAGTCTCAGCGCTAATGTGTCAGGATGATACCTTGGCAGTATATTGTCTAGCTCTTCGCTGCTATAGGCAGCTAGTTCTCGGTTTATGATTTCAACATTTTTCCAAAAGTCTGACTCGTTCAATTGCGACAGCAAATCTATCCGTGCGGTTTTGAACTGGCGGCGTTCCATAAAGATTAGTTATATAACACTGCCGCTGCCAGAGCAAGCATAAGTTTGTTCGGGTAGCTGTATTTCATTAAGAAGCGTACGCAAACAATAATATTGCAAGTAATAATAAAATGTTGTAGAATTGGAGAATGAAAGAATTTTATAAACCTACAGGTAGAAATGGCGATAGTAAAGAATCTGATGCGAGCCTTGGTGACGGAACTGATTCGTCTGGGGTGGTTATTCCGTCGCAGTGTCAGGGCTGCCCTTATGCAAATTATATTAAAGACAGTTCTACTGAAGGTACCAAAGACGAAACACCGGGCATAGGCGCGCTTGAATTTGCAAGAAATGCGTTAGAGAGTTCTGGGTGTACAAATGAATTTCCGGAAAGATTAGGCTCAACTGCTAATGAAGTGCTGGAAGAATTAAATTCAATCCTTGATGAAGAGGTAGATAAAAATAATAATAAAGCAAGCGATGTCCTCAAAGCTCAGAGTGAAATTGATAAAGCTACTAAAGGATGTACTGGTCCTCTAACAACTAAAATACCGGCACCAGTACCAGGTATTGGTATTGGTCCTATCGCTGAACTTACACTTACGATGTGCGATAGTCCTACTCTGTATGGCGACGAGCATATCGACAAGCCTGTCTGTGGTGATACGCATAACCCAGAGGAAGCGCGGGAGCAGTATATTTCCGGATTAAGAGGTGCTTTACAGCCTGTTGATGACGGCGAGGAAGATTATTCTGTTACTAGTCAAGGTTTGATAGAAGAAATCCGTGATACTGATGACGATGAGTCTTAGTGGTATTGGCGGGCGGTTAGTTTATATAGCATAATATATTTGCAAAATTTAGTAGAGTGTGCTAGGATTAATAATCTATGGAAAGAAATGGTAGTACAGGTGGGGATGATAGTAAATTTGAGGAAATGATGCAAGAAGCTGGTCTTGGTGATGGATTCACCCCCCCCCAAGATACATGTGCCGAAATCTTGCGAAGACTGTCCGCTTCTAGTTTCTGAAGTAGAAAAATTATCGAGACTTGCATCTGAACTGTATAGTGTTGCAGAAGCGAGTCTTGAAGGTTACTCATCAGATGAACTCTCACGAGCCACTGGCGATCGCCGCGTTATTGGCGAGAGCTTGGAGGTGTTTGATGAAATAGTCGGCAGCGTTCAGGAGACTGTTCATATCTTAACGAGAAAGTGCATTGGTCCTGTGCTTACTTTTGGCATAAGCGATAGGACTAACGCTGAGGTTAAGGCGGTAGTGTGCGACAGTCCTGAATCGGACACCGCTTTGGGAGAAGTTACTATAGAGGAGCCTGTTATTATTTACAGAGGGAGAGCTCGAACAGCAGAAGAGTTTTTGTATGATTTTGTCAAACGGCACGCAAAACCTAGCGGCTATGCTGGCAGCAACCAAGATCAATAAAAACATTTTGGATACGCATTATTACATATTTTCCCATTTTTTGCTACACTAGTAATTATGGAAGAAAATACGAATATCACAATTACAG
>ERZ772926.1451-NODE-1451-length-11345-cov-5.243667_pt1 | contig 11345 bp, 5 predicted proteins | sample MGYA00511136_ERZ772926 | MGnify/ENA primary metagenome ERZ772926 (study PRJEB29015, sample SAMEA2737917) | human oral metagenome | biome: human oral; feature: human-associated habitat; material: dental | place: China | collected 2153 ... | reverse complement strand
AAGAGGGTCAGTCTTTGACAGCCTTGAAGGTTGTTCCTTCTGCAGGTATCGACCCTGTAACAGGTCAGGAAATCTTCATCAAGCGTGACGGAAGTTATACCTTTACGTACGATCCAAATGACAAGGTAATCTTCGGTGATACCAATCCTTTCGGTACAGGTTCGGTTAACTCTTACCTTACCTATAAGCGATTTGCATTGAGTTGTACCTTCCAGTACTCTTTCGGAGGCTCACTCTACAATGAGACTTTGGCAACAAAGGTGGAGGGTGCTAACCCTAAGTATAACGCTGATGAGCGTGTATTGAATGACAGATGGAAGGCTCCTGGAACGGTAGCGAAGTACAAGCGTATTGATGACACAGCTACACCTTACCAGACTTCACGTTTCGTACAGAAGAATAACTTCCTGCGTATGAGCAGCCTGTCACTCTCTTATGAGGTTCCAACGACCTTTATTCAGAAGTACGGATTGAAACGTATGTTCTTGGAACTTCTGACTAACGACCTCTTCTACCTGTCAACAGCGAAGAGAGAGCGTGGCTTGAACTATCCATACGACAGAAGCTTTGAATTCTCATTACGTTTCTCACTCTAAAACTAAATAGGATTACAATGAAAAAAATATCGAAATATATAGGAATATTCATGGTTGTTGCGCTGCTTACATCGTGCAACGACTTCTTAGATGTACAACCTAAAGGACAGTTGACAGATGACGAGATGTTTACTGACTTGACTGGTTATGAGGATGCCATGTTTGGTGTTTATGGAAAATTGGCTACATCCAACCTCTATGGTCAGAACCTTTCTTGGGGTATGGTTGATGAACTTGGACAGCAGTTCGGTTATGACAACACACAGGATGTTAGCTATTACCTGAACCGTTACCAGTATACAAACCAGCAGGCACGCAATGTGGTAGATGCTGTTTGGAGCAATATGTATAATAACATTGCTAATGTTAACAACGTATTGAAGCATATTAATGATATCAGTGCAGGTGCACAAGAGCGCAAGATGATTCATGGTGAGGCATTAGGACTCCGTGCTTTTATGCACTTCGACCTCGCTCGCCTCTACTGTACAGACTATACACGCAGTGATGCAAGCACTCTTGGTCTGCCATACGCAACAGAGTTCAATCTGAAGAACCGCCCTCGTTACACTTTGCAGGCAACGTTCAACCTTATTCTTAAGGACTTGAATCAGGCTGACTCATTGTTGGCAGACGACAATGATGTTACATACGATAACACCTTCGTACGTGATTATAGCAAGGGACGTGTAATACTTTTCAATAAGTATGCCGTGAAGGCTACCAAAGCTCGTGTCTACTATGCTATGGGTAAGTACACAGAAGCAGCAAAGTATGCACGTGAGGTCATCAACGCAACAAGTAATTTTGCACTGAATACAAGTACCTCGATTGATTCTGTGATGCGTTTCCCAGCCAGCAAGGAGATGATATTTGGTGTCTATGCTACTGATCGTTCGAATGCTATTCGTGCAGCTTTCCTTCGTTCAAACGCTTTCGGAACTTTCCTCGAGGGGCGTCGTGATACACGTAGCATCTATGAGACAGACCTCTTTACGGCACTTAGCTCCGACCTTCGTTTTACTTCTTTCTATAAAGAGAATACGTCAGGAGGCTCCACTTCTTTTAGTTTTATCCGTCTAATTCAGAATGACGCTGAGGCTACAAGAGGAGTATTGAAAGGATTTGTACTAATTAGTCTGCCGGAGATGTATTATATCTTGAGCGAAAGTCTTTACGATTCAAACCAGACAGAGGCAATCAGTTTGCTTAATAAGGTAAGAAAGAGTAGAGGATTGGGCGATGTTGATGCGACTAAAGTTTCAACACGTACACTCTTTGAGCAGGAAATGATGCGCGAGCGTATGCGTGAGTTCCCTGGTATGGGACAGACTTTCTATGCGTTGAAGCATTACAATCGTAGTTTTACTGATTTTAGAAATATTGATACTTATCAGCCTTCTGATGCTATCTTCAACCTCCCTTGGCCAGATAGAGAGAATGAGTACGGTGATAAAGTAGTACATCAGTAATAATTCATATCAATGAGTCAGCGAGGTTTAGCATAGCTAAATCACTGACTTGACTGTATAAAAGAAGAGATATAAACATAAAAACAAATATTGTAATCCGATAATACTTAAGTTGTATAAGCTCTTTGATGGGTTAACTAATATGCAGCACCATTGGTGTTAGCCCTCCGCACCAGGCGTGCTGAGCTTTCGCACCACATGTGCGGGAACTTAGCACATCAGCAAAACATGGGAAAGCGAAGTCATCACAATCCTATATAATAAGGAAGAAAAGGCTAAGCTACATGGAATTTGTTTATCGGACAACACTAAAAAACAAATGATTATGTGTAAATCAATCACAAACTTCTTCGCTATCGGTGTCATTGCATTGTCGTTGGCAGCGTGTTCAAATGATGAGTACAAAGGTGAATACTCAAAGGATGGTACTTTCGAAGGAGCTAATCAGATTTATTTCGACTTGAATAATGCTGCTGATACATTATATAACTTCTCATTCGGTGCACAGCCAACCAGTGTAACAACAGATACTGTAAAGATAAAGGTGAAGATTGCTGGAGTGAGAAAGTCACGGGCACAAACCTTTAAGGTTGTAGTTGATCCAAGTAGTACAGCAAAGGCGGGAGTACACTTTGAAGCAATTAACAGTGAACAAACGGTGCCTGCAGATAGCCTTAGTGCAAGTTTCCCAGTTGTGTTGTTGCGTAAAAATCTTAGTGATACAAAGAATGATAATATCCGTTTGGTTATTCGTCTTGAGGCAACTAACGACCTTGGTGTTCGTTTCCCAAAGAGTATAAAGAGAACCATTACGTTCGATAATGTACTTGAGAAACCGTACTGGTGGGATACCCCTATGCTGCAAGCAATGGGACTTCCTGCTTATACACCAGCAAAGTATCGTTATCTCCTCAGCTTGTACAATTCAAACGTAAGCGAACTTGAGGCAGCAATTCGTGACCGTAGAAAATGGACACAGCTTTATCGAAATATTCAGAAGTTGGTGGCTTATTTTGCTGCCAACCCAGAGTAATCATTTTTATTAGTAAAACCACTATTTAATTGCACAAAAATATGGTAAAGAAATATTTGTATATCTTAGCTGTTGCAGCGTTTTCCTTCACTTCGTGTATCAATGACGAGTCGACAGAAGGTGGTGACGGGGTATCTGTAATTAGTTTGCAGACACCATTAAACAGCGCTTACACGCTCAATCAGGGTGATACTTTAAAGATTACCCCCACGGTATTGCAGAGCAATGGTAAGCAGAAACTCACTTACGAATGGGAGATAAATCACAAGTTGGTTTCAAGTGATACAGCACTTGTTTATCCTATTCAGAATTCTGGGACTTATACTGGTCGACTCAGATTGAGCAATGGTCAGAATATTCAGATTTATGAGTTTACCGTCAATGTTGAGTATGCTTATACAAAGGGTATTTATCTCTTGGCTGAAAACAACAGTAAGGCTATTCTTTCATACGTTCCAACAGAGGATGTAAACAAGGAGTTCCATCTTGACGTATTGGCTTCTAACAATCCAAACATCAACTTCGGTACACCATGTTCTATGGCATGGAGCAAGTCTATCGGTAGTCAGACAAATAACATTCTGGTCATTGCTGCTGGTAATCCTTCTACACTTTATCAGCTTGATAGCTATGAGATGTTATCAGTGTTCCAGACACCTGTCAACGAGAAGGTGATACAGGTTGAGGCTAACTCTGACCCAAGTTCATCAAAGGTGATGGCTATTACAAAGAATAACCTGTATTCTTTGGGTCTGAACACAACGACCTTGGTTTCACAGACATCACGCTTCACAAATGCTGTCGGTGGTTCAGTAACATTCGCTTCTTATATGACACCTTGGTGGAGAGACGACCTCTTCTATGCTCATGGTGATGCTTACTTCGACAATGCACATGGCGCACTGTTGGCATCAGCGATTGAGAACACTGCTGTTCCTGCTGAGATTTTGAAGGGAACCTTTACAGGTGACACCTTAGTTGGTATGGGTAGCGTTGACAAACAACGTAAAATGGCACTGATTACCTGTCAGAAGAGCAGTGGTACGTTCTACTTCACATACCTCTTCCCAGGTTACTACTCTTCATCAGCAGATAAGAGAATTGCAGCAAATGTCGTTTATCGTGTTGCAATGCCTTCTACTTCTGGTATAGCGAATGGTTCTGTGGTTCGTTCCGCACACAGTAAGAATATTGTTTACTATACCAACGGGAATGCAGTCTATGCACATAACGTTCTTGCAAACAGTAACTTCCCAACCACAGCATTGTTCACCGTTGGTAACAGTACTGAGAAGATTGTTGATATGGCATTCTCTGATGATGATAACCTCATCTATGTGGCAACAAATGATACTTCTGCTTCAATGCCTGGAAGTCTCTATTGCTACGATACACAGACTAACAGTCTGCGCTGGTCAAAGCAACATATCACAGGACGCATTGTGAAGGCATTATATAGAAATAAATAACATACAAATGATAAGAATGAATTTTTCATTTAAGAATTCTATACTTGGAGGGGCATTGTTGCTCCTCCTTGTATTGCAAAGTACCACAGTAAAAGCTGATGATGACAAGTCTAAGTCTAAACCTAAGAAGGAGACGAAATATGACCGCCTCTTCAAGGATAAGAAGACAGAGACGGCACGTAGTAAGTTTATTACAGTTCATAAGCTTGATAACAAAATCTACTTGGAACTGCCGCGTACCTTGCTAAAGAAAGAGATGATGCTCGGTGGAACCATTACCTCTACAACTGATCCAACGACTGTAACGGTAGGTTCAACAAGTTCTAATCCTGTACTGTTCTACTTTGATATACAGGATAGTTCTGTTGTGATGAAATTGCCTAACAATGTTCTTTTTAAAGACAATGCAACCTCATCTAATCTTGATGGTGCATTGGCACTGAATTATCGTGATGGGATTTGGCAGGGTTTCAATATCATGGCTTACAACAATGATAGTACAGCTGTTGTCTTTGATGTGACCTCTTTATTGGGTAAACCAACAAACCTCTTGCCCGTTATGCCAACTAAGAATGGTAACTATAGCGTTAAGGCAACTCCAAAGTCAGAGCTTTCATTCATTCGTGGTATAAAGAGTTTTGACAACAATCTCGTTGTCAATAATGACTTCACTTACGGTGTGTCTACTTCGTTGATGTCAATGCCTATCGGTGGTGAACGTCCCACAACAGTTGGGGTTAGCTATAGTTTGACACTTGTTCCAGAGTCAGCAATGCGTCCACGCATCATGGACACACGCATAGGTGTTAACTACTCTGTTCGTTTAGGTATTCCACAAGAAGGGGAAAGCACGAAGCGTATTTTCTTCTCTCATCGTTGGAATCTTGTACCAAAGGATAAGAAGTCGTATGCAAAAGGAAAGCTGACGCAGCCTGTTAATCCAATTCGTTTCTATTTGGATAACACCTTCCCAGAGGCTTGGAAACAACCTATCCGTGAAGGTGTTCTCGAGTGGAACAAAGCCTTTGAGCGAATAGGTTTTAAGAATGCTATCGAGGTTGTTGACTTTCCACAGAAGCAAGGTGATTTCGATCCAGATAATGTTAAGTATTCTTGTATTCGATACATACCAAGCGGTTCGTCATCAGCTCCGAAGAGTGATATCCATGTCAACCCTAACACGGGTGAGATTATGGCTGCTTCAATGTTCGTTTATTCTGATGTTGAGAAACTGCTGCACAAGTGGCGTTTGATACAGACTGGTGCTGTTGACGCATCTGTTCGTGGTAATCGTTTACCAGCTGCTAAATTTGCGGAAGGGCTTAAGATGTTAGTAATGAAGGAGACAGGAAGTATGTTAGGCTTGTTGGATAATCCAGGTGCTTCCGCTACTTATCCTACTGACTCTCTTCGTAATGCACGTTTCACAACGACAATGGGGCTTGCACCTTCGGTAATGGATGATGTTCATTACAATTACGTTGCACAGCCATCTGACAATGGTGTTCGCCTTACTCCGTTAGGACTTGGTATGTATGATTACTTCACTATTGATTGGTGCTATCGTTATTTCGACACTGACAATGTATCCATCAATGAAGAGACAAAGACACTTGAGGCTTTTGTGGACAAGAAATTGACTAATCCACGTCTTCGTTATTATTCGGAGCGTACTTCAAAGTGGGACCCACGTGTACAGGCGGGTGCGCTTGGTAATGATATGATTACAAGTGCTAACCTTGCTAATAAGAACTATTCTATCGTTGAGAGCAATCTCTCTAAGTGGATTAAGAATGATGAGGACACCCGCATCAAGGATCAATTATACTTGCAGATTTCACAAGACCGCTATTCACTCTTCAAGCAAGTGCTGAGTAATGTCGGTGGAATGTATCTCAATAACATGAAGATTTCTTCAGGTGTACCACAGTATCAGGTTGTTTCTAAGGAACTTCAGCGTCGTTCACTCTTGTGGTGTTTGCAGGAGGCAATGAGCTTCAAGAAGTATGCTAACCGTAACTACGAGCGTAAGGGCTACTTGTCAGTAAGCTATTATGACCAGAGTTTGGAGTTTATGGGCTATGACTTAATGGCTGCCCGTATGCGTGTTGCTGTCACTTCATATTTGAATCCAAATAGTTACACACAGAAGGAGTACTTTGATGATATGTATAATGCCATCTTCAAGAGTGTTACTGATATGCGAGCACCATCACAGGGAGAGCGTATCATGCAACGTTCATTTATGAATCAGGCTCAAAGTGTTCTTTCAAAGGTCACAGGTAATGGTGGCTCTGGTGGCGGTTCATCTTCAAGTGCAGCATTAAAGGGTGATGACCTTGCTGCAACTCCTGGCTTTGGCGACCCAACAAAGAGTCTTGTGCCTACAGTTGATGTCACACTTGCTGACAATTCAGAGCTTTACTTCTACAACTGTGTATTGAAATTGAGAACAGCTTTAGAGAAGTGTCTGAAGGCTAAGTTACCGTTGGAGGCACGTACACACTATGAGATGATGCTCTTCAAAATCAATAAGACAATGGAGGTGAAGAAATGAGAAAGGCTTCATTTTTATCAATGAAATCGGTTCATGTAACCTTGTTAGCAGTAGGCTTTTTAGGTCTTTCACTGTCTGCACAGGCTTTTCCTTTCTTCAAAAAGAAGAAAAAGAAGGCTGCTACCACTACTGAAGTGGTAAAGAAAGATGCCTATGAGCGCATCTTGACAGAAGCAAAAACAGATTCTGCCAAAGGACCATTCGTATCCTTTTATAGGACAGGTGAGAAACTCCTCGTCGAGTTGCCTCCTTCGTCTATTGGTCGTGATATGCTTATTGGCGCAACAATATCATCTGTTTCAAGTCCGCAGTTTGCTGAACTTGGTACTCGTGCTGGCTCTGTTTCTCACGTGCGCTTTGTTGAGAAAGATAGTTCTATCGTTATGCAGGCTGTCAACTCAGAGTTGCTCGATGGTCTACCAACAAAGAATGCGAAGCAGGCAGAGGCACTCAACTATCGTAATCTTGACTTATATTCTTTCCCGATTAAGGCAAGAAACAAGAAGACTGGCGGTATTCTCTTTGATGCTTCCTCTTTCTTTTTGAAAGAGAGTAAGTACTTCCCTGTTATTGCAAAGATTGCAGGACCCTATCGTGTAGATGCTGAGTTGAAGCCCGAGTGGATCAAAGTAACTTCTTTGAAGTCGTTTGCAAACAACGCCTGTATTAAGATGGAACGCAATTATGTTACCAATATGACAGGTAACAGTGGTAACGTTGCCATCAGTAACCATCCTGTTTCTGTCGGTGTGGAGTTTACTTTAGTCCTCCTCCCAGAAGACAAGATGACTCCTCGTTTGAGCGACACCCGTCTTGGCTACTTCCTCACACCAAAGTCGATTGTTAACGATAGTCTTATTGACCATGCAAGCTTTATCAATCGTTGGCGTATAGAACCAAAAGACCCAGCAGCTTACTTTGCTGGTCAGCTTAGCGAGCCTGTAAAACCTATTGTGTTCTATATCGATAATGCGTTCCCTGAAAAGTGGAAGCCAGCGATAAGACAAGCTGTTCTAAGATGGAATAAGGCTTTCGAGCGTATCGGTTTCAAGAATGTGATGCAGGCTGTGGACTTCCCAACCAATGATCCAAACTTCGATCCAGATAACTTCCAGTATTCTTGCATTCGTTATTTGCCTACTGCGACAGAGAATGCGATGGGCCCATCATGGGTTGACCCACGTACAGGTGAGATTATCACAGCGACCGTATTGGTTTATAATGACGTTGTGAATGTCATCAATAGCTGGCGTTTCATTCAGACCTCACAGCTTGATCCTGCTGCTCGTACCTTGGATATGCCTGACAGCATTATGCTGCCTTCACTTGAGTATATCGTAACACATGAGGTAGGACATACACTCGGACTAATGCATAACATGGCTTCATCAGCAGCTATCCCAACCGATTCGCTCCGTTCTGTGGAGTTTACGAAGAAGTACGGCACAACGGCATCTATCATGGACTATGCTCGTTTCAACTATGTTGCACAACCAACAGATAAGGGCGTGTCACTGACTCCTCCTGAGTTGGGTGTCTATGATAAATATGCTATCGAATGGGGCTATCGTGTCTTCCCTAACTCAAAGAGTTTCAGAGATGATGTAAAACCACTGATGGCACTCGTAGAGTCTCATGCGCACGACCCCATGTATCGTTACGTACTTCAGCAGTCACGTTATCGTTATGATCCAACTGCTATTGAGGAGGACCTCGGTGACGATGCTGTGAAGTCAAGTACATACGGTCTGAAGAACCTTGAGTATATTCTCAATCATTTTGATGAATGGATTCCTGATGGGGCTGACGGTACTCGTAAGGCAAAGCTCTATCGTCAGATTGTCTCACAGGCATACGGTTACGTTCGTAATGTTTATCCTATCATTGGCGGTATCAAACTGAATCAGAGTACTGAGTCTTCAGGCATACCACGTTATGAGGTGATGCCAAAGGAGAAACAGCGTGAAGCAGCGATGTGGCTTTTGAAGGAAGCACGCCAGTTTGGTAAACGTGGCATTGAGAGTATTGAGAATCGTTTGCCACAGGTAAACTCTCATCCATTCAAGACATTGGCAAGTGGTATTCAGGAGATGGCTCTCTCTGCAACCGCACGTTTAGCACTGAGTTATTATGCTGACTCTACTTCTTATTCTCCATTGGAGTATTGCGAAGATACGTATAATAATGTTTGGGCTAAGACAATCGCTGGTGATGAGAATCTTGATGATGATGATATTGCCATGCAACAACTCTATGTTGAACGTCTGAAGGCTAACATTGTTGAGGTTAGACAGGTTGGCAAGGTGCGTAGCTTGCGTGATGATAAGCAGGATGTGGCTTTCCTTGGCTTTGGTGTTGGTTATGGTGAACCAGAGACAATGTGGACAGAGACCATCGACCGCACAGCTGAATATGTGTTCCACTATGCACAGAAACTGCAGAAACTACTTGAGGAGCGCATTAAGACAACGAAGGATACAACTATCAAATCTCAGTATGAGTTGATGTATGCACGTGTCCAGCGTTATATGAATGATTAATCTTCCGTGTTAACATACATTTCAGAGGGTATATCTTAGACGTTAGTGTCTTGGATATACCCTCTTTCTTTGTATGTAATATCAAATCTTGTGATGTTTTTGTATGTTTTCAATCACTTACATCCCTTTGATAGATCATCTTCTTATTTGTATAAGCTAATATACCTCTCTTATCTTTGTTAGCATTAACGTCTTACTGTATTCATTATAATGCACATAAAACCCCTTTCTTCTCACTTTTACCCGTTGTGTTGTTGCTGCGCACATGACGTGTTAAGGCTTCGCACATATTGTGCTAAGGCTTCGCACCAATGGTGCGGAGTACTAAACAACATTTAATGTCTTATTAAAGCAAAGCCAATTGGGTGTAAGTAGGGAGTTGTTCAAGCACAAGTAAACTTAGCCTATTGGGTCAGAGGCTAAGTTTATTGGTGCTTTTATGCTGTCTATAATCTGCTCTTTTCAGCCTGTCCAGCACCTGTACCCTTGTATTTGCTTCGTGAAGTGTTGAACTTATAGGTAACGGTCACTACCAATTGGCGGCTGTCGTAGGTGCTGACTTGTTTTGTTTCCATTGATTCAGTGTAACCTATTCCTCCCTCTTTTCGGGTATGGAATAAGTCTGTTCCACCAATTCGGAGTGCGAGTCTGTCCTTTAGGAAGGATTTGGTAAGGTTGATGTCAAGTGAACCCGTATTGCTTGCTAATGAGCCAATTTCACTATCTCCTTTTGTAACGAGGTAGGACTCCATTGATAGTAACCAGCCTTTGCCGAAATTGAATGTGTTGTTAAAGCTGAATTGCCAGATTGGTTTGTTCAGCTTATAAGTCTTCAACTTTGTCTGTAAAGTGAGCCATTGCTTTTGCATGGATGCACTGAGTTCAGGTGTCCAAATGCCGATTGTTGGCGAAAAAGCTAACTGAGTAGATATCGTCTTGATGCTTGGAAGATTCGTGTAGGTAATGCGTGAGATGGCAGAATTATGGCTGTCTTGTTCGCTCCAGAATACAATGGCGTGGCGACGGTCATTGTAAGAGATGCCAAACTGAATGAACTTCCACATAGCTCCTAAGCTTATCTCGTGGATATATTCGTGTTGAAGTAGTGGATTACCCGACTGCATCAAGAAACGGTTGCCGTATGAAACGTTATTACTTAACTGACGGTAAGAAGGGCGACGTGTCCTCGCTACATAGCTCAATTGCATCTGTAGGTCTCCTAATTGAGTAGCTGCAGAGATGCTTGGGAATAAGTTGCTAAACGAACGACTCTGATTAGCAATGTGCTGTCCGTTTTCATAATAGTTGAAGTGTACCGCCTCCCAGCGTAAACCAGCTGTCAACTGGCAGATTGATAGCTGGTGTTTGTATTCCATAAAAGGAGCGATATTCGACTCTTTTAGCTGTGCGGATGAGCTTGGGACATAGTTTTCAGGATTGCTATATGCATCATTGCGGTTTGTATAGGTATATTCTGCACCCACTGACAGATTACCTCCTAAAACAGGATAGCCCAAGGTTAGCTTAGAAGCAAAGAGCCTGTTGCGCTCTTGATTGTCGGAAGTCACGGTGCGACTGGTCTTGTTGCGACTTTCTTCTCGAGAGGTAGTATGGTTATTTTGCTTGTTATAAAGATAATCAGCATTGAAGTCTATGTCCATCTTTCCTATCTTTCCAA
>ERZ772926.1448-NODE-1448-length-11354-cov-32.953359_pt1 | contig 11354 bp, 5 predicted proteins | sample MGYA00511136_ERZ772926 | MGnify/ENA primary metagenome ERZ772926 (study PRJEB29015, sample SAMEA2737917) | human oral metagenome | biome: human oral; feature: human-associated habitat; material: dental | place: China | collected 2153 ... | reverse complement strand
CGAGTTGTTTTGCGAAACGGAATGGCTCGATGAGGCTCTCTTCGATGGGGCGACCAGGGAGAAAGAGCTGGGCAGCGGTAAGGTGAACGTTCTGATAGTCGATTACAACGGCCATACGCACAGTCATTGTGACGCCTCCGGATAGAGTAAACCCCGCCAATCCCTGGGGATGACGGGGAGCTATGACAGAGAGCATAGCAGCTTCGCTGACAGTTACGCAAGCTGTATTCTGGCTGTATGGGAGCAGACGATACAATTGATCGTGTTGTCACTGGGCAAACAGAGGAGTTTGACATGGCCTTTGACTTCAAGAAGGAATATAAGGAGCTCTACGCCCCCAAGAAGGTGCCGGGCATCATGACGGTCCCACCCGTTACATACGTGGCCGTGCGCGGCAGCGGGGATCCCAACGAGGAAAACGGTGCCTACCAGCAGGCAATCGCAGTCCTGTACGCCGTCTCCTACACGATCAAGATGAGTAAGAAGGGGACCCATCAGATTGACGGGTACGTCGACTTCGTGGTGCCACCTCTGGAAGGATTCTGGTGGCAGGACGGCGTTGAAGGTGTCGACTACGCCCACAAGGAGAGTTTCAACTGGATCGCCGCCATTCGCCTACCTGACTTCGTTACGCGCGAGGTTTTCGACTGGGCGGTGCGGGAGGCAACGAAGAAAAAGAAGATCGACTGCTCGATCGCCGAATATCTCCAGGTGGACGAGGGGTTGTGCGTCCAATGCCTGCACGTGGGAAGCTACGACGATGAGCCCGCTACGGTCGAGGCCATGGATGCCTGTGCACGCGAGCAGGGCTACGTGATCGACCTGTCGGAGGTGAGGCGTCATCACGAGGTCTACCTGTCAGACGCTCGTAAGGTAGCACCTGACAAGCTGAAGACCATCGTGCGCCATCCGATCAAACTCGCGGGCGAAGCCTGACAGTCCGAATTTCCGCAGCCTGGCCCGTGTGAGCTGTCAGGCGGTCCTCGCCCGCGTTCGGGCGCACCTACTAGCCTCCGCGCGGGATCGCGGGTAGTGTTGCCACGTTAGCCCCCTATGAAGGAGTGAATGATGCTCGTTGTGACGACCCCGACCGTTGAGGGTGCGCCCATCAAGCAGTACATCGGCATGGTCTCCGGTGAGGCGATCTCCGGCGTCAACATGTTCAAGGATTTCGGTGCGAACCTGTCCAACATAATCGGTGGCCGCGCCTCCCAGTACGAGGAAGAGATCGGCGGTGCCTCCGCGACCGCCGTGAACGAAATGTGCGCCCGCGCCCAGTCCATGGGCGCTAACGCGGTCGTCGGCGTGAAGGTCGACTACTTCACCGCAGGCACCAACAACGGCATGCTTGCCGCCATCGCGACGGGTACCGCCGTCATCCTCTGACGGTCGCCCGCACGGCGCTCGGCTCGCGCAGAACAACCCGCCAGAAGGAGCTCGTATGGGCCTGCTGGCGGGTTCGTTGTTTCGCCCCACCAGCACAAATAATGCGCGACTATCGTTGCTTAGGTAATGCTAAGAGGGATAGTTTACGTAGAAAAGACGCCTTCGTAAAGCGCCCGTCGGATGGTGAGAAGAGGGGCTTCTCGGTAAGGATAGGTAACCCTATCCTAGACTCTGGGCTGTGCCGTATCTGCGGCCTATCCCTGACCCAGTTGTCAACCAAGTGAGCCATAGATGTCCCATCGCAAAACCTCGGCGTTGGTGCTGCTAACCGCGGGCACCCTCGCCATGACCACCGTGAGTATCCCGGCAGCATTCGCCTTGGATGCGCGCGAGGAAAGCCAGTCGGGTGCCCCCGCCTCCTCCGTCGACGCACGCTCCGGAGCCCCGCAGTCGGGGAGTTCCGACGAGTCAGGAGAAGAGAACCCGACCACCACCCCCGAGAGCTTCCCCTCCGACGACACCCCGACGACAATTATCGTCCAGCTCGAAGATGGAGCGGTCGGCATCCCGTGGTACCGCCGCGTCTTCGGGCTGTCCTCCTCGACCAAGCACGAGACGGTCAAAGACCGTATCGAGACCGCGGTCGAGGCAGTGGTTCCCGGTGCGGACGTCACCGACGTGCGGGACTACACGCACGCGCTGGACGGCTTCGCGATCCAGGCCCCGGCCTCGTCCCTGGATTCCATCAAGGCGACTGAGGGCGTGAAGGCCGCCTTCATCGAGCGCCACCACAAACCCATGGTCGTCGAGGGTGACGGGGGAGCACTGGGTGCCGAGGCCATCGATCCCGCCCTGCAGAACGCATCTTCCCTGGAGATGACGCGCGCCAACCAGGCCACCCAGAAGGGTGACCGCCAGGTCGTCGAGGTCATCGACACGGGCATCGAAGCCACCCACCAGGCCTTCTCCGGTTCCATGGACGGTGTCGACGTGCGCATGAGCCAGGCCGACGTCGAGGCCCTCGCCGCCACGCTGCCGCACGGCAAGACCGGCAGCTACATCAACAAGAAGATCCCCTTCGTCTTCGACTACGCGGACAACGACCCCGACGTGCTGCCCAAGTCCAGCAAGGACCTCTCGCATGGCACCCACGTCGCCGCGATCGCCGCCGCCAACGCAGCCGACCTGCAGGGAACCGCGCCCCACGCGCAGATCATCGTCGCGAAGGTCGCCTCCGACCAGGACGGATCGATCCCGGACAGCACCGTCCTGGCGGCCCTCGACGACGCTGTCGTCATCAAGCCCGACTCGATCAACCTCTCCCTCGGCGAGGACGCAGGCATGGGCACCGAGGCCGGAACCATGTACGCGGAGGTCTACAAGAACCTCGCCGCCGCCGGCGTGACCGTCAACGCCGCCGCGGGCAACTCCTACTCGAGCGCCTACTCCAACAAGAGCGGCAAGAACCGCCCCTACGCGACCGACCCCGACGCGGGCACGCTCTCCGAACCCGCCTCCTACAGCTCGACCCTCGCCGTTGCCTCGGTCAACAACCAGGACGCGCTGCCCTACCTGACGGTGGGGGATCGCACGGTTGTCTACCGAAAGTCCCGCGGCCTCAAGGATGCCTTCGTGCCGAGCCTCACGGACATCGAGGAGGGAACCTACACCCTCGTCTACGCCGGCATTGGTGACGCGGCAGCCCTCGACGAGCTGGTGGCCGACCACCCCGGCGACCTCTCGAAGGTCATCGTCCTGGAAGACCGCGGTGGCTCCGACAGCACCACCGGCGCGGACATGACCCACGAGGCCAAGGTCAAGGGCCTCACGCAGCTGATCTCCAAGCCCGCCGCCCTCATCATCGGCGACTCCGAGGTCAGCGAAAACCCGTACGTGGCCACCATCGAGGCCACCCATACGATGCCGACGGTGACCATCACCCAGAAGGAGAAGGACGCACTCATTGAGGCCATCAAGGCCAGCGAGTCCGGTTCCATCAGCATCTCGAACCCGCACTCGGGAGTGATGCTCGCTTCGACCAATCCGTCGATCTCCGACTTCACGTCGTGGGGTGTTACCCCCGACCTCAAGCTCAAGCCCGAGATCGCCGCCCCCGGCGGCAATATCGTTGCTGCCGTCCTGGGCAACACCTACCGCTCCATGTCGGGAACGTCCATGGCGACCCCGCAGGTCGCGGGCATCGCCACCCTCGTGCGCCAGCGTGTCAACGACGACCCGGCATTCGCTGGCCTGTCGGAGGCGGACAAGGCCGCGATCGTTACCACCCTCATGATGGGCACCGCCCACCCGCTGCTCGACATTGACCAGAACGACGGCACCTACTACTCGCCGCGCCGCGTGGGCGCCGGCCAGGTGGATGCGCTCGCGGCCACGACCACGACCGTGTACCCGAGCGTCGTGGGAGCCGAGAATCCGTGGCGTCCCAAGGCTGACCTGGGTGAGGGCACGAACGGGTGGTCCTTCCAGGTCACGCTGACGAACGTCTCCGACACCGCCCACACCTACACGCTGGGCGGCCAGGCGCTCTCCGAGATCGTCGAGGGTGGCCTGTTCACCGAGCATTCGAAGAACTGGGCGGGGCAGGGCATCGACCTGACCTACTCTGCCGACTCGGTGACCGTGCCCGCCAAGGGCACCACGACGGTGACCGTCACCGTGACCCCGCGCTCTGCCTTCGCCTCGTACGCAGCGGAGAAAGCGCCCAAGGGCACGTTCATCGACGGTGCTGTCACCTTCGCCAGTACCGACGGTCAGCCCGACCTGACCGTCCCCTACATGGGCTTCTACGGCTCCTGGGGCGCACCCGCCGTCTTCGACGGCAAGTGGTACGACGGTACGACGAGCACCGCGCACGCCTGCTCCTCGACCCTCATCAACCCCGCGACCGAGGTTCCCCTGGGTGCCCTGAACCCGCTCGCCGGACAGGAAATTGACGATGTGCGCGCGGTCGACCCCGCGTACTTCATCATGTCGCGCTCTGCGCTGCCCGAGGCCCCGTCGCGCATCCTGCCGCGCACCTGTCTGCTTCGTAACTCCCCGAAGGTGACGTACACCTACACGAACGAGGCCGGTGAGGTCGTGCGCGAATACACCTTCGAGCGCGCCCGCAAGTCCCTGTTCAACTACCACGCCAGCAAGATCCAGCCCATCGAAAGCCAGGAGGGTAACAACCCGGTCTTCGACGGCTTCGACAAGGACGGCAAGGATCTGCCCGCGGGCCGCTACAAGCTGACGATTGACGCCGCCTCGGTCGCACCCTCCAGCGTCTCGCATCAGATGACCTGGGAGTTCACGCTGGACACCCAGGCGCCCGCGATCTCCAACCTGGCGGTGACCGGTGAGGGTGACGAGCGCGTCGTGTCCTTCGACGTCACCGACAACTCGCCGCTGGCCGGCATCGCTTTCTCTGAGTCTGCGACCTCGCGTCGCTACTACGACGAGAAGGAGGCCGTGGGCGCAAACCGTCAGGCCGACGGCACCTATGCCAAGCACTACGAGATCAAGTGGGCCGACCTCATCGCCCGCGCGGACTCTTCGGATCCGGCGACCGCCTACCTGTTCGCGTGGGACTGGGGTAAGAATCAGGCCCGCCAGGTGATTCGATTCCAGACGATCCCGATGACCTCCCTGACCCTCACCCCGCAGGCGTCCGAGGTCGTCGCCGGCGAGACGGTCGCGCTGAGCGCCTCGTACGAGCCGACGAACGCGAATGTCACCGACCTCGTCTGGTCCTCCTCGAACGAGGCCGTGGCCACCGTGAACGAAAGCGGCGAGGTCCGCACCCTGGCCGACGGCGAGGCGACGATCACCGCGACCGACGCCTCCAACCCGGCCCTGTCGGCCAGCGCCCAGATCCGCGTGCGCACGATCTCCGAGGACGCGGGCATCGAGCTCGCTCAGACTCAAGTGAGCGTCAAGGTGGGGGAGAGCGCCCCCGTGTCCGTCTTCCTGGCGCCTTCGCTGAAGGACCGTGCGGTGACGTGGAGTGTTGAGCCTGCCGACCTGGCCACGGTCGCCGCCGGCACTGACACGCGCAAGGCGACGCTGACCGCCGGCGATCACGCGGGTTCGGGCACGCTGACCGCCACCGTCACGACCGAGGCCGGTGTGGCCAAGACCGCGTCCGTGCCCGTCACGGTGCGCGCAGCCGACGCCGACGACTTCGAGATCAACGAGGACGGCGTCCTCGTGAAGTACAAGGGCTCGGCGACCGAGGTCACCCTGCCCGACACCGTGACCTCCATCGGCGAGCGCGCCTTCGCGAGTTCCACCGTGGAACACGTGACGATTCCCGCCTCGGTGCGCTCGATCGGCCTGGAGGCCTTCATCTACAGCTCGCTGAAGAAGATAACCTTCGTTGACGACGAGGCTCACCCGGCCCAGCTGACCAAGATCGCCGACCGCGCGTTCGCCAGCACGAGCCTGGAGGCGATCGACCTGCCGCGTTCCCTCGTGACGATCGGCGCGGAGGTCTTCGACTACAACTCGGCGCTGACCACGATCAAGCTGGGGCCCAATGTCGCAGCCTCCTCGGTGACCGGCGGCTACGCGGAAACCGGTGCGCTGACGAGCGTCGAGGTCGATCCGGCGAACCCGAACTTCGAGAGCGTTGACGGTGTCCTGTACTCCAAGGATCGCTCGACGCTGATCATGTACCCGGCCGCCAAGAACACGGGAGGCGCGTACACGGTCCTGGACGGTGTCGCGACGATCGCGCCTAAGGCATTCCAGAAGGCGGGCATCACCTCCGTGACCCTGCCCGACAGCCTGCGCACGATCAAGGACGAGGCCTTCCGCCTCTCCGCGCTCACCACCGTGACCCTGCCCGAGAAGTTCGAGACGGTCGGCACCTGCGCCTTCTGCTCCGCCGGCAAGCTCGCGAGCATCGACCTGGGAGGCACGATCTCCCTGGGCGGTAGTGCCTTCGAGTCCACGAGTGCCAAGGAAGGGGTCAACTTCCGACCCGAGCTGAACCGCCTCACGACGATCGGCGACTTCGCGTTCAGCCGCACGGCGGTGTCCTCCGTGACCCTTCCTGACTCGGTGACCACGGTCGGCGAGCAGGTCTTCTCGGAGAACACGGCCCTGACCTCGTTCCACATCGGCGTGGGCGTCACCTCCTTCGCCGAGACCGCCCTGTACAACGACCGCAAGATCGCGACGCTGACCGTGTCCACCGATAACCCGGTGTACTCCGCCGAGCGCAACGTCCTGTACCGCAAGGCGGATGACGGCCTGCACCTGATGCTCTCCCCGGCCGCCAACACGCTCACCGACTACACGGTGCGCGCAGGAACGGTCAAGATCGGCGCCTCGGCCTTCGCGAACAACAAGACGCTGACCCGGGTCGTCCTGCCCGAGGGCCTGAGGGTCATCGGTGACGACGCCTTCGCGGGCACGACGGCCCTGACCGAGCTCGTCATCCCCGAGTCGGTGGAGCGCTCGACCGGCGTTGTCGGCAACTCCCTGGAGCTCGTCGAGTACGGATCCAAGGTGACCTCGATTCGCATGGAAGGCAGCTGGGTTCCCATGCCTCGTCGCATCGTCGTGCGTGGCGGCGTGGACGGCTCCTTCGTGTACGACGGTCGCCCGACGAACGGTCGCCGCCAGAGCGCCTACTTCGGTGAAGGCATGACCCGCGTGTCCTTCGGCGTGGACGTCCCGCGCGTCCTCGTCCTGCCCTCGACCCTTACCCGCCTTGACCTCGAGCCGGAGCTGAGCGACGCGAAGAAGGACGACACCCACGTGTACGTCGCCGCAGCCGAGGGCGAGCCGGCGTGGAACGTCGCCAAGGGGGCCCTCGAGGCGGCCGGCATCGACGTCTCGCACCTGCACACCTACACGGGCGCGTCGATGACCCTGGCGGGCGCAAACATCGCCGAGGCCTCGAGAAGTTACACGTACACGGGCGAGGTCGGCGCGTCGGTCGACGTGACCGCGACGGTCGCCGGTGGCATCGCCGGTACGCAACAGGTTCGAGCTGTGCAGATCAGCGCGGACGGCACCGAGACGCTCGTGCGCGACTGGACGACGGTGACGGACGGTGGGGACCGCGCTGCGGATTCCTCGGTGACCTTCCCGTGGACCCCGTCCGCCGCGGACGTGAGCCTGCGCGTCCAGGTGCGTGACGCCTCGTATCTGACGAGCACGCTGATGGTGAAGCTGCCGGGTACTCCCGAGCCGACGCCCACTCCGGATCCGACGCCTGCGCCTGATCCCACTCCGGCTCCGGATCCGACTCCGGCTCCCGAGCCGACCCCGGATCCTGCTCCTGCCCCGCAGGGAGGCCAGTGGATCAGTGATTCCACCGGCTGGTGGTACCGCTACACTGATGGCACCTACCCGGCTGGCCAGACGGTGCAGATCGGCAATTCCGCGTACCGCTTTGGCGCGGATGGCTACATGCGCACCGGGTGGGTGAGCGAGGACGGTGCGTGGTTCTACCATCATGCGTCGGGTGCTCAGGCGAGTGGTTGGGTCAAGGATGGTGGTTCTTGGTACTACCTGGACCCTGCATCGGGTCGGATGGCCACGGGTTGGTTGCTTGACGGTCCTACCTGGTACTACCTGACGTCTAGTGGGGCGATGGCGACCGGCTGGGTCAAGGATGGCTCGTCTTGGTACTACATGGCTCCCAGTGGCGCGCTGACCACCGGTTGGTTGAAGGATGGCGGCTCCTGGTACTACCTGAGCACCGACTCCGGTGCGATGTACACGGGTGGTCACTGGATCGGTTGGAAGTGGTACCACTTCGCTGATTCGGGACGTCTCATCGGCTGATCTGATAGCGACGCTCCCTGCGCCCGCGCCCCCGGAGAATCTCCGGGGGCGCGGGCCTTGCTCGCCCATACATGCGCCATACGGCATCAGACGGTGGTGAGAGATTGCGTGACACTGAATGGGATAGGGCAGTGGTCCGCTGATCCATCATTCGACCAATAGGTCGATCTCGTGACAAGTCTGCCCCTTGTGTGCCGGGTATACTCCGTTCCTCATGGGCATAATTCGGGAAACTGCTTGATTTGTCAGATTGGGCGTAAAGGTGTCTTGCAGCCCTGAAAAACGGGTGGCGGCAAGCGGTCTCATCACCTTCGGATCATCCCTGTCAGTCCGGGCTGTTGCATGGTAATACGTGCAAATATTCCCACTGATCGACCGGCACGTGGTGAGAAGGAATGTCTCAGGGGGTATCTAAAACCTTTTTAAAGATATGTTTGGCATGAGGGGTCGTGGTCGCAACACGAAGCATTCCCGTACCAACTGGCAATAGAGGGGGCCACAGATGTCCCGTCGACAGTCAACGGTGCTGGCGTTCGCACTCGCCGGCGCCCTGTCCCTGACCGGGGTAGGCGTCCCTGCCGCGCTTGCGGCCGACACGGGCGCATTCGGTCAGGTCAATGCTGCCTCACCGCTGCGTGCCGATGCCGATGGCTTCACCATCGACGCCGACGGCGTGCTCGTGTCGTACACGGGTAGCGCAACAGAGGTGCGCACCCCGAGGGGGTGACCGAGATCCGCACGAACGCCTTCAGTGGTGCGCAGCTGACGATCGTGTGGATCCCCGCGAGTGTTCGCGCAATCGACGACTCCGCTTTCGCGGGCCAGTCGCTCACCCAGGTGGCCTTCCAGGACGACGACACACACCCCTCGCAGTTGGAGACGATTGGGGACCGCGTCTTCGCCTATACGCCTCTTGAGCGCGTCACCCTGCCTCGATCCCTCAAGACGGCAGGCATTGAGACCTTCAGCGACATGGCGAAGCTGCGCTCCGTCCACGTCGGCCCGAACGTCCAGGCCGACGGCCTGTTCGCAGCATTCGCGCGCACCCCGCTCCTGGAGAGCATCGAGGTTGACGCGGCGAACCAGAACTACCAGAGCCTCGACGGTGTCCTGTACACGAAGGGCCTGACGCACCTGGCGACCTACCCGCAGGCTAAGAACGCGGGCGGGGCCTACGCGGTCGCCGAGGGAACCTCGACCATCGACGAGGGTGCTTTCTCCTCCGCGCAGATCACCTCCCTGACTCTGCCCTCGAGTCTGCGCTCCGTGAGCAAGGGCGCGTTCGTGGGCTCGCATGTCACCTCCCTGACCCTGCCCGACGTCTTCGAGTCCATGGACGACACGGCCTTCTGGTACATGCCCAAGCTGGAGCGCGTCGATCTGGGTGGTGCCACGGCGCTGCCCGATAGCGCATTCCGCTACGATAAGGCGCTCGCCGAGGTGAATTTCCGCCCCGACCTGAACCGCCTCACCGACGTCGGCGACTACGCGTTCGACGGTTCGGCTCTCGTCTCTGTGACGCTGCCCGACTCGGTGGTCTCGATCGGTAAGGGCGCGTTTGCCGATAACGCCGCCCTCGCGTCTGTGCACCTGGGCTCTGGTGTGGCCTCCATCGGTGAATCCGCATTCGTGGACGCGAGCAGCCTTGCCTCGCTGAGCGTTTCTCCCGCCAACTCGGTGTACATCGTGGAAGACGGCATCCTGTACAGCAAGGGCGACGCGGGCCGTACTTTGGTCCTGTACCTTCCCACGAAGATGGACACCGACGTGACGGTTCCCGACGGCACGGTCGCTATCGCCGACACAGCCTTCGCGCACAACACGTCCCTGCGTCGCGTCGTCCTGCCCGAAGGCCTCACGACCATCGGCTACGGTGCTTTCGATGGCGACGTGAACCTCACCGACCTCGTCATCCCCGACTCGGTGACGGTCGCCCGCGGCCTCGTCGGCAACGGCCTGGACACGATTGAGCTGGGTTCGAAGGTCACGGAACTGTGGATGACCCCGCGCGACACCGCAGCCCCGCGCCACATCATCGTGGGCGGCGGCAACAACGGCGAGTTCTACTACGAGGGCAAGGCCTCCAACGGGCGCCCCGACAGCGCCTACTTTGGTGAGGGAATGACCAGCTTCACCTTCTGGTTCGACACGCCCCGCGTCCTGGTCCTGCCCTCGACCGCGCAGGACATCAAGCTCGCCGCTGATATGGCCGACGACCTCAAGGCGGGCACTGAGATTTACGTCGCCGCCCCCAAGGGTTCGCAGGCGTGGACGCTCACCGAAACAGCGATGAAGGACGTCGGCTACAACACGGCCGCTCTCTTCGAGTACACGACCCCCCAGATCGCGGTCTCGGGTACGGGCATCAACGAGGCCGGGGCTGGGTACACGCTCACCAGCTCGGTGGGCACGCCGACGACCGTGAAGGCCTCCACGCAGGGCGGCACCCTGGGCGGACGCGAGCTGCGCGTCGTGCAGATCGGCGCTGACGGCACCGAAACGGTCCTCCAGGATTGGGTGTCGATGGAGGGCAGCTTGGACGAGAGTGCGTCCACCGACTCCTACACGTGGACCCCGGCCAGCGCTGACGTCTCCCTGCGCGTCGACGTGCGTCAGGACCCCCACGCCGTCACCTCGGTGGCTGTGACCCTCAAGGCCTCGTCTGATACGACGCCCGCCCAGGGTGCTTGGGCCTGGGGCGCTCGCGGCTGGTGGTACCGCTATGAGGACGGGACCTACCCGGCCGACACCACCCTCGCCATCGACGGGGCCACCTACCGCTTCGACGCGCGCGGCTACATGCGTACCGGCTGGGTCTTCGAGCAGGGCTCGTGGTACTACCACAAGGTGTCGGGCGCCCAGGCGAGCGGATGGGTCCTCGACGGCATCTCCTGGTACTACCTGGATCCCGCCACGGGTGCCATGGCGACCGGCTGGGTCAAGGACGGTGAGACCTGGTACTACCTCAATCCCGCCACCGGCAAGATGATGACGGGATGGCTCAAAGACGGCGGCGCCTGGTACTACCTGAAGACCGGAAGCGGCGCGATGGCCATGGGTCGGCTGCGCATCTTCTGGACCGGGTACACCTTCTCGGAGAAGGGACAGCTGATCAGCTAGATCGCCTCTGAGCCTGCCCCAGGCCCGCGAACCCAGCGTGACGCTGG
>ERZ772926.1447-NODE-1447-length-11360-cov-7.115347_pt1 | contig 11360 bp, 10 predicted proteins | sample MGYA00511136_ERZ772926 | MGnify/ENA primary metagenome ERZ772926 (study PRJEB29015, sample SAMEA2737917) | human oral metagenome | biome: human oral; feature: human-associated habitat; material: dental | place: China | collected 2153 ... | reverse complement strand
ATCTGCTAAAAAAACATAAGTTTTCATATAAAACCTCCTTATCAATTAATAGTTATTTAAAAATACTTCTGTGTTAATTACTTTACAGAATTCTTCATTCAATGCAGAAATATTATATCTATGAACTTCTTCAGGAGATAACTTTTTTCCTGTGAAATAATCTGTTATTTCAAATGATACAGTAGCATCTTCTATTAAAATTACATCAAAGCCTAAATTACTAGCCATTCTTATAGTTGTAGATACACAATGTGGTAAAGATATACCAACTATAAATAATGTATCTATTGAATTATCTTTTAAATATTTTTCTAATCCAGTCTCTATAAAGGCACTATTCACATTTTTTTGAAAAACTATTTCATTTCTCAATGGCTCAAAACCATTTTGAAATTTTCTATCTTCTTCTTTAAATAAAAGTCCAATTTCATTTTTTGAAAAATGTTGAATATGAATAATTTTTTTCTTTTCTTTTCTAAAGATATCTAAAATTTTTAACATATTTTCTTCAGATTTTCATACCTTTTTCGATAAGTTTCCTCACGGCTTCTGTCAAGCAAAATAAACTCTTCCATTTTATAGTCCAGCAATTCTTCATTTTCAATAACAATCGTTACAGCTTCCGCCCTCAATTCATCGATAAGCTCAATCAATTCATAATTATTTCCAGAAAGCAAATTTCCAAAAATCTTTATTTCTTCCATCTTTTCCACAGAAATCTGGCTATCAATATCAAAAACTCTTATACTTTCCAGTTCATCTCCAAAAAACTCCAATCTAACAGGATTTTCCAAATCTGGCGGAAAAATATCAAGAATATCCCCCCGTCTGCTGTATTGTCCCTTTTTTTCAATCAAATATGAATTTTCATACCCATTTTCCACAAGAAATTTCACAATTTTTGAAAAAATGTATTCTTTTCCAATTTCAAAGAAAAAAAACTTAACCTTTTCAAAAAATATATCCAAAGTAATTTGCAAATTTACAAATAAAATAAATTGTTCCTGATTTTTTAGAATATCTAACAGCCTTATATTTATTCCAGTAATATCTTCCTTATTTTGTGAAATATTTTCAAAAATATCAATTATTTTTTTATTATTTTTAAAATTTTTTTTCAAAATACTTTCTTGATTTTCAGACATTTCATAATAATTTTCAAGCATTGAATAATAATTTTCCAAATTTCTATTGGATGTGGAAATATAAATTATCTTTTTCTTTTCCGAACATAATAAAAACCACGGAATTGCACCGCGGTAAAAATTATTTTCAGATTGTAGAATATTTTTTTCTTTATTTTTTAATTTATTTAAAAAACTTAAATTAAAGTTCATACAAAACCTTTCCATTTCTATCTGTTATTATACAATCGCCATATTCCATAAACTATGTAAATATAAACAATATATGGCACAAATCCTAAAGTGTGCAAATATGAAACAGCAAAAACAAGTACTATTATTAAAATTGCAAGACCAAGTCCTTGTATTATTTCAGCGAATGAAACTTTTTCATCTCCAAAAACATTTGGTTTGAATATCGTGTTTATTGGTCTTGTAAAAGGATTTAAAATTAATACAGAATAAATTATTGCTTCAGTTTGAATCCCTAAAAACCAAAATATGATTGTAGAAAGTCCAGCTAAAAATCCAAAAAATACTTTTCCAAATCCATGTTGAGGGGTAGTGAAACTGTCTGTTAGAACAAAAATACCCATAAAGATGATTTCCCCAAGAGTAGTTACTACATTGATATTATTATTTGACGCAATATAATATCCAAAGAAAATTGTAATAAAAAAGGAAACTGGTATATGCCAAGTTATTCTTGATCTAAAAAGCAAGTATATTGCTCCTAAAATCATAGCAATTATTGAAAGTTCACCGATTATTCCTTTGTTTATAACAAGAAAGGAAGTTAATCCTGTAACTTCTTCGCTGGGAAGTTTAAAGATATCTGGATTTGTCCAAGCTGAAGAATTTGGTGCAAGAACAGCTGGAAAAAATGTTAATACAAATAATTTTCCCAAAATTACTGGATTAAAAACTTTTTTGTCAATTCCCCCATACATAACTTTTCCAAATAATGTTGCCATTGCTCCTGCAAAGGCTGCCACATAAAGTGGTGTAAATGGAGCAAGTACAAAACCTGTCAAAGCTCCTATGTTAATTCCCGAAAGATCCTTTAAAGTTTCTTTGTTTTTTTGTAATATCAATGAAAATATTATATCTACCAGTTCTGCTGCGGCTATTGATAATAGAATTACTAAAACTGGCGTAACCTCATAAGCAGCAAATGCTACAAGTAGCATTGGAATTAAAGATATTAAAATATCAATGTTCGTTTTTGCTATATTTTCCTGCTGCTTCCTTTTGTTTTGTTTAAACATAATTAAAATTTCACTACCTTTCTTCTACATTTTTTATATTATTTTAATAAAATATTACACAACTATATAAAAACAAATAAATCAGTTTTGAAAGTTGTATAAAACAGTACTATTCTGAAGAACTTGAATCTCCACCTGACGATGATGCTCCTGAACTGCTGCTTCCACTACTGCTACTACTTCCGCTATTAGACGATGGCTTTGGAGCAGAGTCTTGAGATTTAACTTTTGTTGGTTTTTCATTTGAAACAAATGAAGATTTATTTTTTAATCTACTATGTTTTGGTGCTTTGTACAATTCATTTTTACCATTTAAATAGTTTTTGTTTTTCTTATTTTTTTTGTTTCCTGCTTTTCCATTAAGGTTATCATTTTCAGCTGCTAGAGCAAGAGCTTGTTTTGAGGCAGCGTCATTAGGTGCCAATCCAGGCTGTTGTGGCTGACCTGGTTGTTGTGATTGTACATTTTGTACTGGTTGCTGTTGTTGAGCTGGTTTTGCCGCTACAGCAGTTTGTTTTGGCTGAACTGCTTGCTTTTTTTGTTCTTCTTTTTTAGCTTGTAATTCACTTTCTTTCATTTTGTTGCCGACTTTTTTAGTTTCATCTTCTAATCGTTTTACTAAATTTTTTGAACTTCTTGAATTTTGACTTCCAAACGCTACTAATACAATTGACATTAAGAATAAAAGAATTCCTTTAATTTGTTTCATATTTTTTCTCCTGACTTTTTTAATTTTTAATTAAAATGTAATTTTTATTTATTTCTTACATCAAAACTTTTGTTGTATAGGGCTTTGTAAATACCATTTTTACTTAATAGTTCATTGTGATTTCCTATTTCTTTTATCTCCCCTTTCTGTATTACTACTATTTTATTACTATTTTCGATTGTTGTCAACCTATGAGCGATAACAAATGTAGTTTTTCCTTTCATAAGTTTTTCTAAAGCTTCTTGAACTAGCTTTTCAGACTCATTATCAAGTGCCGAAGTAGCTTCATCCAAAATTAATATTTGAGGATTTTCCAAAATTGCACGTGCGATTGCAATACGCTGTTTCTGTCCACCTGAAAGCTTAACACCACGTTCTCCAATTTCTGTATCATATCCATCAGAAAGGTTTTCAATAAATTCATGTGCATTAGCTTGCTTGGCAGCTTCTACAATTTCCTCAAAGGTGGCATCCTGACGGCTGTATTTTATATTACTTAATATTGTTCCTGCAAATAGAAATGTTTCCTGTGGCACAATTCCAATTGCCTTTCGCAAACTTTTAATTTCATAATCTCTAATATCAGTTCCATCAATTTTTATAACACCTCCCGCCACATCAAAAAATCTTGGTATCAAGTTTACGAGAGTGGATTTTCCGCCACCTGAATTTCCTACAAAAGCAACAGTCTCACCTTTTTTTACATTTAAATTAATATTTTTTAATATTTCTTCAGAATTATCTTTATATTTGAAATCTACATTTTCAAAACTTATTCCATCTGTAAAATTTTCAAAAGTTATACAGTTTTCCTTGTTTACAATAGATGGAGTTTCTTCCAGAATTTCAGAGACTCTTGTAATTGAAGATAAGTTCACGCTTATTGCATTAAGTCGTGTTACAGCTCTTCTTGCAGGTGTGTACATTGACGAAATGGCTCCTACTATTGTAATAAAATCTCCCGCAGTAAAATCACGAGCTCTTAAAACACGATAACCTCCAAATAATAATAATAATGCTACAATGATATAATTTAAGGCTTCCATTATTGCATTAGCTTTTGCATTATATCGAGCTGTTCTTATGGCAATTCTTTTTAAATTGATATTTTTTTGATTAAAATCCTTTTTTTCAGATCTCTCTGTAGCAAATGCTCTTATAATTCGTATTCCAGCCAATGTTTCCTGTAATTTGGAATTTAAGCTATCAATTGCTTCCTGTCTATCTTTTCCCGATCGTTTTAATCTTTTGGCATATCTTCTGACTGTTACTACTAAAATCGGTGTTACAATCATAACTCCTAACGTCAAGTCGAAGTCTACATAGAATGCTATTCCTAAACAAATTATAACTTTTATTATTTCAGGTACCATATTAAAGACTTCCAGTATAATTGAATTTATATTATTAGGATCTGTCATTACGCGTGTCATCATATCTCCGATTTTTTTTCCAGAAAAATATTCCATATCTAAAGTTTGTATTTTATTATAAATATCAGTAACAATGTCTTTATAAATAGAAGCTGAAATTACAGTTGAAAATATTGTATTCCAGTACATCAATATTGCACCAATTACAGCAAGTGCTATCATTGCTCCCGCTGCATAAAGGATATCCTTTTCACTTTTTCCGGAAATTCCTTTATCAAATAATCTTTTTATCAAAGCTATTGGAGCGGAAGAGACAAGAGATGACATTGTTGCTAGCAGGATATTCAGTATGATCAATATATAGTACTTTTTTATATATTTTTTCAGTTTCTGAATTATTCCAAAATTTAATTTTATTTTGTTCATATATTTACCTTTCATTTTTTGTTAATTTCCAAAATTACTTTTTCATTTTTTTGTGAAAATCTTTCTTAGTTTTCTATAATATGGTCCGCTTCCATCAGTTAATTCCTGCTTAAATTCATCAAAATTTTCAAAATCATCTCCGCTCACACGATAAATCCAATTTTTATTGAGTTTTAAGGAATTTACCCCTTTTCTTGTAGTTATAAAGACATCCACGCCTAGTTTTCTTATATCTTCACGATTTCCGTTATACCTATGCCCCCAAGGATATGCCAGACAATCTGGAGTTTTTCCTAAATTTTTTTCAATAATTTTTTTATTTTCCAAAATTTCAAATTCTACAGTTTTTCTAAATTGCTCTTCACTAACTTTATCAAAAAATTCATTTTGTTTTTCTTTAAATAATTTATTTAGGAAATCTTTTTTTTCATTTTTATTAAATTTTTGAACTTCTTTTATATTTTGGTATTTTTTTAGAAAATCTTTTTTGGGTTTATATCCAGGGATTGAAATTTTACTTCTTAATTTAAATACTGGCAATCCATATAATTTTTCCTTATCTTTTTTTTCATCATAATTTCCTTCAAAAAATAAATTATAACTTTCTCTTTTAAAATATGGCGAACTTTCTTCATCGTAAAAATCAAGCACGGAAATATCTTTTATTGTCAACTGATGCGAGTGGGTATGGAGCTGGAAATCCACGAGTCCACTTTCATACATTTCCTTAATTTCATCCCAGTTTAAATAAAATTCATCTTTTCCAATAAATTTTGTATTCAAAAATATAGTAGCTTTCATATTATATTTTTTCAAAATTGGAAAAGCCAAAGTATAATTATTTTTGTATCCATCATCAAAGGTTATTAATATGGAATTTTTTGGCAATGTATAATTTAAATTTTTTAATTCTTCCATTTTAAAAGTTTTTTTATCTTTTATCCATTTTACATGTTCTTCAAATTCATTAACAAAAATTCCACCTTTTCCTTTTTCATTGTCAACACTGTGATACATAAGGCATAAAACGAAACTTTTTCTAGTTTTGTTATAAATAATAAATATTAAAAATATCAAAACAACCGTCAAAAACAAATATGTATATATCATTTTTCCTTCTTTCTAAATTTACAGCACAGTAATATTCTTTTAAAGTTGAACCCAAATTTTAAATTAGTTTAATTTTATCACTTAAATTTGATTTTAAAATAATATTGCTATAAAACTATAAATGTTTCCCCTTATATTTTATACGAAAAACAAAAAAATAACAACTAAAAAATGAAAAAAGTTTATTTAAAAAAAATTATATTTTGCCTCTCATTTTTAAAATTTTTGCTCGTATTTTTTTAATTAGCCTATCAATTTTAAAGCTAAGTACAGTATTTTTTCTATTTTTGCTAAAATGAACATGCCTTTTATTTCCAATATGTTCTACAGCTGGTTCTTTAAAAAATACTGTTTTATATCCACGTTCCTTGTAAAAATTTGAAAGAACTTCTTCATATCTCTGATTTTCCAGTTTTTCATGAAGTCCAAATAAATCCATATCCTTTTTTCTTCTTAAAGCTGGATTATAAGTAAATATTTCCCCTTTCACATTGTAATAATGCTCGCCTGACTTTGAAATATAATCTTTATCAAAGAAAAAATTTTCTGGAAAATCTTTTTTAGAACGCAGTCCGACAATTAAAATTTTTTCATCTTCTTCAAGCAGTTTTATAGATTTTTCAATAAAGCCTTTCTTAAAAAATTTCCAGTCATCTTCACAATGAAAAATATATTTAGTATCAATTTCACGGTAAGCTTTGTCAATTGATTTTAGCTGTCCTAATCTTGTTTCATTGACTATAAGCTGAAAATTCTGTTTCTTATCTTTATATTTTGAAATTAATTTTTCCAATTTTTTTCCTTCGGTACTATCTTCAGTAATTATTATTTTTTTTATTGGATAAGTATTAAACTCAAAAAAACTGTCTAATGTTTCTTCCAGCAGGTCAAATCTTCCGCAGCTAGTAATTACTGCTGTTACGTCTTCCATATCTGTTCAGTCCTTTCTTGGCTCTTGTTTTTCTGCTTTTTATTGCATTTGCCAGATATTCGTCATTTTTTTTCAGTCTGCTTCTATCATTTTCCTTATGATACAAATGGCATGTTAATGCTTCAAATTTTAGTTTTTTCTTTTTACAGCCAATATTAAACAGTCTTACTGCAAGTTCACTATCTTCTCTTCCCCATCCTTCAATTTCTTCCTCGAAGCCATTGACTTTTACAAGATCTTCTTTAAAGAAAGACATATTGCAGGATCTTATTCCACGTAAATTTCTATCAATTTTTGTAGCCATTTTGGAAAGAAATCTGCTTCTTACCATATTCATTTTATTTCTAATTCCCTTGTCAAAGAAATTTATTTTTTTTCCTTCCATTATTTCTTTTGATGATGTTGGAGAAGTTATTACTCTTGAGCCTTGTATAAAACATCCTTTTTTTCTATTTTTTATGTGATCTTCAATAAAATGCCTATTTAATACCAAATCACCATCTATTATTATTATATAATTTCCAGTTGCTTTGCTAATTGCTCTATTTCTTGACATTCCAGCCCTAAATCCCTTATCTTCCTGCCATGAATGAATAATATTGCTATGGGGATAACTTTGCTGGAATCTTTTTACCAAATCTATTGTTTCCTGTTTTGAACCATCATCAGCGATTATTATTTCCTTTGGTGGAACAGTTTGATTTAATGCACTGTTTAAACAGATTTCCAGAGCTTTTGGCCAATTGTATGTTGTGATTACGAGAGAAGTGTCATTTCCTAGGTTGTTATAGTATTCTTCTCTTAACTTGGTATATTTTGTCATTGTGTAAATGGAGCTATATTTTGCAAGCAGGTAACCTTCATATCCATCTAGAAAGCCTAGCTGTAAAATATACATTTTTATAAATCTAAATAACATTTTTGAGTATATTTTTATAAAACTGGCGTTTTTACCTTTTTTTATGTATTCTTTAGCACTTTGAGAAGTGTATCTGTTTAATTTTTCTAAAAATTCTTCGATATTGTCATAAGTGTAATGAATTATTAATTCCTTTATTTTTTTTATTTTGCTTTTAGTTTTATATTTTTCGTGAACTTCACGGTCACTTATTGTTACTTTTCCATTTTTCCAAAGCCTTATAACATAATCATCCCAGCCACCAAATTTTATTTCCTTTTTAAAGGCAATATTTCTGAGCTTTATTTTATAAACATCACCTGAAGGAGATTCACTGTTTATAATTGATTTTATTTTTTCTTTTAACTGTGGTGAAATTACTTCATCTGCATCTATTAATAAAATCCATTCACCTTTACATTTTTTCAATACAGAATTTTTTTGTGGTCCATATCCTTTCCATTTTTCCACAAAAACTCTTGCCCCTTTAGAAAGAGCAATTTCGGTAGTCCTATCTGTACTTTCACTATCCACCACTATTACTTCATCTGCTATTTCTCTCACAGAATCCAAAGTTTTTCCAATCCTGTTTTCTTCATTAAAAGTTATTATTCCAACGGACAATTTCATTGTATCTTCTCCCAATTCATCTTTTAGATTTTACTCATATTTTTTAAACTTTTAAATTGTCAAATAATTTTTCAAAATCCACATCATTTATTCTATTTTCAGGATAATCAATCAGTATGTTGTTTTCCTCTTTTATTCTCCATTTGTTTTTATTAATTTTCGGTCCGTAAAAAGCCATTATTTTTTTATTAAGCCCTTCGGCAATATGTAAAATCGAAGTATCTAGAGACACTGTTAAATTGCTTCTTTTTATTATGGAAATTGAGTCCAGTATTGTTTGAGATTTTTCAAAGAATAGCACGTTTTTATTGTCAGCCTTTTTTAATATGTTGTATATTGTTTCTCTGTCGTTAGGAGAGTCCAGTATTATGATTTTGTGTTTATCATACATCTCGGTTAGTCTTTTTATTATAATTAGTGCATTTTCTTCGTTTATTTTTCTGCCTCTTGAAGCTCCAAAAAAGTTTAATGCGATTATTTTTTCGGTTGCATTATTTTCTTTCAGAAATTCATCCACATTTTTTTCTGATTCTTCTGAAATTGGAACATCGTATTTAGTGTCTTTTACTTTAATATTTACACTTTCTAGCATCTGTCTGTAAATTTCAATCATTTTTAAAGTATTATTCTGCTTTATATTTTTGTTATATATTTTATAATCATCTTTATTATATCCAACATTAATTTTTGCATTTACCCTGTTTAGTAAATAAACTTGCTTGTATTTCAATCCTTCTGTTGAATCAAATAATACAGTATAATCATTTTTTTTCAATTTTTTTGAAACGGCTCTCCAGTCACTCATGTGTTTTCTATTAATAATATAGCAATTATCTATATTTTTATTTAATTTTAGCAATTTTTTTAAAGATTTGTCAGCAATTACATCAATTTTTATATTGGGATAATTTTTCTTAATTTCCCTAAAAATAAATGAGCTTATTATATAATCTCCAATTTTTCCATCAGTTCTTAAAAATAAGACTCTATTTATTTCTGAAGACAATAAATTTATATCTTTTTTCTTTTTATCAAATATCCTGCTTAAAACTTCATTTTTTTTATCAACCAATTTATCTCTATATGGTCTATAAAATTTCCAATTTATTTTTTTCATTATTTTTTATTCCTTATTTTTAGATATATTATTTACGTTAATTTTAAGGGAACGCATATCCTCATAGTTTGCTTACAAAGCATTTAAAAAGAATTGTTATTTTTTCTTTTTTATTTAGATAATTTAATACTTATATATTTTTTTATTTGGGAATTTAGCCATTCTATTGGTTCTGACATTGAAAAATTATATGTCTGATTGTGATTTCCTTCATTTTTTGAAATTACTTGCAGGCTATCAACACTTGTTATTGGAGACCATCTGCATAAGTTGTATTTATTGTTCGCATAAAAGCTTAACAATGGTTTATTCAAGGAAGAAGCCATATGAATTCCACCACCATCAACTCCGATTACCAAGTCGGAAGCTGCCATAAATAGTAAATATTCCCTAATGTTAAATGTTTGAGATAGGGAAATATCTAGCCCTTTGTTTAAAAAAGTTTTCAATTTTTTGAAATATTCTTCACTTCCGTCTGTTTTTCCCATAATAATTTTTACTTTATTAATTTTATCATTTTCAATATTATTTAGCAAACTAGCAACTTCTTCAGGTTTCATTTCCCTGTCGCTACCTTGCGGAAGAAGAAAAATCCTTATTTTTTTCCCTGATTTTCCAAAATCAGTATTCCAGAATCTTTCCATCCTGTTAATGTGCATTTTTAAAAGTTCAATATGCGGCTTTTCTCTTTCTATCTTAAAATATTTTGCGAATTCTGAATTTACCAGATAATCTATAATGTGTGTTTCTATTGGCGGAGTACAGTCAAAATCATAGTTTTTTAAAGTTTTCCTGTTATAGTAATGATTTTCATTTGTTTCACCAAAAATCATAGTAATTTTTGGACTTAGTATTTTTTTCCATATCATTCTTTTTGTATTTTCCTTGCTTAGAAAGTCTAGCAGCATATCCCATTTTTTACGATTTTTAAGTACATCTTTCCGTTTTACAATAGTATCAATTATTTTTTCATTCTCATTGTTTAATTTTGCAAATTCTATATTTCTTTCTGTCACAACTATTCCTAATTTTGCATCAGGATACATTTTTCTGAGTTGCCTTGCATAACAGAAACACATTAAAGTATCGCCAATTGAATCTTTAGGATTTAATAATATTGATTTTATATTCTTTAAATTAATATTTTTGTGCTTTTTTTTTGAACCAAATAGCCATATTATTATTTTAGATTTTATCCCATTTATTATACTCATTGTGTAACCTTTCCTTATAGAAAATTACTTTTTAATATTTTCTATTAACTCCTTTAGTTTTACTTTGTTATTTTCCATTGAAAAGTCATTAGCTCTAATCAATGATAACTTTTTATACTTTTCATATTTTTCCTTGCTGTTCATCAGTTCAAGGACTTTTTCGACAAACATATCCTTATCATTTAATGAAATCAGTTCCCCATATTCACTATTTTTTCCTAATATATCTCTTGGACCTGTAGGACAGTCATAAGACACGACAGGTGTTCCTAAAGCAAGGCTTTCTAATAGCACAGTCGGTAATCCTTCATATTTTGCAGTATGTACAAATAATTTTGCATTTTTAAAAAATGGGTATGGATTTTCAATTTGTCCTAATAAAATTATGTCATTTTCCAGATTATATTCTTTTATTTTCTGTTTAATTATTTCTTTTTTTTCACCATCACCAATAAAATAAAGTTTTTCCTTTATGCCAGCCTGTTTTAGTTTATAATAGATATCAACTAGATGTTCAGGCTGCTTCTGTTGTGTTAGGCGTGATACTTGTAAAAAGTAGT
>ERZ772926.1441-NODE-1441-length-11388-cov-9.097238_pt1 | contig 11388 bp, 12 predicted proteins | sample MGYA00511136_ERZ772926 | MGnify/ENA primary metagenome ERZ772926 (study PRJEB29015, sample SAMEA2737917) | human oral metagenome | biome: human oral; feature: human-associated habitat; material: dental | place: China | collected 2153 ... | reverse complement strand
AAGGCGCGTAAACCCCGCGCGAGCGGGGATGATCCGCGGGGCCCCACCCGCACAGGCCCGGGGGCGGAGTAAACCCCGCGCGAGCGGGGATGATCCCGCCTGCTACAGGGGCGCCGACAAGTGGCGCTCGTAAACCCCGCGCGAGCGGGGATGATCCGCCGGCCATGGGGACGATCAGCTCGTCTCCTATGTAAACCCCGCGCGAGCGGGGATGATCCCCGTACGACACAGCGACAGCGCAGCACACTCACGTAAACCCCGCGCGAGCGGGGATGATCCGTCAACCTATAATCGGTTGGACGACATTGAGCAGTAAACCCCGCGCGAGCGGGGATGATCCCCACGAAGTGGAAGCAGGTCGCAGCACAAGCCAGTAAACCCCGCGCGAGCGGGGATGATCCGTCCGGGGTGAGGGTGGCGGGGAAGCGCTGGAGGTAAACCCCGCGCGAGCGGGGATGATCCGGCCGGGTAGAGCTCGTCGAGGGAGGCGACGACGTAAACCCCGCGCGAGCGGGGATGATCCGTCTTGGGCGCGAAGGCCGGTCCACGTTTTTCGGTAAACCCCGCGCGAGCGGGGATGATCCCGCACCCCGGGGCGGCGCCTGTGTGCGACTGTCGTAAACCCCGCGCGAGCGGGGATGATCCGCCGCGGCGGGCGGACTCGCCGGGCAGGCTCCCGTAAACCCCGCGCGAGCGGGGATGATCCGGGCTCGGCACGCATGTCCGGCATCGACATCAGGTAAACCCCGCGCGAGCGGGGATGATCCCGCGCATGAACAGGTGTGCGCAAGCGCAGCCCGGTAAACCCCGCGCGAGCGGGGATGATCCCATCGTCACCGAGATCAGCCGCCGGGACGCCATGTAAACCCCGCGCGAGCGGGGATGATCCGTAGTGGATGGCGCCTTCGGGGCGCGTGGCGGTGTAAACCCCGCGCGAGCGGGGATGATCCCGCCCTCGAACACGAGGGACGCCTCGATCATGTGTAAACCCCGCGCGAGCGGGGATGATCCGGCGTTCTACGGGCTCGCCTCGGCCCTGCTGGCGTAAACCCCGCGCGAGCGGGGATGATCCCAGCGGCTGGGTCGTCGCCGAGGGGGAAGGATCGTAAACCCCGCGCGAGCGGGGATGATCCGCGTGGCGTGGCGATCGACGTGCGAGAGTACCGGTAAACCCCGCGCGAGCGGGGATGATCCCGTCGTGTGCCCGCTGACGCCGGACGAGTCCAGGGTAAACCCCGCGCGAGCGGGGATGATCCGAAGAACGAGGAAGGTGGTGGCGGTGGCGGTGGGTAAACCCCGCGCGAGCGGGGATGATCCGGTCAATTCTGAGATCTCGGCGACCTTCCAGGCGTAAACCCCGCGCGAGCGGGGATGATCCCGCCGTCGACCCATGTCACCTTCGGAACCGTCAGTAAACCCCGCGCGAGCGGGGATGATCCCAACCCCCATGTAAAAACCAATATTGAAAAGAAGTAAACCCCGCGCGAGCGGGGATGATCCGGGTTTCGGCAAGGAAGGCGTGGACAATAACAAGTAAACCCCGCGCGAGCGGGGATGATCCCGGGTGCTCGCTCTACGCGATGACGGCCGGTAAGTAAACCCCGCGCGAGCGGGGATGATCCGATTGCGTCCGTGTGGCGTGAGGACACTGTTGAGTAAACCCCGCGCGAGCGGGGATGATCCGACGAGGCCACTCATTCCTGTTCTCCTTTCATCGTAAACCCCGCGCGAGCGGGGATGATCCCCATCGGGTTCCAGGGGTCGAACGAGTCATCCTGTAAACCCCGCGCGAGCGGGGATGATCCGCCTGAGGAGACGCTCGCAGGGGCGACGGCGCGGTAAACCCCGCGCGAGCGGGGATGATCCGAGCCGCTGGTGCTTGTAGGGCTTGAAGGTGAGGTAAACCCCGCGCGAGCGGGGATGATCCGCATCATGCGAGGAATCGCAGTAATCACAGGCAGTAAACCCCGCGCGAGCGGGGATGATCCGGCCGCGGGCCTCGACCGGAACCGCCAGTACGCGTAAACCCCGCGCGAGCGGGGATGATCCCCTACCGCCCGGTCATGTTCAGACAAATCGTCTGTAAACCCCGCGCGAGCGGGGATGATCCGCTCAGGGTGTGTGCGCCTACGCGTGCGCGCGTGGTAAACCCCGCGCGAGCGGGGATGATCCGGAGAATACCATGCCAACATCCTGGAAGCAGGAGTAAACCCCGCGCGAGCGGGGATGATCCCCCCGCCCCGCGAGGGGCGGGGGTTTTCAGAGGGTAAACCCCGCGCGAGCGGGGATGATCCCAATAGGACTGATCCAGCCTGCCAGCATCGAAGGTAAACCCCGCGCGAGCGGGGATGATCCCAGCCAGACACGCCGGCCCATGCGCACAGCACGGTAAACCCCGCGCGAGCGGGGATGATCCGCACCCTTTTCCTACCGGGCGGTAGCCCAACCAGTAAACCCCGCGCGAGCGGGGATGATCCGCGAGATTGGTGTGGCGCTGGTCACGCATGACTGTAAACCCCGCGCGAGCGGGGATGATCCCCGTGGTGGCGGCGCCGGCGACGGCCTCCATCAGTAAACCCCGCGCGAGCGGGGATGATCCCTAGATACTATGATTGGCCATAGGCGACCGGCAGTAAACCCCGCGCGAGCGGGGATGATCCGTTGCTGGTGATGATGGCCTCGGTGCTCATTGCGTAAACCCCGCGCGAGCGGGGATGATCCTCGGTGTCTGAGGGTGTGGAGTGTCCAGCCGGTGTAAACCCCGCGCGAGCGGGGATGATCCGGAGGGCCGCCCCGGGTGGGGCGGCCCTCCTTTGTAAACCCCGCGCGAGCGGGGATGATCCCCGACGGTCGGTCTAGAGGGCGGGCCGCGGCATGTAAACCCCGCGCGAGCGGGGATGATCCTGGACGCCCACACCATAGGGGGCCCGGATCCGCGTAAACCCCGCGCGAGCGGGGATGATCCGCCGGATTGGTGTGGCGGCGGTCACGCATAGATGTAAACCCCGCGCGAGCGGGGATGATCCCCAACAGGTCAGCCCGCCCCACCCATAGCCACCGTAAACCCCGCGCGAGCGGGGATGATCCCGCCGACCGCATTCATCACGGGGCGTGTCACCGGTAAACCCCGCGCGAGCGGGGATGATCCGAATAACCAGGATTCGTCTCAGAGGTAGAGGTGGTAAACCCCGCGCGAGCGGGGATGATCCGCCTTTCGGCAGAGGGTAGATCTCCGCGCCGGGGTAAACCCCGCGCGAGCGGGGATGATCCTTAGCGGTCGCGTTCGCCTGATTCGCGTTCTGGGTAAACCCCGCGCGAGCGGGGATGATCCATTAATCGTCCCCTTCGGGATCGCCATGATCGAGTAAACCCCGCGCGAGCGGGGATGATCCGCGCCACAAGTTCGACGCACCGGAGTACTCTCTGTAAACCCCGCGCGAGCGGGGATGATCCTTCCCCTCGGGCACGTCCTTCGGGTCCACTGTGGTAAACCCCGCGCGAGCGGGGATGATCCGGCGTTCGTCATGTCGGCCGCCGTCTGAGCCTGGTAAACCCCGCGCGAGCGGGGATGATCCCTTCATCACCTCCCCGCTATAGGTTGTGCTATTGTAAACCCCGCGCGAGCGGGGATGATCCCGACTCAAGGGTTCTGAACACGATTCGCCTGCTGTAAACCCCGCGCGAGCGGGGATGATCCGTCCGCCGCCAGAAGGCCATTGACCAGTACGCGGTAAACCCCGCGCGAGCGGGGATGATCCGCGGCTCACGGCCGATCACGTGCAACGAATCCGGTAAACCCCGCGCGAGCGGGGATGATCCGCGCCTGACCCGCAATATGGTCATTCGTCTTGAGTAAACCCCGCGCGAGCGGGGATGATCCGCGGTTGACGCACATCTCGGAGATAATACGCCGGTAAACCCCGCGCGAGCGGGGATGATCCGCGCGCAGGGAGCGAGAACAAGACTTTCACGTCGTAAACCCCGCGCGAGCGGGGATGATCCTTGGCGGCCTTCATTGCATTCAGCTGCTCAGTGGTAAACCCCGCGCGAGCGGGGATGATCCATACATCTCAGAAAGAGTGTCGGCGAACTTGCTGTAAACCCCGCGCGAGCGGGGATGATCCTAGCCGGCTGGCCGTCCACGATCTGCTCAAAAAGTAAACCCCGCGCGAGCGGGGATGATCCTAAAGACTATGCGACCGCCGCAACGGACGTGGCGTAAACCCCGCGCGAGCGGGGATGATCCCCCATATTTCGCACAGTGGGGGATCATGCCCGGGTAAACCCCGCGCGAGCGGGGATGATCCGATGCTCATCAAGCAGGTGCAGGCCTACGCGGGGTAAACCCCGCGCGAGCGGGGATGATCCTGAGTTCACCGACGCTCTGATTAACAGGATCGGGTAAACCCCGCGCGAGCGGGGATGATCCCGGGGTTTTTTCGGCAATTCGAAACATCATCAAGTAAACCCCGCGCGAGCGGGGATGATCCGGAGGATCATATTCCGTGCATCCAGGTGAAGCAGTAAACCCCGCGCGAGCGGGGATGATCCCCGCCGCGGTACGCGGCCCTGATCTCATTATCAGTAAACCCCGCGCGAGCGGGGATGATCCTTTCCCATATAAAGAATTCAGGAAAAGTTTTGCGTAAACCCCGCGCGAGCGGGGATGATCCCACCACTTTTCTGACCAACACTAATAGATAGGAGTAAACCCCGCGCGAGCGGGGATGATCCCCTGGATGCACGGAATGTGCTTTTCCTTGATCCGTAAACCCCGCGCGAGCGGGGATGATCCGCGTCAATACTGCCGTCATCCTCGTTCTCGTCGTAAACCCCGCGCGAGCGGGGATGATCCTTTCCCCTTGACCCGTTCGGTGCGGGGCTCGACGTAAACCCCGCGCGAGCGGGGATGATCCGCACGAGTGTGATTTCGAGCGCGCAATTTTTGTGTAAACCCCGCGCGAGCGGGGATGATCCCACTATCGTGCACTTGAATGTCTCAGAGAACGAGTAAACCCCGCGCGAGCGGGGATGATCCCGCGACAGTCAACAAAATCCGCTTCAGCATCCGGTAAACCCCGCGCGAGCGGGGATGATCCCGCAGAATCACATGAGTGTCCTTGCCCTCAGCCGTAAACCCCGCGCGAGCGGGGATGATCCCATTAAAGGCCGCGGCCCACGCCTCAACACCGAGTAAACCCCGCGCGAGCGGGGATGATCCCTCGGTGGATGAGCACAAGGACAGTTTGATGCAGTAAACCCCGCGCGAGCGGGGATGATCCGCCATCTTGCACCCCTCCCCTGGAAATTCTTAAGTAAACCCCGCGCGAGCGGGGATGATCCCACGGCCCCGGATGACTGATCAGGCCGACGGCCGTAAACCCCGCGCGAGCGGGGATGATCCGAGGTCACAAAAATACCTAAAGGTGTGTATGCCGGTAAACCCCGCGCGAGCGGGGATGATCCGCCACCATTCGCCTGATACTCCGCGAAAAGCGAGTAAACCCCGCGCGAGCGGGGATGATCCTGCCCATCAAGATCGATGTGCCTTTCTCGGTTGGTAAACCCCGCGCGAGCGGGGATGATCCGGCGGCAGCCAGGCGGCGGCCGGTCGCCGTGGCGTAAACCCCGCGCGAGCGGGGATGATCCGCAACCAGACAGCGCAGAAGCAGACCACATAATGTAAACCCCGCGCGAGCGGGGATGATCCATACCGCCGCCTAGGACTGAAGGTTCTGGCTTTCGTAAACCCCGCGCGAGCGGGGATGATCCGTTCTCCAGGCGCTCAATATGCTTCTCGACCTGGTAAACCCCGCGCGAGCGGGGATGATCCATCGGGTACCGGTCCAGGCCAATCCCCGTCTCGCGTAAACCCCGCGCGAGCGGGGATGATCCTTCACGAGGGCAAGAACCGCATCACCGACCTCAGTAAACCCCGCGCGAGCGGGGATGATCCCGTGCTGAAGGTGTTCGGCGGCGCCCTGGCTGCGTAAACCCCGCGCGAGCGGGGATGATCCGAGCCGGGTCGAGCAGGTCAGCCACGTCCCTGCCGTAAACCCCGCGCGAGCGGGGATGATCCTCTGCCGCAATCTCTGACAGTGCTGGGTCTCAGGTAAACCCCGCGCGAGCGGGGATGATCCGACCCGACTCGTCAAGAAAAGCGCGGCGAAGCGGTAAACCCCGCGCGAGCGGGGATGATCCGTATATTGTTCAGACGAAGGTCGCTGGCAAGAAGTAAACCCCGCGCGAGCGGGGATGATCCGGCGCCTCTAATCAGTCCTCGTCCACAGGCCGGTAAACCCCGCGCGAGCAGGGATGATCCGTACTCTCCGAGGCCGTCGAGGATCTTGTTGATGTAAACCCCGCGCGAGCGGGGATGATCCGACGACCTCTCCCGTAGTCTTGTCGGCCTTCACGTAAACCCCGCGCGAGCGGGGATGATCCTTACCCAGAATGACTGCATCGGCTACTCCCAGCGTAAACCCCGCGCGAGCGGGGATGATCCGCCGGGGTCGATGAATCCTGCGGTCTGGTGGACGTAAACCCCGCGCGAGCGGGGATGATCCTGTTCGCATGGTGCTCGTGGGAGCTAAGGAGGTGTAAACCCCGCGCCAGCGGGGATGATCCGGCTTGAAGGCAAGCCGGTACCTCTTGCCGGTGGTAAACCCCGCGCGAGCGGGGATGATCCTGAGACCGAGGCCTGCATGATGCTTATCGTCGTGTAAACCCCGCGCGAGCGGGGATGATCCAGTCTCGGCGTTGCCGCCAGCGACAGCATTCAGGTAAACCCCGCGCGAGCGGGGATGATCCTGTTCCGCGGACGCGCTCTGTGCGTGGCTCGACGTAAACCCCGCGCGAGCGGGGATGATCCTGTGGTCGGCATTTGTTTTCTCCTTAGCCGATTGTAAACCCCGCGCGAGCGGGGATGATCCGGGGCCGTAGCCGCTCTCGTGAATGCTGGCCTCGTAAACCCCGCGCGAGCGGGGATGATCCTACCGACGTCCTCAAGCGCATTGAGCTGCTTCTGTAAACCCCGCGCGAGCAGAGACGTGGTAGTGGACCGGGAGGCGGTGCGCACCCGCCCGCGCGCGCCTAAGACCTGGAGGCCGCACAACCCCTCCGCAAGGTCCGCACCATCATCCCGGCGGTCGTCCTGGGGCTCGCGCCCCGATCTGCTCCGATGCGGGATCCCGCCACCAAACGTTCTGGAGACAGGCTGGCCGGCGATATCACCTATATCCGCACCTGGGAAAGGGCTCGTGTACCTTGCGACCGCCCCCGGGCTGCTGCACCAAGAAGGTCGTGGGCTGTGCGATTGGGGCGACCGCACGCGGCACCGGTCCTGGCACGAGGCAATCGACATGGCGCCCCGCAGCCGCCCGACGAGGAGAAGGAAGACGATCCACCCCACCCCCGCGCCGCGGCACCCCGGCACGCCGCCGAGCAACTCCGCCTGGCACCTGAAGGATTAGGGTACTCATCCTTCGGCGGAGAGGACCGGGGTGCGCTGAGCGGGCGCCCGGGCGGAAGCCGGCGGGCGCGTCCCTCAAGGAACGAGTAGGGCGCACGCCGATGGTCCACCCCCGCAAAGAGTAAGACCATCAACGATACTGCCTCCTGGGCCGAGCCCGGTACACAAGTCAGACACGTCTCCACGCGGACGCCCGGGCACCGGACACAGGGCGAGGTCGAACGCGAGCGGCCGAACCAGAACAAGGCCGCTCAGCTCAGCACAATCAACCACAGTCCGAAAAACCCCGGCAATCCAGTTACGCGGCTCTTGAGGATGTCGCGTCTGATCAGGTTCGGTGCCCGGTGCGGGTCGGACTCCTCCTGACCGGCTGCTCCTGCGCCTTGTCGAGTATGAGTCTATGCTGCCCGACCCGTTCGAGAGGCGCATTGACGAGGAGGCCATGACCAGACGGATGCGGCTCCCCAAGGGGGAGGAGAGCAAGGCTGTACGCGGACCGCGAGAAGGCGAGCCAGTCGTTCCTCAGGGCGCTGGGCCTGACAACCAGGAGGATGAGGACCCACCCCATCAAGGGTAACCAGGACGCCGAGCAGACCCGCCCCCATGACGGGTCGCCCGACACGCGAGACCGATGAGGAACAAGAGGACCGCGGTCGTCCTGAACAACGCCAGGCTCCACATTTCAACTTCACCATTGGACAGAACAAGAGCCTGGGTCTAAGACACCCAGCCTCGACGGACGATCTTCCACAGTTTCCGACTATCGGCCGCGCCGGACGACGAGGCGGGCGAATCTCTCGACGTAGTCTCTCAGAAACTCCTCCGTTCTCGCGCTGCGGAACTCACCGCGCTCGTCGAGCAGTTCTCCAGTGCGCGGCAGGAACACCTCGGGCTGGCCTGGCATGGGCATGTCGAAATAGGACAGCGCCAGCCGTAGGTTCTTATTGGCGCTGTAGCCGCCGAGAGAGCCCACCGAGTGGCTGATGACTCCCGCAGGAAGAACTGTCCAGACCTGCTCACCACCCGGCTTGGAGCCGATGTCGACGGCGTTCTTGACGCAGGCCGGGATCGTCCGGTTGTTCTCAGGGGTAATGAACAGAACCCCTGAGGCGGCGCGCACAGCCTGACGGAAACGCGCGTACTGCGAGGGCAGCGGTTTATCCGGAACGGCCGGGTCGTCGTAGTCGGCGTCGTAGAGGGGCAGGTCGCCAATCTCGACGACGCTTCCGCGCCAGCCCTGAGGCAGGTAGCTAATGACATGGCGAGCGATATCACGCGAGCGCGCGGAACGACGCAGACTGCCGATAATGATGGCGATCTCGGTGTCGGCTGCGCCCTGTCCTGTTGTGCCGTTCGTGCTCACAGTTCCCAGTCCTCGTCGCTAGTGCTTTCAGCACGTCCAATGATGTAGGAAGATCCGGAGCCGGAGAAGAAGTCGTGATTCTCCTCGGATCCCGGCGAGAGCGCGGCCAGGACCGCGGGGCTGACGACGGTCTCCTCAGGTGCGTAACGAGCCGGGTAGCCAAGGTTCATGAGTGCCTTGTTCGCATTGTAGCGGACGAAGGCGGCAACATCATCCATGAGCCCGAAGGGATCGTAAAGCTCCCCGGAATAGACCATCTCAAGGTCGTGGAGCTCCTCGAGGAGGCCGAGAGCGAAGTCCTCCATCTCCTGGCGCCGTCCGGGATTCTTCGTCTCCAGGCTGCGCTGATACTTGTAGCCGGAATAGTACCCGTGCACCGCCTTGTCCCGCAGGATAAGGCGGATCATGTCAGCGGTGTTCGTCAAGGTGGCGCGGACGGAGAGGCGCAAGGGGAGGTAAAAGCCGGCGTAAAGCAGGAAGGAGGACAGCAGGGTGGAGGAGACCTTCCGCTTGAGAGGATCCTCCCCGTAGTAGTGGACGATAACCTTCCTGACCCGCTGTTGCAGAACATCGTTGCCTATTGCCCACCGGTAGGCCTCGTCGATCTCGGGTGTGGAGCAGAAGGTGGAAAACACTGAGGAATAGGATCGGGCGTGAACAGCCTGCATGAAGGCGATATTGGTGTAAACGGCCTCCTCGTGCTCGGTGCGCGCGTCCTGGATCTGACTGATCTCCCCGACGGTGGCCTGGACGGTGTCCAAGAGGGTAAGGCCGGTGAAGACCCGCATGACGAGGATCCGTTCCTCGGGCTCCATGGAGCGCCACGAGGGGATGTCGTTGGACAGAGGCACCTTCTCGGGGAGCCAGAAGTTGGAGGTGAGTCGGTTCCAGACCTCAAGGTCCTTGTCATCCTGAACAAGATTCCAGTTAACGGGGCGCAAGCGGGCGGTGGGGTCGTGACGGAAGCCTTGGGGCGTGACGGAAAGCTCGATGTAGGGGATGGTGAGATCGTTCATACCATGGTCTTTCATTGTGGGTGGGCCGTTCTAAGCACAGGAGCGCCAGGGCCGTCAGGATGACGGCGCGCCGTCCATCTGGGACAGCTCGGAGAAGGTGGTCCGGGCGCTCTCGTCATGGTCCTGCCAGAACCGGTCGAGCCCTTCGCGCACCCGTTCGACGTCGTGCTCGGTGCCCAAGAGCTCGAAGCGGTAGAGCTCGGGAACGGCGCACTTGCCCGCGATAACCGGACCGGCCAGGCAGTAGGCCTGACCGAAGTTGGTATTGCCCGAGGCGACGACCCCGCGCAGCAGGGCGCGATTGTGGGGATCGTTGAGGAAAAGGGCAACCTGGCGAGGCACCGCCCCTGAGATGTCCCCGCCCCCGTAGGTGGGGACGATGAGGACGTAGGGCCGTGTAACCCGGATACGCCCTTCGGTCCGAGGACGCAGAGGGATGCGAGTGGCAGGTCTGCCGAGTCTCTCGACGAATCGGCGCGTGTTGCCCGATGCCGAAGAGAAGTAGACCAGGTCAGTCGAGACCTCGCCCTCCAGAACGGTGACCGAGCGCGCCTGCGGCCCTGACGGGAGCACGGCCAAGGTTGCGGATAGGGGCATACGAGAACCTCCTGTACTGCTCGTCACTCATGCGACCACAAGATCTTGTGGTCCGATGCCTGCAAGTAGCGGCTATGTAGTAGTAGCAGTAATCTCACATAAACTACGTCATGACATACTATGAGATACGTCATGGCGTAGTCTGATGGGCGAGTGCCTGTCAGACACCCGACACGCCGTCTGCAGACGCCGGGGCGGGTCTTGTCGGCTGCCGAGCCTCAGACGTCCGGACCAGGACGCGTCGGCACAGAGATCCTGAGGAAACGGCACTGGGATCGCCTCACACGCACGGTCCGGCCGGCGCCCCCGAAGCGGAGCGTCACTCGCTCGGCGAAGGGTGCGGAGGGGAGAAGCTCGACCTCGTCATCCAGTCTGAGACCGGCACTGTCGAGGTGCCGAAGCAGATCCGGATCCGCGTCAAGGACACGCTCGAGGCGACCGCGGCACCCGATTGGCAGAGCCTCCAGGGCGATATGGCGGGGAGCGGCCACGACGCCGTCCGCAGTGGGGATCGGATCGCCGTGGGGATCCCGCTCAGGACGCCCCAGAAACTTGTCGATGCGCTCAACCATGAGCTCGGAGACGACATGCTCGAGGGCATCGGCCTCAGCGTGCACCTCGTCCCAGGAGTAGCCGAGCACCTTGGCGAGGAATGTCTCCAGGAGCCGGTGCCGTCTCACGAGGATGAGAGCCGCCTTCCGCCCTTCCGCAGTGAGAGCGACGGCGCCGTACGGAACGTGTTCAACGAGCCCGCTGGCGGCCAGCCTCCGCACAGCGTCGGAGGCCGAGGAGAGCCGCACGCCGATGCGCTCGGCCAGACGGCTCGGGGTGACGGGGCCGTCGCCCCACTCCCCCAGGGTCCAGATCGTCTTGAGGTACTCCTGGTTGGACGCGGACAGCTCAGAAGCGGGCATGCCGGAAGGCTACCTGCAGCCCGCGCG
>ERZ772926.1439-NODE-1439-length-11401-cov-3.533933_pt1 | contig 11401 bp, 7 predicted proteins | sample MGYA00511136_ERZ772926 | MGnify/ENA primary metagenome ERZ772926 (study PRJEB29015, sample SAMEA2737917) | human oral metagenome | biome: human oral; feature: human-associated habitat; material: dental | place: China | collected 2153 ... | reverse complement strand
GAATAAAATCAGGAATGGTTACTGCAACGATATTTACTCTTGTTCCGGCAATAGGTTCATATGCTGTTCCTGACCTTGTAGGAGGGACAGATGGAGTAATGCTTGGAAATATTATTGCAAACAGAATGTTTCAGCTTAGGGACTGGCCTACAGCTTCAGCAATTTCAACAGTTTTCATAGTAATAACAACTTTTGGAGTATGGCTGTCAATGAAAATGGAAAAGGAGGAGGAATAATAATGAATGATAAAAGAAGAATTTCACTGTTGTTTTTCGTACTTGTAATGATATTTTTCTATTTACCTATAGTTATGCTTGTGACACTGTCATTTAATAATTCAAAAAACTTTTTATGGACAGGTTTTTCACTGAAATGGTATATAGAACTGTTTACAAGCTCCCCTGATTTGTGGCAGGCTTTCGGAAGAAGTGTTCTTATAGGTTTAACATCGTCAGTATTTTCAGTATTTATAGCAACATTTGGAGCAATAGGAATAAAATGGTACAATTCCAGATTGAAAAATTATGTAAAGTTCCTGAATTATATACCTCTTATACTGCCTGACCTTATAATAGGGGTGGCACTGCTTATATTCTTTAACATGCAGATGGGTGCATACCATGGTATGGAACTTGGAATGAAGACTATATTTATAGCTCACACTACATTTAATATTCCGTTTACATTGTTTATAATAATGGCGAGACTGGATGAATTTGACTATTCAATAGTTGAGGCTGCAAGAGATCTGGGAGCAAATGAATTTCAGACTTTGATTAAGGTTATACTGCCTTCTATGATGCCGGGAATAATATCTGCGTTCCTGATGGCGATGACTTTGTCACTGGATGACTTTGTAATTACAAGTTTTGTTACAGGAACAAATTCAAATACATTGCCAATTCAGATATATTCAATGATTAAATTTGGAGTTTCCCCTGTAATAAATGCATTATCGACTATATTAATAATAGGAACTATTATTTTATCCCTGTCGAGCAGAAAATTACAGAAATATATGCTTAATTAATAGTGGAAAATTCGATTAAGATATAGGTATGGGAAAATAAAAAAAACAATATTCAAAAAATAAATGAGCAGAATTTTAAAAAATATGATATAATAGGATGTATTAAATTTATTAATAGTTATGATATATCAAAATTATAATATATAATAAAGATATTTACACAGAATATCAGATACGCAAAATGCAAGATGTAAAGGAAGGTAAAAAAAGAAATGCAAAAATTTGAAGATTTCGGATTAAGTATTGAAGTACTTGATGCGTTAGAAAAAAAAGGATTTGAAGAACCAAGTGATATACAGAAATTAGTTATACCCGAATTATTAAAAGAAAGAACACACCTTATAGGACAGGCACAGACAGGAACAGGAAAAACTGCCGCTTTTGGAATACCAATACTGGAAACAGTTGAAGCTGACAAAACGGTAAAAGCTCTGATACTGGCACCTACAAGGGAACTGGCAAATCAGGTTGCAGATGAAATCTACTCTTTAAAGGGTAAAAAGGACATCAGGGTTCTGGCTGTATATGGAGGAGCTTCCATAGAAAATCAGATAAAGAAACTTAAATCAGGAGTGGACATTGTAGTTGGAACTCCTGGAAGAGTAATGGATCTGATGAGAAAGAAAGTATTAAAGGTAAATAATCTTGACTATTTTGTCCTTGATGAAGCTGATGAAATGCTTAACATGGGATTCTTAGAAGATATTGAGCTTATACTTGAAGAAACAAATGATGAGAAGAAAATGTTATTTTTCTCAGCTACAATGCCTAAAGCAATAATGGACATTGCTAAAAAGTTTATGGATGACTACAAGCTTTTAAAGGTTAAAAAACAGGAACTTACAACAGATCTGACAGAACAGATTTATTATGAAGTTAAGCAGGAAGACAAGTTTGAAGCACTTTGTAGAGTTTTAGACTATACTCAGGATTTTTATGGAATTGTTTTCTGCCGTACAAAATCTGAAGTAGATGATGTTACAAATAGACTTAAGGCAAGAAACTACGATGCTGAATGTATTCATGGGGATATAACTCAGGGATTAAGACAGAAAGCTCTTGACCTTTTCAAGAAAAAAGTACTTACAATACTTGTGGCGACAGACGTTGCGGCAAGAGGAATAGATGTAAGTAACCTTACACATGTTATAAACTATGCTATACCTCAGGAAGCAGAATCTTACGTTCATAGAATAGGAAGAACTGGAAGAGCGGGGCATAAAGGGATAGCAATAACATTTGTAACACCTAGGGAAGCAAGGACTCTGGCTCAGATAAAGAGAGTTACAAAGACTGACATTAAAAGGGAATCAATACCTAATGTAAGTGAAATAATAGAAGCAAAGAAAGAAGCTTTAATTGCTTATATTGATGTAATAAAAGAAGAAGACTACACAAGCTATGAAAGTTTTGCAGACAAACTGCTTGAAGAAAGAGATGCAAGACAAGTTGTTTCTTCGATTTTAAGACACTTCTATGAGGATGAATTCCTGCCTGAAAGTTATGGAGAAATACAGGATGTCAAGGTAAAAATTGAAGACAAGACAAGGCTTTTCATTGCTCTTGGAAGCAAGGACGGATACAATCCTGGAAGACTGCTTGACCTGTTAAATAAAAAGGCAAAAACTCCTGGAAGAAAAGTTAAGGATATTAAGATAATGGATAAATATTCATTTATAACTGTACCTTTACAGGAAGCTGAATTTATCATGAGAGCACTGAACTCTAAAAAGGATTCAAAACCACTAGTTGAAAAGGCAACTGGAGGAGCATCCGGTGGAGGATCTTCAGAAGGTAAAAAAAGAGGAAGAAGATCAGAAAAGGATTCTAAAAAGAAAAAATCCGGTGAAAAGGAAAAATCTCCAAGAAGATCTAAAAAATCAGATGATAAGAAGTCTTCTTCAAAATCTAAGGAAAAAAAATCAAAAGATAAATCAAAAAAGTCAGATAAATCATCTGGAAGAAGTAAAAAGAAATAAATAAAGAATAAGGTTCACTTTTATTAGAGAGGGGCTGTTTTAAAGGTAAAAGGATTTTTAAATCGATACTTTTGGAACGGCTCCTTTATTACAATTTATGTATTGACAAAAGGAAGAAAAAATAATATTATATATTAAAATGACTAATAAGTCACTTATTGTGAATTATAAGAAGAGGAAAGGTGAAAAATGTACAAAATAATATTACTTGATATTGATAATACACTATTTGACTATCCAAAAGCTGAAAAATATGCAATAAAGGCAACATTTGAAGATTTTGATTTTTTCAGTAATGGAAGTGAAAGTGAATTTGAAGAAATAAAGAAGGAATATAAGGTTATAAATGATTTGCTATGGGAAAAGCTGGAAAAAGGGGAAATTACAAGTACAGAACTGAAGGTTGAGAGATTTAGAATACTGTTTGAAAAAGTAAATTTGAATTACAATCCTGAAGAGTTCAGTAAACAATATCTGAAACGTCTCGGAGAAGGAGCATTTCTTCTTGACGGGGCTAAAGAGGTATGTGAATACCTGTATGGAAAATACAAGCTCGGAATAGTTACTAATGGAATGAAGGAAGTACAGTATTCAAGGATTGGAAAATCTCCAATAGGAAAATATATAGATAAAATAATAATTTCAGAAGAAGTAGGGATAAGTAAACCAAATGCAGGAATTTTTGAATATGCCCTGAAAGAACTTGGAACTGAGGATAAAAAAGAGGCTATAATGGTGGGGGATTCCCTGTCGGCAGATATTCAGGGAGGAATTAATTTTGGAATAGATACATGCTGGGTAAATCTGAAAAATGATGCTCCAAACGATAAAATAAAGCCAAAATATGTTGTTACAAAATTAGAAGAAATATGCAATATTTTATAAAAGGTAGGTAAAATATGAGTAAAATAAAAAAAATAATATATGTGATATTTTTATTTGTTTTAATTGGAAACAGTGTATTTGCACAGGAAGATAAGCGTGTAGGCCTTGTCCTCAGTGGAGGGACAGCGAGAGGACTGGCACATATAGGAGTACTGAAGGTGCTGGAGGAAGAGAAGGTTCCTGTGGAATATGTAACGGGAACAAGTATGGGAAGTATTATTGGAGGGCTTTACAGCATAGGATATACGCCTGATGAAATAGAAAAAATTGCATCAGAAATGGACTGGATAAGTCTTTTCAATGACAGTATAGAAAGAAAGGACAAGGGAATATCAAGAAATCTGATAGAAGACAGGAATACTATGGTACTTCCTATGGAAAAATTCATACCGAAAATTCCTTCAGGAGCAGTTGGAGGGAAAAGTGCCAGTGAACAGCTGAATAATCTGTTTTTTGGTGTTCTGGAAGAAAATGATTTTAAAAAATTTCCTAAAAAATTTGCACTTGTGGCAACAGATCTGAATACAGGAGAAGGAGTCATGATAGACAGGGGTTCAATTGCGACTGCTGTAAGATCAAGCCTTTCCATACCGTCAGTTTTTAATCCGGTTCAGGATGGAGAAAGACTTTATGTGGACGGAGGGGTTGTAAGGAATCTTCCTGTTCAGGATGTGAAGGTGCTGGGTGCAGACTATACAATAGGAATAAATGTAGGAGAAGGGTTTTCTAAAAGGGATCCTGAAAAACTTAATATAGCCGGAGTAATATCTGACTCAATGACAATAGCAGGTAGGCAGGAAGTTGAAAGACAGATAAGAATGCTTGATTTATACATGACACCAAACCTTGAAAAAATAGAATCATATGATTTTGGGAAGGTGAAGGAAATAATAGCTGCCGGAGAAAAGGTGGCTAGGGATAATATAGAAAGCATAAGAAAGTTAAGTAATCCTGAAAAATTTGCAGAACTGGAAGAAAAAAGACGTGAATTCAGAAAAACATGGAAAGATGAATATGATATAAAGTATGTTGAAATCAGGGGAAATAAAAAGTATGAAAAAAAATATTTTAATAAATATCTTCCAAAAAATTTAGGAATGATGAAAAAAAGTGACATGGAAAAAATTGTCAATGAACTGTATGGAAATGGAGATTTTTCCACTGTCTACTATGAAGTGAAAAATAACGACACTTTAGTAATAAATGTCCAGGAAAAGGCAGGAGAATATTTGACACTTTCTGGAAATGTAAATAATGAGGATATGGCAACTGTAACTGTGGGTATACAGGGAAATAAGACTATAAATAACGCAGATACAAGATACAGGCTTAATGGAATAATTGCAAATGAATATGGAGTAAACGGATCAGGCATAATGTCCATTGGAAAAGATAATAGAGTCCTGTTTATAGGAAATTTTGATTTCAGGAAGGATATTATAAAAAACCAGTATTATGCAGGAAATAATTATGAATTTAATAACAGAAGATTTAAAGCCGGAGTAGGACTAGGCATGGAAATTAGTAAAAATACATTACTACTTTTAGGTGGAGGATATGAAATGTCTCATGTTAAGGGGCATATGGATGAAAAGGAAAGTGCAAAAATAAGATTCCCTTATCTTGAAGCATCACTTACCCAGGATAGCAGGGATTCCATAGCTTTTCCTACGAAAGGGACATAACTGAAGGCAGAATATACAGTAGCAAATTCTAAAAATGCAGACTTTAATGCCCTGTATGCTAAAGCCGAAGTAAATATCCCATTAGGAAAAAATTTAACACTTACACCTGGAGTGGCATACATTACAAGTGACGGTGAAAAAATTCCTGAAACATACAGGCCAAAAATGGGAGGATTTCAGGAGGGATACTATTCATTAGCATTTGATGGTATTCCTGCAGACAAAATAAGAGGAAATAGTATTTTTGTCGGTAAAATAAATATGCAGTATAAATTTTCAAAAATTATATTTGTGGGAGCAAATGCATCATTTGCAACTGTTTCTGATAAAAGTTACAGTTTTGGGAAAGAAAAAAAGGAAAGTTATGGATTGGGATTAGGAGTAAGAACACCTTTAGGTCCTGGATATTTGGGAGTTGCCAAAAGTCCGGGAGAAGATGTGAGATATTTCCTGAATTTTGGATATGATCCAAAATCATTTAATGAAAATTAGATACAAAAATAGCAGAATGAAAGGAGATTATGAGGCTATATCAAAATTTATAAAATATGAAAAATATTATTATTCTTTAATTTTTTTGAGACAGCCTCATAGAAGTGGACATGAAGGAAAAAAGAAAATTAAAAAAAGCTCTTCTTGTGTATAACCCGAAATCAGGTAATTCAGACTTAATATTGAATAATTTCGACCTGATAACAAGCAGTCTTTTAAAGAATGGAATTACTCTTACCCTTTACAGTATAAGCAGGGAATACAATGAGCTGACAAACATTCTTAAAAATGAGAAATACGATATATTAATTCTATCAGGTGGAGATGGGACATTAAGTAAAAGTTTAAGCCAGCTGTATAACGAAGAAATAGAATTTCCTGATGTTGCAATATTTCCAACAGGGACTTCAAATGATTTGGCAAAGTCGTTGAATCTGGGAGATGATGTTAAAAAATGGGTTGATAATATTGTAAATGGAAAGGCAAAACCATTAGATTTTGGACTTATAAATAACAAAACTGTATTTTTATCTTCTTATGCGGGAGGACTTTTCACAAAGGTTTCCTACAATACTGATAAAAACCTGAAAAAAGTAATAGGAAAAACTGCATATCATATTGCGGGACTGGCTGAACTGACAAATATTAGAAAATTTGATTTGAATATAACTCTTGACAGCGGTGAAAAAATAAACGAGAAGGCAATATTATACATGATTTTAAATGGAAAGAGTGTAGGAGGATTTGACAGTGTTATTGATAATGCTGATATGAATGACGGTCTTATGAATATACTGATTGTGAAGAATATAGAAAATCCTTTTGATTTACCTGCAGTTCTTTTAGACCTTATTAACAGTAATCTTGAAAATAACGATTATGTGAGAACTGTCACTGCGAAAAGCTGTGTAATTGAAAAAATAGATGATGAAGTAGGTGTGAGCATTGACGGGGAAGAAGGGAAAAATAAAAAAGCTGAAATAAGATTTATAAGTAACAGACTTAAAATTTTTAGACAGTAATTTACAAGTAAAGGGGAAATTAGGATAAAGTAGCTAAAATAAAGAGGTTTAAAGGACTTTCACCTTTGAAATATGTATAAGAAAATACAAAAATGAAAAATAATTTTAATAAATAAGTTTTAAAAATTGAAAAAATGTGGTATAAATATAGTGTATAATTTGAAGTGTGGAAGAATATATTTAAAGATGGAGGAAGAAGTTATGAATGGATATTTGAGTTTTGTACTGCATGCGCATCTGCCGTATGTAAGACACCCTGAGTATGAGGAATTTTTGGAAGAAGACTGGTTGTATGAAGCGATTACTGAAACATATATACCCCTTCTTGAAATGTTTGAAAATCTTACGAGAGACAACATCCCATGGAATTTAACGATAACAATGTCAGGAACATTAGTTAATATGTTAAATGATGACCTGCTGAGAAGCAGATATATTAAACATTTAAATAAATTAATAGAATTCTGTGAATTAGAAGTAGAAAGATTGAAAGAATACCCAGATATGATTAAAGTAGCTAATCATAACTTATGGTTCCATAAAAGAGCAAAATCTGTATATGAAGATAAATATGCAAGAGATTTAGTTGGAGCATTTAGAAAGTTTCAGGATCAGGGGAACCTTGAAATAATACCTGTTACTGCAACGCATGGATTCCTTCCGTTAATGAAGGATTATCCGGAAGCTGTAAATGCTCAGGTTTATATGGCTAAAAAAGATTACATTAAAAACTTCAATAGAGAACCTAAAGGGATATGGCTCGCAGAATGTGCTTATTATCCTGGCCAGGATAAGTTCCTTGAAAAACATGGGATAAGATATTTCCTTGTGGATGCCCATGGAATAATGCACAGTGATCCAAGACCTGTATATGGAATTTATTCTCCAGTGTATACTAAAAATGGAGTAGCGGCATTTGCAAGGGATCTTGAGTCTTCTGAGCAGGTATGGAGTTCAGAAATAGGTTATCCAGGTGACGGAGTTTACAGGGAATTCCATAAGGATGCAGGATATGAACTGGATTATGAATATGTAAAACCATATCTCCACAGTGACGGAGTAAGAAGAAACATGGGAATAAAATATCACGCAATAACTGATAAAAAAGGAACTTTCAAAGCTGTTTATGATCCTGATGCCGCATATGGAAGAGCAAAGGAACATGCTTATAACTTTGTTTATAACAGATCAAAGCAGATAGAATTTCTGGCTTCAAAAATGAAATATAGAAAGCCGATTGTAGTATCTCCTTATGATGCGGAACTTTATGGTCACTGGTGGTATGAAGGGCCTATTTTCCTTGAATGGGTATTTAGAGCAACAGCAGAGTCTAATTTCTCTATGATAACTCCTTATCAGTATCTTGAAAGATATCCAACTAACCAGATAGTGGATGTAAGTATGTCAAGCTGGGGAGCAAATGGATATTATGATGTATGGATAGACGGGTCAAATGACTATGTTTACAGACATCTGCATAAAGCTGCCCAGAAGATGATAGAAGTGGCAAATGGAAGAGAACCATACAATGAACTGGAATATAGAGCATTGAATCAAATGGCTAGGGAACTTATGATGGCACAGACTTCGTGCTGGGAATTTATAATGTATACAGGAACAATGGTTGGATATGCTCATAAAAAAATAAGCGATCATGTTCACAGATTATTCAAAATTTACGAAGATTACAAGAATGGCAACTTGGATGAAAGCTGGTTGAGAGAAATTGAAAGTAGAGATAATATTTTCCCAGAAATGGATTATAGAATTTATAGAAGTGATTGGCTATAAATTTTAATACTTTCATTAAATGTAATAAGTAGCTTTGAATTTAAGGAAAGCAATAAAAAATCTTGAATTTCTTATATTTTAAAAATTATTAATAAATTTTATAGATAAAAAGATAACTAGGAATAATAAATTAAGGAGTGTTTTTAATAAAGCATTCCTTTTTAATATTAATAAATTTTATTTGATTTTGAAGGAAAATTAGGATAAAATATATCTGATATTATTTTATATTTAAATAATATACTTATTTTGAAATTATATGTAATTGTAACAAATTAGGTGTTAGTCAAAGAAAATTAATTTTTTGTAAAAATAAAAAAATAGAAATGAGGAAAGATGGATAATAAAAACTTATTAAAGGGAACAATGGTTTATTCTCTTATGAATTTAGTTACAAAAATGGGTTCATTTGTGTTTTTGCCAATAATAACGAGATTGCTGACACAGGAGGAATTTGGGATTGTAGGAACGTTAGCTCCGATTACGTCACTATTTACGGTAATTTTAGGGTTGGGGTTATATAATGCTCAGATGAAAAAATATGTGGATTTGAAGGAAAATGAAAATGAATTTGGAAGCTATATGTTTTCTTCAACTTTGATAATAGTTGTTTTTAATATTTTGACATATATTTTTTTATTTACACCAATGGCTCAAAAACTGTTTTCATACATTGTGAATTTAAGCAAAGTAAGTTATTATCCTTTAATAATTGTTAGTATTTTAATTGCCACAGCGAATGCCTTTAATAATCTCTCAACAACTTTATTTAGAATGAAGAGAATGTATATGAAAGTAGCAATAGGAAGTGTTATAAGTCTTTTTACAACTTATATTTTAGCAATTTATTTTATAAAATATTTGAAATGGGGAGTTTTTGGAAACCAATTTGCAAATTTAATTGCATTGCTTATAGTCTTTTTATTTTATTTTAAAGATTATTTTGGAAAATTTAGATTTAAGCTGAATTTTGATTATGTGAAATATTCACTGCGAAATGGATTGCCACTTATTTTTATTGAACTTACAGACCAAGTTGTAAATTTAAGTGACAGGCTTGTTTTGGCAAAATTTGTTTCTCTTGCGGTAGTTGGGGGATATACGCTTGCCTTTACTGGAGGAAGGGTTTTGTCGGTTGTTACAGGATCTTTTGTGAATAGTTGGACGCCGGAGTTTTATGAGGCGATGAAAGAGGATAAGACAAATCCAACAATAACGAGAAGCGTAGAAAATTTTATTGCGATTATTTCCTTTGCCTGTGTAATTGCCCAGTTATTTGCTCCAGAGGGAATAAAATTAATATTTCCAAAAAGTTATTATCAGGCAATTAATTATATGCCATTAATTTTGGCTGGAATTGTAATACAGGCATTATTTTGCCTAGATTATTTTTTCCATTTTCACGAAGATAGCATATACATTTTTTATTTTACAATGTTTGCAATGATATTTAATTTAGTTGGAAATATAATTTTTATACCGAAATTTCCAGAAATTGGGCCTATTATTGCGGCGTGGACAACGTTACTTGCCTTTTTATTTAGAGCGATAATGGAAATGATAATTATAAGGAAAAAATATAAGATTTCGTTTAATTATAAAAAATTATTTTTATATTTCATCATTATTGTAAATCCTGTGATATTCTATTTATCAAATGATCAGCTTTCGTGGATGAAATTTGGATTGAAAATAGTTTATTTGGCGATAGTGACAAAATTGCTTGTAAATAGGGAAGTTTATGCTAAAATTACAAATCTTGTGAATGGAATAAAAAGAAAAATTTTAAAATAATTGTTAAAATTTAGAAAAAATGAAAGGAGGAAAATGAAATTTACGGTTTTTACACCTACTTTTAACCGAAAGGAACTACTTGAAAAATTGTACAAATCGCTGCAAAAACAGACTTATACCGACTTTGAGTGGCTTATTGTAGATGATGGCTCAACTGATGGAACTGGAGAAAAAGTAAAAGAATTTCTTGAGGAAAGTAAACTTGATATAAAATATTTTTATAAGGAAAATGGCGGAAAACAGAGAGCTTATAATTTTGCAACGGATAAGGCAAATGGAGAGCTTTTTATTTGTCTTGATTCAGACGATGAATATGTGGAAAATGGGTTTGAAACGATTTTAAAATATTGGGAAAAGTATGAGAAAGATGCCAATATTGCGGGAATAGGCTATTTATCAATGTATCCAGATGGAGAAATTATTGGCTCAAGTTTTCCAGAAAAAGAGATGATTTCGACACAGTTTGATATTTACAATAAATACGGTGTTAAAGGCGACAAGGGTCTTATGTTTCGAACTGAAATTATAAAAAAATATAAATTTCCAGTTTTTGATGATGAAAAATTTATTACAGAAGCTGTTGTCTATAACAGAATTTGTGAAAAATATAAGATGGTTTATGTAAATGAGAAAATCGAGATAAAGGAATATCAGGAAGATGGATTGACAGCAAAATACAATAATTTACTGCTACGAAATCCGAAAGGACAGGCACTTTATCAT
>ERZ772926.1436-NODE-1436-length-11420-cov-3.227805_pt1 | contig 11420 bp, 10 predicted proteins | sample MGYA00511136_ERZ772926 | MGnify/ENA primary metagenome ERZ772926 (study PRJEB29015, sample SAMEA2737917) | human oral metagenome | biome: human oral; feature: human-associated habitat; material: dental | place: China | collected 2153 ... | reverse complement strand
TCCGCAGGGGGCGGGTCGCACACTCTACGCCGCTTGCTCCACTAGGGTTTGCTTATGGGCATCACATGTCTGCCCCATAACATTCATAGAACCCTTTTTGTCAGAAATTGCGCTTGATAACAGCGTCGACTTTTTCCTTGCCGATGTGGTAGACATCCTCGGGATCCATCCGGTAGTATTCGGGACGGAAGAGTTCGAGCGATACGGCATCCGCCGCCCAGCCGATCTTCTTGAGCGTCTGGAGGATGTCGTCGAGCGGGATGCAGCCCGTGCCCGGCCAGACGCGATCCTCGTCGAGCAGGGCGCCGATGGGGAAGTCCTCCGTGTCGTTCAGATGAACGATGAAGATCTTCTTGCCGTCCGCCTGCGCGAGATCCTCAAGGCGCGAACCCATGCCGTAGAAATGGAAGCAGTCGATCGTAAGACCTACGTTGTCCCTGTCCACGTCCTGAATGATCCCGTATGCCTGTGCAAAGGTGTTGATGGATGCCGCAGGATGCCCGAGGAACTCGACCGAGATGCGCATACCGTACTCTGCCGCAATCGCGCCCATCTCCTTGAGGCATTTGACGGCGGAGTCGTGGATCTCCTGCATCGTGACCTTCTTCAGCTCGACGGTCGGCACCGTGATGACCGTCTTGCAGCCGATCACCTTGCCCCACTCGCACATCTGGCGCAGCTCGTCGAGTACCTTTGCGTAGTCCTCGGGACTGCGGTTGTTGAAGAAGCACAGGGTGTTGAAGGCAAGCGGTTCTAGCTTGTGCCTCTTGAGGTCGGCGGCGAGATCCTCGATCGTGTGGTTCTTGAGATAGTTCGGGATGCCGTCCATCGTGCGCGGTTCGATCATGTCGAATCCGTACTTTTCGCAGAGTTCCATGTCTTTCGCGAGACTGGATTTCTCCAGGCAGGTCGCCTGATTCATGCTGATCTTCATAGTCCGTGCTCCTTTTTTCAGATGATGAAAACCAATGATAAGCTGTCCACTTCTTATCGCGATTCTATTGTAGCGCAGGTGCAGCGTTCGCGCTTTCCCGTTTCTGCCTGTTTTTTCGTAAAAAAAAGAGTGCAAGCCCTGTGACTTGCACTTTTCTGCAAAAGGGGAGGCTGCAGGGAAAATTCTGCGTGCTGCTTTCGGTACACTAGCGGCGGCGCTCCTGCGCTGCAATCTCGCCGAGCTGCTTGTACTGGTTCATGCCGACCTTGTATTTGCGGTAGCTCTGTGGGGACAGCCCCGTGAACTTCTTGAACTGGTTGTTGAAATAGCTGATGTTGTCATAGCCGATGCGTGCGCTCACCTCGGTGATGGAGAGGTCGGTCGTGACGAGGAGGGTCTGTGCCTCACCGATACGGCGGCGGATGATGTACTGGATGGGCGCGAAGCCAAAGCGTTTCTTGAACTGGTGGGCAAGCCCCGAGGTGCTCATGTGGACGCGTGCGCTCAGCGTTTCGACGGACAGCTCCTCCATAAAGTGACGGTCGATGTAGTCCTTGAGCGCGATGAAGAGGCAATCCTTTTCGCGTACGGGGGCGATTGGCTCGTGCAGGAGCTGGAAGAGCAGGATCTGCAGGAGTGTTGTGAGGATGGAGCGGGTGACGGCATCGCTGCCCGTGTGCTTTTGCTGCACCTGTCCGTAGAGGATGCGGAAGAGGGAGCGGAGCGTCGGCATGAGATCGCCCGCGTGGAGGAGCGGAGCTGTTGTATCCGGCAGGAGGCAGTTCTCGGGCAGTCCCTCCAGCTGCACTCCCTTGATGCCGCAGTTGTAGAACCAGAGTCCAGTCGCGGGATCTGCGCTCTCGTCGTGGAGGACGCCCTGATTGTAGACGAGGACATCGCCGCGCTGCACGTCATACATACGGTTGCCGATGCGGATGTGTCCGCGCCCCTGACAGATCAGTTGGAGTTCGAGGTTGTGTTCATGCCGATGGAAGGCGGAGGGCATGAGGGTTTCCTCGCGGTCGTTGTATCCGATGTAGATGAGGCGGAGTGCGTCGCCGAATGCGGGTGGGGGCGGCAGCTTTTTTGCCGCCTTGTAGTAGAGGATCGTCATGGCACAGCACCTCGCTTTCCATTGAATAATATCAGTATAGCACAAAAAATCTGTCGGATGAAAGATTTTTGCTTTTGTAGTCTGCGTTCTTTCGTAACATTTATGATAGCGCCGCTTTGTCTTTCTGCAACAAAAAGCCTCCCCCGTCGAAACGGGGGAGGGGAACCACGCGCAGGGTGGAGGGGGCGCCTTTATCAGCAGTGTGCTATGCCGTCGCTTTGCCGTGGTGGCGGAAGTCGTGCTCGATCTGCTCAAGCGAGCGTCCCTTCGTCTCGGGTACAAACTTGAAGACGAAGGCGAGTCCGAGCAGTCCGACGGCGGCGAACATATAGAACGTGAAAGACAGACCGAACGTGAAGAGGAAGTACGGGAACGCCGAGCCGATGCAGAAGTTTGTGAGCCAGAGGCAGAGGACGGCGCAGCCCATACCCATGCCGCGCAGACGCAGCGGGAACAGCTCGGAGAGCAGCAGCCACGTCACGGGGGAGAGGAAGCCCTGTTGGAAGAAGAGGAAGGTGACGGTCAGCGCGAGGACGACGTAGGGGAGAGCCGCCTGACCCTCAAGCATCGCCGAGAGAATGCCGATGGCGAGCAGACACACCATGGTGCCGATCTGTCCGGTCATGATGAGCGGGCGGCGTCCGTGGCGCCCCATCATCCAGATGCCGAAGAGCGTGGCAAGGACGGAGATAACACCGTTCGCAACGTTGCCGATGAGCGCCGCCTCGGTCGAGAAGCCCGCCTCGGTTAGGATCTGCGTGCCGTAGTACATGATGGAGTTGACGCCCGAGATCTGCTGGCAGATGGAGACGCCCATGCCGATGAAGACGATGCGGCGGATCCATGGGGTTGCGAGGTCGCTGTAGGAAGCCTTCTCGATATGCTTCTCGGCTTCGAGGTTGTCCTGAATCTCGTTGAACTCGGAGATCGCGCCCTTTTCGGAGCGGATCTTCTTGAGAACCTCCAGCGCGTCGCTGATGCGTCCGTTGAGCACCAGCCAACGAGGACTTTCGGGCATGGTGAGCATACCGAACCAGAGGACGATGGCGGGCAGGGACGCAATCGCGAGCATGTAGCGCCAGATGTGCCCCGTCTCACCGAAGGTGACGCCGAGGATCGCGTTGAGGACGAAGGCGAGGAGCTGGCCTGTGACGATCATCAGCTCGTTCTGCGTTACCATGCGTCCGCGTCGGTCGGCGGGCGACATCTCGGCGAGATAGGCGGGAACGGTGACGGAGGCACCGCCGACGGCAAGTCCGAGGACGAAGCGGCAGGCGATGAGGATGGATGCGGTCGGGGAGACGGCACAGCCAAGTGCCGCAAAGAAGAAGATGATGGCGAGGACGAGGAGCATCCTGCGGCGCCCTTGTGCATCCGCGATTCGTCCGCCGAGAAACGAGCCGATTGCCGCCCCGAAGAGCAGCCCGCTCGCGACGAAGCCCTCCACGGCTGGCGTCAGATTGAGCTGATCGGGGCGGGACATGTAGGCGAGCGCACCGTTGATGACACCGGTGTCGTAGCCGAAGAGAAGTCCGCCGAAGGTTGAGACGTATGTGACGCGCCTCAGGTATTGCTTGTGCGTTTGTTCTGCCATGCTGCAATCCTCCCTATAAATGAATGCGGTAGGAAGCGCGGATAACATGAAGCCCTTATCAGTGCTTCCTAAACCCTCGGTGCGTGGATCCGCTGCGCACCGTTGAGGTTTTGTCTTGTGTTAAGTATAGGGGATTTTTGCTGCACACGCTTTCACGTTTCTGCCTGTTTTCGATTCAAAAACGATATGTTTTGGTTATGTTTTTATATATTCCTGCAAAAGTTTGTGAAAAATATGTAGTTTTGGCAATATAAAAATCTGCCGCACGATGTTTTCACCATGCGGCAGACCGATGCTTACGCAATATTTCAGTACGTCACCCAAGCGCCTTCGTTCTTGGCGGACTCGACGCATTTCTCGACCCACTTCACGCCCTCGGCGCCCGCATGGACGTCGGGATACCAGAAGTCAATCGGTTCGCCCTTTTCGTTTTTGTCGATGGCACGAGCAAACTTCGTGTAGAGGTTGCTCCATGCCTCAAAGAGGCCCTCTGGGTGTCCACCACCGATGCGGTCGTCTGCGCGTGCCTCAGCATAGAGGTAGCCCGCGCCGCGCTGCATCGCGCCCTGCATGCTGCCCTGCACTTCGTATTGGAGCTGGTTCGGATGCTCGGCATCCCATGCGATTGACGCCTTCTCGCCGACGATGCGGAAACGCGCGCCGAACTCGGAGCCCGCGTTGACGCAGCTCGACCAAATGTAGCCGATCGCGCCGCTCTCGTACTCCATGATGCTCATGGCATTGTCCTCAAGTGCGCCTCCTTCGACGAAGCTCTGTGCCGAGCACATAAGGCGTCGAATTTTGAGCTGCGGTACGATTGCCTCCTGCAGGTAGAGCATGTGCGTTCCAACGTCGCCGAGGACGTAGGACAGACCCGCTTTCTTCGGGTCGACACGCCATGCCGTCGCTGCCGACCTCTTTTCGACTGCGACATTGTGCGCGCCGTGTGCAAACTGCATATTGAGGATGCGGATGGGGCCAAGGTCACCGCTAGCGACCATGCGGCGTGCCTGCTCGATCATCTGATGCCCGCAGTAGCCGTAGGAGAGGAACATGATGCGGTTCTTCTCCTTCGCCAGACGCTCCAGCTCCTGCGCCTCATTGGAGAAGAAGCACATAGGCTTTTCACAGTAGACGTGCAGTCCTGCCTCAAGCGCTGCCTTTGCAATCTCGTAATGCGTGAAATTCGGCGTTGCGATGGAGACTGCCTCGATGCCGTCCTCCCGCTTCGCCTCTGCTGCGAACATCTCCTTGTAGTCCGCTAAAATCTTGTGATTCCGTCACGCGCGGAATATCAGCGACTTGATGAGGATGGACAGCCCGCCGAGGATGAAGATGAAGATGATGAAGCGCTTCGAGGCGCGTTCGCCCATGCGCCGGTCAATCATTGTGCCGATCCACACGCCGAGGATGGCGGCGGGAATCGAGACGGCAGTCAGTGTCAGCGTGAACTCCGTAAAGATATCGTTTGCAAAGTAGGTCACGGCACGGAATGCGTTCTCGATGAGGAAGATGAAGCATATACTGCCGCGGAATGCTTCGCGGTCTGCGCTCACACGCTCGATGTACGCGAGGAAGAGCATATTGATGCCAAAGAGTCCCGACATCACGCCCGAGGCGAAGGAGAGGAGGTTGCGCAGCCAGCTGCGCGGCGTAATGCCGCGCGTGCGGTCACGGAGCAGCATCTCGACGCCGAGGCCGATGATGAATACGCCGAGCAGCGCCTTGATGATCCACGGCGTCCCGAGCTTCAGGAGCAGCGTACCGGGGACAATGCCGAGCAGAATGGCGATGAGCACGGGCAGCACCTGCCGAATCTGAAAGGAGTGGCGTGTACGCCACGAGATCCACGCGTTGACGGGCAGGTCGAGCAGGATGTTTGTCGGCGTGATGACGACGTTGTCCAGCCGCATCGCCATCAGCGGATTCGTGAGCAGCGGGTTGCCGAAGCCCGCCAGTCCCTTGATGACGAAGCCCGCAAGCTGTGATAGGAATACAATCGCAATGATTTCGTCCACAGATATTCCCTCCACCAAAATATTCTTAAAAACTCCCCTTGACAAACATTTTAGTCAATGATAGTTTATTAGGCAAGAGTTGTCCACCTCTATATCATGATTTTATCACAAATTCATCAGAGGAGGTCGTTTCCATGAAAATCGCATTCGATGTTGATGTTCTCGCCAAGCAGATGAGCATCAACGACATGGTACACATGGTCGCGGACTGGGGTTACAAGTACATCGAGCAGTCCCCGCATCCGCGCATCAACCCGTTCTACAAGCACCCGCTCTTCTCCGAGGAGACGGAGGCAGAGTATCGCAAGGCACTCAAGGAGACAGGGGTTGAAATCTCCTCCTTCATCGTGGTCTATCGTTGGTCGGGGCCGACCGAGGAACAGCGTCAGCACGCGGTCGCCAACTGGAAGCGCGTCATTGAGATCGCGGTCAGCATGGGCGTGCCCGTCATCAACACGGAGTTCTCGGGCGATCCGAATCAGCAGGAGATCTGCAACGGTATGTTCTTCCGCTCCATGGAGGAACTGCTGCCGATCATCGAACGTGAGGGGCTGCGTGTCGAGATCCAGTCGCATCCCTACGATTTCTGCGAGCTGAACAACGAGGCGTGCGATATCGTGAAGTCGTTCCGCTCGAAGAATCTCGGCTATGTCTACTCCTCGCCGCACGGCTTCTTTTACGATGCGGGCAAGGGTGATGTGCGCTCCATGCTGAAATATGCAGGGGATGAGCTGACTCACGTCCTCTTTGCGGACACGTTCAACCAGAAGCTCGACTGCCGCTACATCGCAAATCCGCCTTGGCTCAACAATCACGGGCGTGCGGATATGACCATCCATCAGCATCTCGCGATGGGCGAGGGCGAGGTCGACTTCGACGGCATCTTCGAGACGCTGCGCGAGATGGACTTTGCAAATCGCCAACTCCGCCCCGATGCGCCGAAGGCCGGCGGAGACAACATCGCCTGTGTCTCCTATTTCGGCTTCCCCGAGAAGATGGACAAACAGGCGCCCGAGGCGCTTGAGCGCATCAAGCGCGAACTGCTCGGCGCATAACAGACGATATTTATAGACCATAATAGATATGTGGAGGACAAACTCATGGCACAGACACATTTGGAAGAAATCGCATTCTCGATCATCGCTGCAGCGGGCGACGGCCGCGCAAAGGTTACAGAGGCTCTGAAGGCTGCGCGCGAAGGCCCCTGCATCGCGGGGGAAAAGTTTGACGGACCCTTCTTTTGAATAGTTGGACCCCAGAAGCCCGAACTCGGGATTGTATCCGCCCCCATTGGAACGCGGTTCCGTGCAGATCTGATCCAGGGTCCAGACCGAAGCTCCCCTTTCCCGCAGCAGGCCGGCATAGAGGCCCCGATTGTGGATGTTCGCCATCACGACCCGGGAGGTGACGTCCAGGATGCGCAGCGGGTTGTTCGTGAAGTGGATTTCTATCCTTCCCGGGGCCAGGTCCTTGTAGAGCTCCACGTAGTCCACCCCCGTGAAGGGATGCCTGTAGCGCCCGAACCGCGCGTCGTACTCCGCCGTGCCGAAGCACTCCGGCATGCCCGAAGAGCGCTTGAGGTACTCGGCGGGGTCGATCAGGTGGTTGCCCACCTCGTCCGAGGGAAAGGACAGGAAGAGGTGAACCTTTCCCCGAATCCCCCGGACGATCCCCTCGAGCAAAGACATGAAACGATTGCGGCTGAGGATGGGAAAGGCGACTGCCGCATCCCCCTCCGGGATCTTGTCGCGAACGTCCGCGGCGATCTCCTCCAGAGTGACGATATTGCCCTGCGCCCTCGCCACGAGGGACTCCGTGACCCCTACCACGTCGCGGTCCCTGAGGGTGAAGGGCGCGTAGCCCGATGTCGAGGCCTCGACGAGGTGTTCCGCGGCCATCTTCACCAGGTCGTCGCCCCTGCGGATCACGGGCATACGAATTCCATGCACCTCAACGCCAACCTTACGAAGCACTGCCTCTCCCATAATGATCCGTTACCTCCATAAAAACTTCAGCATGAGCCCTGCTCTGTCGATTTTACAACAAAAAAAGTATACAATACGAGGGAAATTTTATCCCGATCCGCCCCGTTTATCAAAAAGATGAAATGCGCCGACGGGAGAAGGCAACACGCGGATGCTTCCAAAGACGTACACGCGCCGCCTCGGACGCCAACGTCGAGCGGGCGTCATACTGGCCGGAGGTGAACAGCTCGTGAACAACCTGTACGAACAGATGGATTTTGTCTTGTCCGGAGGAGCGCTGAAATCGCTTACGGACTTTCTTGCCCTCAGGGTCCCGTCCGCCCTCATCCTGGTTCCCCGAGGGGCGGACCTCCATATCCTCGACGCTGTGGGAGTGAACCCGACGCAGCTCATTCTGCCGGGCGAGGGCCTACGCCTGGGTTCCCGCTTCTCGAGCCGCCCCGCCGTGTCCCCCTGCGAGCTGGAACAGGCTCGGACGGAAAAGGAAGAATGGCCGTGGGTTCTGCGCATGCGCGGACCCCACTGGGAGGTCTATGTCCTGTTGAAGGAAAAGGCCGACGAGTCCCTGCTGGACGAACTGAAGCCCTACGCCGGCATGGTTCGGCTCTGGCAACAGTTTCAGAGGGTCGACGCCACGGAACAGCGCCTCTCCCGCCTCTCCTACATGATCCTGGCAACGAAGAGCACCCTGGCCTCCATATTCGAGCCCATGCCCCTCGAATACTTCGCCTCGTTCGTCGCGGACGTCCTTCGCGAGAGCCTGTTTCCGAAGTCCATCTCCATCCTGAAGGACGAAGGTGGCCATCTGAGCCTCCTGGCCGGGAAGATGGACGCCCTTCCGCCGCGCGAGGGCATCTACGCACAGGCCATCCTTCCCTCCGCGCCGGTCCTGGACCAGGGTCCCGCCCCCTATCGGGCCGTGCTTCCCATCGCCGAGGCGGAGACTCGGCTCTTCTGCGTCCTCGAATGGGAGGACCTCCCGGACGGCGAGATGCTTCATTTCCTCGAGCTCCTGGGAAATCTCGCCTCCCGCGCCCTCGCCATCAACAGCCTCCGTTCGAAGAACACCCTGGCGGCGTCTCAGGCCTCCTCGGGGGACTTCACGATCCTCTCCCTCTCCAGCGTCCTGAAAGCCCTGAGGGACGAGGGAGACCGCAGCCGTTTTCTGGCCCTCGCCGCGGATGTGTTCCTGGAGATGGGGCAGATGTCGGAATGTCTTTTGTCCGTCTGGGACGGGGAACACGGGGGCTATGCCCTGGCGGAGCATCGTTCCGGAGGCGTCAGGGATTGCTCGGACCATCCCGTCCTGCGCGCTTCCCGGCGATGCGAGGTCTCCCGCAGCCTGCAGCCGCTCTACGACCTGAAGCATACCCCGGCCGCAGAGCTCCTCGGCTCCTGGGGGCTGGACGCCGCTTCGTGGAGGGAGCTCGAGCACATGCAGTATCTGGTCCCGATCCACGACGGAAAGAGCATCGAGGGGTTCGTCGCCCTCGCCTCGGACTCCGGCGTCGCGCCCGGCGAACCCCAGCGGGAGGCCCTGAGCATCGCGGCCCAGTTCACGGGCTACGAAATCCGGAAGTTCAACAGCTAGGGAAGAAACACGGGGCGCCCCTCGGAGGCGCCCCGCACTTTCTGAACGGGCTTTCGGATCCTTATCGGGGGGTGCTGCCGATCTCCCTTCCCGACGTCAGAACCCCCTTCACGCTTCCGGACGCCATGCAATTTTCCAGTCTTCCGGAGACCATCTCCCCGACCAGGCCCCCGACCGATTTGCCTCCCTCGACGTAGCCCAGTGTCTCGCAGCGATCCGCGATTCCCCTCTCCATCCGGCCCGCGAAGCCGCCCACTCCCGCGGTTCCGCTGACAGTGGCCTCCACGATGCAGCGCCGTGCCAGGCCGTTGACCCAGAGCCCCGCCACCCCGCCCGTCCGCTCCCATCCCAGGACGGAGCCGGAGACGGTGTTGTCGGTCAGGGTCCCGGACTCCACCCAGCCCACAAGCCCGCCCGTATTCTCCTTGCCCTCGACCATCCCGTCGAAGAGGGACCGGCGGATGATGACGGAATCGGAGGCGAAGCCAATCAGGCCGCCAACCGTCTTGCGGCCCTGTACCCCCAGCTCACGGGTCCTCACCTCGCTCAGCTCTCCCTGACGGACGTTGCCCGCCAGGCCGCCGACGTTATCCTGGCCCGAAATTTCCCCGCGGACCTCGGCTCGGGCGAGAACGGTGCCGAACATGGATCCGATCAGTCCCCCGGCACTCGATGCGCGGCCCTTGATCGTCCCCGAGAAGGAAAGCCCGGACATCCGGCTCTCGGAGGCCTTCCCGATCATCCCTCCCACGTTCTCCGTGCCCAGCACGCTGCCGGATACGGAACAGTTCTTCAACTCGGAGCGTACGGCAAGCCCCGCCAGAATGCCGACATTGGAGCCGCCCGATACGGAGGCGTCCTCAATGGTAAGCCTCACGACGGTCGCCCCCTCCAATACCCCGAAGAGTCCCGCCATGCCCGCGGCCGGAGCCTCGATGTTGAGCCCGCGCACGACATGGCCGTTCCCGTCGAAGACGCCCTTGAACGGGCGGCTTCCGCGCTCCCGGTAAAAACCGATGGGATTCCAGCGCCTGCCGCTCAAATCGAGGTCGGCCATCAGGCGAATCCTCTGACCGGAATAGGAATTGCCCTGATTGACGGATTGGGCCAGGGCCTCCATCTGGGCCGCCGTGCGGACGATCCAGGGACTCTTGACCGATCCGTTTCCCGAAGCGAAGATTCTGCCGCTCTTTCTTCGAGAACCTCTCCTCCTGAGCGAGGCCTTACGGACGGACCCGCGGCTCTTTACTCCGGACTTCTTGTAGACCACCTCGACGTCTCCAGCCTTTGCGGGTGACGTCCAGAAAGCCGAGATCCCCAGGAAAAACGAAAGGCCCAGCACCAAAACAAAAAATCTCCCCATCCGCATCGCACAAAATCTCTTGAGCTCCGTAAACAATTTTCGACATCCTTTCCCGAAAATATCCCTCGTCTGCAGGGGAAATCCGCTCTTCAAAACGTTTGCTCAGCCATGGCACCCCACTCAGACGAAGTTCCCCGGAGTCTTCCAGGCACTTTCTCTTATTCTATCCCATTCCTCCCAAAATACGGAACAAAAACTCATTCATTTTACGTTTTTATCTCAACAGATGATGTTTTCATCCCGACAGGATGGCCCGGAACGGGAAATACCACCCCTGATCCCGCCCCGATCCAGCCTCCCAAGACTTGACATGGCATTCCTTTCCAATCACAATGAGGCCAGGGAAGAACGTCGGGGACGCCCTTCCCCAATTCGCTCGGCAGATGGAGGAAAGAATTCGAACATGAACTGCAGACACTGCGGCGCGGCCCTGCCCATCGGGGCCGAACGATGTGAGTATTGCGGTGCGGCCACACCACACGCGGCGGACAATCTCGAGGCGATCCTGAAGGAAAAGAAAAGGAAAGGCCTTCTCTCCATGAAGCGGGTGTCGGGGGGAATGCTCTTCTTCCTTTATTTTTTCACCTTCGGTGTTTACGGCAGCGTCTGGCATGTCCTCAGGAACAAATCCCTGAACCGCCTCGCCCCGAATATCCATGTTCCCTTCTGGGCGGCGTGCCTGCAGCTCGCCCTTCACCTGAGCTGGATTCTGATCCCCCAGAGCTCCATCGGCCAGACCCTGGGTCTCTCGGAGGAGAATGTTCAGGACTGTTTCAACCTTCTGAGCCTGGCGGTTTTCATCCTTTCCACCTGGCTGTCCT
>ERZ772926.1435-NODE-1435-length-11435-cov-4.184007_pt1 | contig 11435 bp, 10 predicted proteins | sample MGYA00511136_ERZ772926 | MGnify/ENA primary metagenome ERZ772926 (study PRJEB29015, sample SAMEA2737917) | human oral metagenome | biome: human oral; feature: human-associated habitat; material: dental | place: China | collected 2153 ... | reverse complement strand
GACCTGTCCGTCCTCATCCTGCAGGAGGTAGCTGTATGCGCCGTGCAGGATGCCTGGTGTGCCCGCGCCACTGAGGGTCTTTGCGTTGTCGCCGTCCGCATCGCCGCGTCCGCCGCCCTCGACGCAGAACTTCTTCACATCCGAGTCATTTCGGAAATCGTAGAACGCCCCGATGGCATTGCTGCCGCCGCCGATGCATGCAACGAGATAATTCGGCTTGGCATCAAATCGCTCCTTTGCCTGTGCGCGGATCTCCTCACCGATGATCTTCTGGAAGTCGCGCACCATCTCCGGATAGGGATGCGGGCCGACCGCCGAACCAATGACATAGTAGGTGTCTGTGATATTCGTCGCCCAGTAGCGAATCGCCTCGCTCGTTGCGTCCTTGAGCGTGCCCGTGCCGCTCGAAACGGGAATAACCGTCGCCCCGAGGAGTCGCATGCGGAACACGTTGAGCCGCTGTCGCTCGACATCGACCGCCCCCATGAAGATATGACACTCCATGCCGAAGAGCGCCGCCACCGTCGCCGTGGCAACACCGTGCTGCCCCGCGCCCGTCTCCGCGACGATGCGCTTCTTGCCCATGCGCTTGGCGAGGAGCGCCTGCCCGAGCGCGTTGTTGATCTTGTGCGCACCCGTGTGGAGAAGATCCTCACGCTTGAGATAGATATTCGCCTTTCCGTAGTACTGCGTCAGCCGCTCGGCAAAGTAGAGATTCGTCGGACGCCCCGCATAGTCCCGCAGATAGCTGCGAAACTCCGTAAGGAATTCCTCATCCTCACGATATTTCAGATATGCCTCTTCCAGCTCATTCAGCGCGGGCATGGCGATCTCGGGCACATACTGCCCACCGTAGTCGCCGAATCTTCCCTTCTTGCTCATATATCATTGCTCCTTTATTCCTACTTCAGCCAGTTCCTTCGCAAACGCGCCGATATCGGCAGACTTCACCAGTCCCTCGCCTACGAGCACCCCCTTGCAGCCCGCCGCGTGAACGCGCACGGCGTCCTCCCGCGCGAAGATGCCGCTCTCGCTGATGAGTGTACGCTTCGTGTCCGCATACGGCAGGAGGTCGAGGGTCGTCTGAACGCTCGTCTCAAAGGTCACGAGATTGCGGTTGTTGATGCCGATGAACTCTGCCGGCGTCTCCTGCGCGATCTCGAGATCGGCGCGGTCGTGCACCTCCACGAGCGCGTCCATGCCGAGGCTCCACGTGAGATAGAGGAGTTCCTTCAGCTGATCGGGCGTCAGAATCCGCACGATCAGCAGCACGGCATCCGCGCCGAGGGCGCGCGCCTCGTATACCTGATAGGGGTCGATGATGAAATCCTTGCGCAAAAGGGGCGTGTCCACATGCGCGCGCACGGCTGCAAAGTCCTCGTTGCTCCCGAGGAAATGCGGGTCGGTATGCACGGACAGCACCGCCGCACCCGCTGCCGTATAGATGTCGGCAAGCTCCGTGACGCTGTGGCTTGTGGTCAGCCGCCCCTTTGCAGGTGACTGCAATTTGCACTCTGCGATCAGTCCCCAGCCCCGCCATCGGAAGTGCTCCGCCATGCGGAACGTCCCGCATGGGAGGTTTTCTTTCAGCTCATCGAGCGGCACGGACTTCTTTGCCGCCGCCACGATTGTGCGCTTTTTTTCAACAATTTCGGCTAATATATCGCGCACGCTGCACCTCCTTCGGACTGTTATGATTCGACGTATTCCCTCATTCTAGTGGAGGACGGCGATTTTGTCAATCACACGCACGCACCGCCACCATAAAGGCGTGGATTTTCGCCTCGGACTTCTCTCCAGTCTCCTCCAGCCCACCCGACACATCGACGCCGAAGGAATGAAAGACCGCAGCCGCCTCCCCGACGTTCTCGGCTGTGATGCCGCCCGCGATGAGGACGGGTTTCGTGACGCGCGCAATCTCCCGCGCCGCTTCCTGCCATCCGAACGCCGTCCCTGTGCCGCCCGCCGCGCCCGCGACGTAACTGTCCACGAGGATGATCTCGGCGGGATAGGCATTAGCCTCCTCCGCGCTGAAATCATCCCCGTAGCGGTACGCCTTGATGACGGGACGCGAGGCACGCAGCGCCATATCCACCGTCTCGTGCCCATGCAGCTGCACATAGTCCAGCCCGACGAGCTCAGCAATCTCGTTCACCGTATCCATCGGCGCATCGACAAATACGCCGACCGTCTGCACGCGATGCAGCTGACGCACAATCTCGCGCGCCGTCTCGGGGGCAATATATCTTCTGCTCTTTTCAGCAAAGATAAAACCGACGTAGTCCGCGCCCGCCTCCTCTGCCGCACGCGCCGCCGCGATGGTTTTCATCCCGCACATCTTTACGCGCATATCATCACCCCCATTCAATCTTCATCATATTAAAGGAACAAAATAATTTTGTCAAACAAAAAGGCACTGCATCCATCTGCAGAATGCAATGCCTTGCTGAAATTCAGTGATTCCTCAGATACTGTTATTCCTTCGTCGACGGATGAGGGGCAGGTGGACCGTCCGGACGCTCCGGCTTTACAAGCGCAGGATCAACGCCGAACGCCTTTGCCACATCCTTCCAGCTGTTCTTCATCGTCTTGCGCTCCAAAACCTCGCGCACATCCTTGCCCGAAGCCTTTGCGATGATGCCCGCCGCATCGATATCGCGAGGAGCATAGCCCTCTTCATAGAGCGCATTCGCCGTCTTCTCATCCACATCGCCGCGCATTGTGATATGCATGATCTCTATTTTGTCCAGTTCTCTCTGAACATCGTCCTCCATGATATTGAGGGCATCGCCAATCTGCTCCCACGTCTTTCCGCTGTCCCGCATCGCCATAACATCGTTGAACGACTTGCCGGAAATCTTGGCGAACATAGCTGCCTGACCGACGTCAAAGAGATCCTTCTTGGCATCAATGGCCTGTTTTACCTCTGTCTCGGACACATTGAACATCTCAGACAAATGCTTTGCAATCTTCTCAGAACTCATCTGCACGTTCGCATGTGCGCTGTCCATCTGACCGTGCGCAAGCGGCGGAGGCGCAGTATGACCCGCAGGCTCGTGTGCATGAGCGAGCGAACCGATGCTCCCGCCGACGATGAGCACGCCCAGCGTTATGCCAACCATATTTTTTCTTGTCGATCTCTTCATATGAAACAACACCTTTCATTGAGAATCTTCCATTCATGATCTTGTGCACAGGAAGAGTATAGAAAAGGCGTGTTAAGTAGCTTTTAGCGATCGATTAAACTTTAATTCGAACCTATTTACGCCCCTGCATCATTTCCCATGATCCTCCATCCAGTCGGCAAGCGCATCCATCGCCATCTCCTTGGAAATGATGCCGTGCGCATTCCACGTCATCGCGTCGACGTTCATCATGTGCCCCGTGCGTACGGCGGGCACACTCTCCCAGAGGGGGTCATGCTGCATTGCCTCGAACCGCTTGCGCGCAACAGCACTGTTCTGGCGGCTGCTCGGGCCGTATCCTGCATTGATGAGGAGATAGTCCGTCCGCAGCTCCGGCAGAAGTTCGAGCGAGATCGCATTGTTCTGATCGTTGCCGTCGATGTCCACCACCATCTGCGGCGGGCGCAGGTTGAGCAGCTCGTACATGAATCGGTTGATGTCGTTCGTCGCATAGGGATAGAGGCGCACCTCCTTATTCATGATGCGCAGGAGGGCAACCGTCGCATCCCCTATTTTCCCCTTGATCCGCATGCGGTCACGCTTTGCCGTATCATAGAACTGACGCAGACGCGCCTCCCCATCCGCAGGACGCCGGAGAACCATCGAGAGCGCGAGGAGTGACCGCTCATAGTCGCGGAGGTCAAAGGCAGCGACGGGTGCAATCTTCGCGAGATCCTGATAGACCCCCTTGCCGAAGCTGTCGCGCATGACAATGAGGTCGGGCTTTGCCGCCTGCACCTGCTCAAGGTTGATCGTCTTGTTCTCGTCGTTGATGCTGATGCGCATGATGCCGCGTGCCGCAAGCCGATCATGCAGGTAGTACTGCGGAAAATCGTATGCCGCAACCATCGGCGCATCGAGTGCAAGCATGGGGTCCTCCATGCGGATACAGACAATGCGCACGGGTGCATCGGGCAGCTCCGTCTCGCCGAACTTATGCTTCAGGATGCGTTTTCCGTCCTCCTCGCGATAGAGCTTCTCCGCCGCCTTTCGCTTGTCCGCAAGACGCGCGGCAAACTCCGCATCGATTGCCTCAGGCGTATCGGCGCGCACTGCGGCAGGGTCGAATCGCCGCGCCTTTGCCACTGCCTCCTGTGCTTTTTCGGACTTCGGCGCACGAATGTCCGTCTGTTGTCCGCAGCCGACAGCACCGACAAGCACAGACAGGGCAAGCAGGACGGCGATCCCCTTCCCGCCCCTCATGCCGAATGCTCCGATTCGTTCACGCAGTATGGAATACACATGGGCTTCCCCGTACGCGGATCGCTCATCAGCTCCGCATCGATGTGGAACACGCGGTGCAGCATCTCCTTGTGAAAGACCTCCTCGGGCGTGCCGCAGTAGAGCAGCTGCCCGCGGCACATTCCCACAAGGCAGTGTGCGAAGCGAGCCGCCTGATTCAGCTCGTGGAGTACCATGACGATCGTCTTGCCGTACGCCTCGTTGAGATGCTGTACGAGACGCAGCACCTCCATTTGATGTGCCACATCGAGAAAGCTCGTGGGCTCATCGAGAAAGAGGATTTCGGTATCCTGCGCAATCGCCATCGCAATCCATGCGCGCTGGCGCTGTCCGCCGGACATCGCACCGATCGGGCGGTGCTGGAACTCCATCATATTCGTCTCCGTGAGCGCCCAGTCGATCATCTCGCGATCCTTCGCCGTCGTACGCGAGAAAAACGATGTCTTGTATGGTGCGCGTCCGTACGATACGAGTTCGCGTACGGTCAGCCCCTCGGGTGCCGTCGGATTCTGCGGCAGGATGGCAATCGACTTTGCAAGCGTGCGCGGGTCAGCCTCGTGCACGTCCGCGCCATCGAGGAGCACGCGCCCGCCGAGGCGCGGCTGGATGCGGCAGATGGTCTTGAGCAGGGTGGACTTGCCGCAGCCGTTCGCGCCGATGAGTGCCGTGATCTTCCCCTCGGGGATCGTCAGGCTCAGATCGTCGATGATGACGACACTCTCGTAACCCGCCTTCAGATGTTCTATCGTTAATTTCATTGCTGTTTCACCTCCGAGGATCACGCCTTTGCACGCGCGAGAACAAACAGGAAATACGGTGCGCCGATGAGCGCAATGACAATGCCGAGCAGCATCTCATCGGGTGCGATGATAACGCGCCCCACCCAGTCCGCCGACACAACGAGCAGCGCACCAATGAGCACAGTCAGAGGGATGCTGCGAGCATGCTGCACACCGACGAGCCGCCGCGCGATGTGCGGACAGAGCAGCCCCACGAATCCGATGCTCCCGCCAATGGCAACGCAGGATGCCGCAAGTGCGACCGCCGCCATCAGATAGAGGAAGCGCGCGCGGTTCAGCGGCACGCCGAGCCCGATTGCCGTCTCATCCGAGAGCGCGAGCACGTCGAGATCCATCTGCCGCAGATAGAAGAACACGGCGAGGAGAAGGATGATCGGAAGCAGCAGAGCGACGTGCTCCCACGTTCCGCCGAAGATACTGCCGATAATCCATGTATTGACTTGACTGAACTTCTCTTGACTGAGCCGCACGATCAGCATCATCTCGATCGCATGGATGCCCGCAGTGAGCGAGATGCCCATCAGGACGAGCGTATAGGTCGAGAGGTTCTTCCCCTTCTCGTAGCTCATGCGGTAGATGAAGATCGCCGCCAGAGCCGCCCCAGTCGTCGCAACGAGCGGCTGCAGCCAGAGTGACGAGCTCGCCGTATCCGAGAAGTAGATGAGCAGCAGAACACCAAAGCCCGCGCCCGCATTCACGCCGAGGAGGCCGGGGCTTGCGAGCTCATTGCGTGAGATCGTTTGAAAGACAAGACCCGCCAGCGCCAATCCCGCGCCGATGAGCAGGGCAAGCACGGAGCGCACCATGCGGAAGTCAAACACGGTCATATTTTCCTCTGCCGTTCCGCCGCCGAGCAGGATACGTGCAAGATCCACATAGGAAAGATCTGCAAAGCCCGTCCCGAGATGCAGGACGAACATGACGGCAATCAACACGATAAATACCGCACTGTATAAGTAGAAACGCTTTTGCAGAACATTCATCGCACACCTCTCTTTCGGCGGATCAGCCAGAGGAAGAACGGCACGCCGACGAGCGCCGTCACCGCGCCAAGCGGTGTTTCATACGGCGGATGAATCGTGCGCGAGACAATGTCCGCAACGACCACGAGAAGTGCTCCGAGAATTGCCGAGAGCGGGATGACCTTGCGGTAGTCGATGCCGACGATCCTGCGTGCGATGTGCGGTGTCACAAGACCGACAAAGCCGACAGGACCCGCGACTGCAACCGCCGAGCCGCCGAGGATCAGCACCGTAATCCCCGCGAGGACGCGGATACGCTGAATCTTGCTCCCGAGCCCAATGGCGACCTCCTCGCCGAACGCGAGCAGCGTCACAGAGCGTGCAATCCCCATCGCCATGAGAAGCCCCAGAATCGTCCACGGCAGGATAAAGAGAGCCTGCTCCATGCGTACGCCGCTGATGCCGCCCGCCGTCCAGTAGGACATATCCTGCGCCACCTCGAAATAGACGGTCATCGCCTGTGTCACAGCGCCGAACACCGCGCCGATCGCCGTGCCCGCGAGCGCGAGGAACACCGCACCGCGCCCTGCGCCCTTTGCCTGTGTGAGCAGAAAGATGGCAAGCGTCGCAATCGCCGCACCTGCAAATGAAAAGACAAGCGACAGTCCGAGACTGCCCTGCGGGAACAAAATCATTGCAACGGCAAGCCCGAACCCCGCTCCGGCATTGATGCCCAGAATCGAAGGACTTGCCATCGGGTTGTTCGTCACCCCCTGCATGATCGCCCCCGCAACGGCAAAGCTTGCCCCGCAGGTGAGCGCAGCGAGGAGACGCGGAAAGCGCAGCGTCTGCACAATCATCTCCTGCACGTTCGCCACATTGTAGGATGTGAACGATTGCATGATCGTCGCGATGCTGATGTCCTGCGCCCCGACCCAGAGGGAGAGCAGACACGCCCCCGCGAGCACGATGCAGAGGACAAGAGAGAGTGCTGCCTGCGGCAGGACAGAGCGCGGCTCCGCCGGCGCAGCAGTATTTCCTTCCATAGTACCCCCCTTACGAAAAAACGGCTCACGCCGCCAAAGCGCGAGCCGTTCGATAACACGAAATATTTTAGAAGTCTGCGGTCAGAGAAAGCATGAATGTACGCTCCTTGCCAAGGAATACGCCGTTATTGATGAGTGCACGCCAGTAGTTGCGGTTCGTCACATTGTAGACATCCATACGCACCGTCATCGGAGTGCTGCCCGCATTGAACTTGTAGCGCGCCCCGAGATCCCATGTTGTCCACGGTTTGACGCTGAAATCATTTGCCTCGTTGATATAGGCACTACTATTGTAGGTCAAACGCGTGGTAAAGGTCAGCCCCGGAACGGATCTGAGATCATGCTCCAGACCGAGCACACCGCTCCAGCGCGAGGTGGCAGGAACACGATGGCCATTATAAGCTCCGCGCTCGGATTTCGTATACTTCGCATCGAGGAGCATCAGACCACCAATCAGACGTGTCCCTTTCACGGGTTCACCGAAGAAGTTCCACTCAAGTCCGCGGTGACGCACTTCACCGCTTGGAGAGTAGATTTTCGTCGCCGCATCTTCGATCAGAGTTGGCGATTCGATATTAAAGAACGAAAGAGTCGTTGCCCAACGTCCGAAATCATACTTCACGCCAAATTCATACTGCTTCGTCTTGAACGGAGCAAATGCCGTCCCATAGTTCGCTGCATCCGTATCCGTAACGACAGCATCGCCCGCATCAAGGCCCTGCATATAGTTCGCGTAAACCGACACATTCGTCTTCGGTTTGTAGACAAGTGCAAAGGCGGGAGTAAAGACGGATTCGTCATAACTCTGCTTCACACGTCCTGTCGCAATGTTGTAGTTGTCGATCTTTACCTGCTGCTGACGACCGCCTACGACGAACTGCCAGCGCTCATCCTGCGTGGAGATGATGTCCGCCACAGAGAAGCCCGTCAGTGTGTTCTCATCATTCTTCGGCTGTGACCAGCTGTATGGATTATTCGGTATTTGCAGATTGATATTCCAGAAGTTTGTCGTTCCGGTACCAAGTTTGCGGTTGTGCATATAGCGCGTATAGTGGATGCGGTTTGCCGCAAATGTCAGCTCATGCTTGAGTGATCCCGTCTGTACTTTGCCGCGCACGCCAAACTCGACAGAGTCCGCCTTATTCAGCTGATTTTTATAGTTATATGTTACACCCGTTCTTCCGTCTGCTCGGTTCACTGCAAAGTTGTTGTCAATCGACTCCATCTTCGTGGTACGCATACCGAACTTCAAAAAACCCATCCAGTTCTTTGAAAAGTCATATTCACCCGAAATCATACCGTAATGCTCATGGAGCGTGCGATAGCCACCGTACGCACCGAACTTGGCATCATGTGAAACGTGCGGCATGGCTCCCCATGCCTTTCGCAGTGCTGCTCCTGCTGGTTTATTATTGCCAACCGTCACCTGATACTGTTGATCCTCAACCTTGTTGTAGACTAGACCGTAGTCAAAGCCGATACGATAGCGCTCTCCCTGATAGTCCGCGCCGATGGCAAGCGAATTCGTCCGGTTGTGCTCATCAAAGGACGAATCGCCGTTGCGGTTGAGTACAGTGACGCGTACCCCCGCCTTGCCATCCGTCGTACGACGCCCGATGTCAATCTGCTGTGTGAAGATACCGCCGTCACCATAGGACAATGCGAGGCGATTCAACGGCTCTTTGCCCGCACGCTTCGTCGTATAGTTCACCACACCGCCGAGTGATCCGTTCGGTGCAATTCCCGAGAGCAGGACAGAGGGGCCCTTCATTACATCGACGCGATCCGCCGATTCCGTACCGCCGTAAAAGCGTGGTGCAATGCCGTAGAGCCCGTTGAGCTGGACATCCTGCTGCTGCGACTTAAATCCGCGCACATTCCACGCGCTCGACACGCCCGAGAGTGTCTGATTGCTGACCGACGGATCATTTGCGAGAAGGTCAGCAAGCAACGATACCTGCGTATTCTTGATCTGCTCCTCTGTATAACCGACGATGTTGAACGGCATATCGAGTGCCTTCTTCTCTCCGAGTGCACCGAGCGTCACCGTATTGGACACCTGCCCGCCCGCATAGACATTCGGTGTTTCTTCCGCAGGTTCTTCCACCGTCTCCACGGGCTGCGAGACGGGACGCTGTCCTACGACCTCGACCGTATCGAGATCGTAGGAGTCCATCGCCGTATCCTCCGCCGCAAATGCCGTCATCGGCAGTGCTGTGACAGCCGCAGCTGTGAGGGCGATCCCGATACGGCTCTTCAACTTTTTCGATTCATACTTCACTTGAAAACCTCCATGTCATCCCACATCCAAAATCCTTTGTGTTCTCTTATGAGAACGAGAACGAACGGTTTACGCGGCACGCGACCGGCTCATCGTAGATGTTGCGTGCCGGCTCAAAGCTGTAGGTGTACGCCGCCGTAATCGCCGCCTGATCGAGCTCTGCGTGCCCCGAGGAGCTCGTAACATCGACGCTCTGTACGCCGCCGTTTGCCCCGACCACGATGGCAAGCCCGACCGTCCCCGTGATCCCCTTACGCTCGAGCTCCTTCGGATAGGCGGGCGCAGAACCCGAGAGGAGCTTCGGAGGGACGCTCGGTCGCTGCGCCGCTGCGGCATCGCGTCCTGTGCTCTCGCCGCCGCCCGCACTTTCCGAGGGTGCAGCACTTGGCTTCTCACTCTTTCCCTCAGAGGTACTCGGTGCAGTGCTCGAATTTGTCGCGGCAGTCTTCGGTGTCTCCTTCGGCTGCTCCTTCTGCTCTGTCTGCTCTTTCTTCGGCGGCTCGAGCGGGATATCGTCAATGCTCGGCATCGGTGCAGCCGCCTCTGCCGCAGGCTCGGGGGCACTCTCCGGCGCAGACGCATCGTAGATCTCAACGTCGATCGGACGTTTCTCCGTCTCCGTCGCCATCGAGAAAAGCCCCATCGCCGCAGCCGCAATCAGAATGCAAAAATGTATCCCGAACGATGCCCCCCACGACAGATACTTTTCCTTCACCGTAACATCCAAATTTTCACCCCCCATAAACATTATATGTCTACAATGATAACCCCTATCATTTTTAGCGTGCATATAATAACATAAAGTAACGACTTTGCCTAGAGGGAACACAAAAAAAGTGGACGACTGCACGAGATTCATCTCCGAATCCGTACATCGTCCACCTTTATGTCTTTTCACACGCCGTCTCATATTCTGCGGGCAAAGAAATAACGAAGTCCTGTGGAGAAAGCGTCCGATGTCCGCGTGACGTGTTCTCACTCGTGACATTTGCAAGCGTAAAGGGTACAACCTCCGTCCCGTAGAGTGCGACAATCCAACGAATCGGTCGGATAAAGCGGAAGTCCAGATCACCCCAGCGCATACTGTTCGGCAGAGAGATCGCACGGATGAGTTCGGGCAAGAGTTTCGTGAGCAGCTGTGCCGTCTCCGAGCCCTTTTCATGCACAGAGGCATAGACGCCGCCCCGCTGAATGAGTGCCGAGGGCTTGATCCCCTGCCCGCGCGCAAAGCCCGCAACCACCTTCGTCGGATTTCCCTCCGCATCAAAGGCAATGGCGAGCGATGGGCCACGCGTCTCCGTGCTGACATTCTCCTGATTCATCTTGTTTCAAGCCACGCACCGACACCGACCGATTCGTTCTTGTAAAAGTAGTGTCAATCCACGCGCCCCGTGTGGGGCGCGACTAGCCGTCCGCGCGGCGTTTATCGACCATTTTTTGGTTTCAATCCACGCGCCCCGTGCGGGGCGCGACCCTGCGAGCATTCCCACTCAACGCCATGCACGTCAAGTTTCAATCCACGCGCCCCGTGCGGGGCGCGACATGTCGCCGCTTGCTTGTCCGCGTCAAGTGCCTGTTTCAATCCACGCGCCCCGTGCGGGGCGCGACCCTTTTGTCGCAAGGTCAAGTCCTTCGTAATTGTGTTTCAATCCACGCGCCCCGTGCGGGGCGCGACCTGTCGGCATGATGCCGCCGTCCTCGTCGATCTCGTTTCAATCCACGCCCCCCGTGCGGGGCGCGACGCGACTTCACCACCATATCGCCGACTAGCTCGGCAGTTTCAATCCACGCGCCCCGTGCGGGGCGCGACCCGTACAAGCTCGTATCCACGGCGACACCATCGCCGTTTCAATCCACGCGCCCCGTGCGGGGCGCGACTCCACATGGATGCGCCTGTCTACGTCCGCAACATGTTTCAA
>ERZ772926.1434-NODE-1434-length-11437-cov-4.146635_pt1 | contig 11437 bp, 10 predicted proteins | sample MGYA00511136_ERZ772926 | MGnify/ENA primary metagenome ERZ772926 (study PRJEB29015, sample SAMEA2737917) | human oral metagenome | biome: human oral; feature: human-associated habitat; material: dental | place: China | collected 2153 ... | reverse complement strand
AAACAGGTATATCCATCAGTATTAAATATATTGATGGACGATACTATATATACCATAATGAAATAGTAGCATCCGACTTAAACAGCAAAGACATTGACTCTGTCTATTATCTTACTCAACGTATAAACACAACAGATAAGCAGTGGGCTGTGTTCTTACGTTATTGGAAGGAGAAAGCAGACTCATCCTGCCTTGGTATGAATGTGCTGGAAGTTGAAAAAGAAGTTTTTATTGGATTTAAATCAAAGGAGGAATAGACTATGTTTAAGCAATCATATATAACCCCAAAATACTATAACCCCTATAGTTTTGTTCCACTAAGCGAACACGTATTTAATTATACAAAAGAAGAAAAAACTCAATTTCTATATGCTAATGACATTCCATTCAAAGATGGAATATCTGGCAAAATCACTGTAGAATTTGAAGCAAAAAGTCCATTTTGCGTTAAATCACAAGATAAAGAAAACTGTAACATCAATAGAAAATTCTTCATTCCCTCTACATCTATAAAGGGAATGATACGGTCTGTTTTTGAGATTATTACATTGTCTAATATAAGAAATCAGTCAGAAAACTCTCGTTTTAGTATGAGAGATCTGACCAGCAAAGACTATGAGCTTAAAAGTGAGAAACCAAAAGGCGGATTTCTATTCTTATTAAATGGCAATTATTATATCATTCCTGGTGACCATTGGCAAATGACATATGATGATATAGAAGACGAAGAAGGTGTAAACGTAAAATATGGAAAATCAGCTGAAGAAAAGTATAGACTGTTGAAAAATGGATATATCTTTCAAACAGAAGATGATCGAATCCACTATTGGGTTTTCTCTGGCTTCATGAATAATAAAAAACATGAATACGATTTTGCACTTCCTCTTTCAATCAATCCGGACAAGCTCGTACCGATTGAAGAAAAGGAATTAAAAGATTTCCTTTTTATTCATGAACAAGAAAATAAAAACAAAACTTGGGACTTCTGGAAGAAAGAAATGCGTAACTTCAATAGTATAGAAGACCTAAAGAAAGCAAAGTACAAAGGACTTGCTCCTTGTTTCTATAGAACAAAAGAAGAGAAAGGAAGAATTTGTGTCAAAGATTTAGGTTTTACATACCTTTATCGAATGCCTTACCAAAACAAAGTACATGATTGTCTTCCAATACAACATAAAGAAGAGAACTTGGATATGGCACAAGCACTCTTCGGATATACACAGTCTGATAGGAAAGACAAGTCAGAGATGAGCTTACGAGGACGCATCCGATTCTCAAATGCTTTTATTGAAAATGCAGAAATAGAAGGAGAACATACATTTATTCTTGGATCTCCTAAGCCAACATTTTATCCTTTCTATTTGAAGCAAGAGAGAGGTAGAAAGATAACTTTTGCAGCACAAAAGCCCATTATCTCTGGATGGAAACGCTATTTATTGCACAAAGTTGCACAAGAAGGGAATGGACAAAAAAAAGATTGTGAGTCGTCTTTCGTTGCACTAAAAGCAGGAGCAACTTTCAAAACCGATATTTATATCCATAACCTGCACCCTTATGAAGTAGGAGCACTATTAGCAGCACTCACATTCTGCAACCATAACGAGTGTTACCACTCTTTAGGGTATGCCAAGCCATTCGGTTATGGTAAAATGAAACTTACAAATATTCAGCTTGATCTGGAGCCAAACACAGAGAGTAATCACGATTTAAAACAAGAAACCCTTATAAATGAATTCAAAGAGAAGGTAGTAGAAAACACTCGTATGAGTATAGATAATTATGATAGGTATATAAGACCTCTTATCCACATCGCTTCAGGTAACTATTCTGATCATAGCATCAGATACCCAGAGCTAAAAGAGTTTAAAGATATTAAGTCTGGAAAAGCAAATATACCCATATTTGATTAAATCAGTATGAAGAAAATACTTGTTTCAATATTAAGCGATCATCTTGTCCCCAACTATCTTTTTATAAAAGAGAAGAGGGGACAATACAACGATCTTCTATTCATAGAAACCACATATATAAAAGAGAAAAAAGGTGCAGCACACCTTGAACAAGCTCTGAGAAAAGAAGAAGATAGTGTATTGAAAGTTCTTGTAGAAAGTGATAATTACCAGAAAGGGTTACAATCTTTAGAGAATGCTAACTTACCAAAAGATGTTCACTATATTGTCAATCTTACTGGTGGAACTAAGATTATGTCATTAATGGTATATGACTTTTTCCGTAAATTCAACAGCACCTTCTATTATATTCCTATTGGGAAAAATGTTTATTGTAATATAGAAAAAGGAGAGATGGAGCCTTTGCGATATCGTATCTCACTCAAGGAGTATTTTACACTCTATGGTCTTCTTTTTGAATGCGATAACACTTTATTAAAAGATACAAAAAAGACATTGGATCTTTTTAAAAAGCAAAAGAACCGCAATTTTTATCTTTCTAAAGAGATTACAGGTTCACAACAAGCATCTACTGCAGAAGACAGAAGATACTACTCGGGAGCTTGGTTTGAAGAATACACCTACCTACGTATTAAAGAAGAACTTGCACTACAAGATGAAGACATCGCAATGTCGTTAAAAATTTATAGAAATGACTTAGGGCAAAACGATAATGAGATAGATGTAGCCTTTATGTTTGAAAATACATTACATATAATCGAATGTAAAGTTAGCATGAATGGGTATGGAAAAGAGCCACAACATATTATAGAAAATTATCTCTATAAACTCTTGCCGCAGTAAGTAAAGATTTTGGTCTCATTGTACGTCCCTACATCTTTACACTTCATAAAATGGATATGCTCTCAGAACATTCACGTGAAAACATCAAAAAACATATGCGTATATTAGGTATATGTAATATTGTGAGTGGAAAAGAATTATCAGAACAAAAAATAAAATTTTAATATGGCACGAAATGTTTTTATTTCATTTTTAGGAACAAACAACTATCTTGAAACCTATTATTCCATAGGAGATTTTAAATCCTCACAACCCGTGAGATTCATTCAAGAGGCATTAATAGAACATTTATGTCGAGAATGGACATCAGAAGATAAAATATTCATCTTCTGCACCAAACTTTCTTTAGAAAAGAATTGGAACGATAATGGTCAGGGGAATACAGATTCCGAAGGATTATGTACTCGACTTAAAAACCTCAAGTTGCCTATTCCATTTGAAGCAGTGGAAATAACTGAAGGATTCTCTGAAGAGGATATCTGGGATATCTTCAATAAAGTTTACCATAAACTAAACAAGGGAGACAATGTCTACCTTGATGTCACACACGCTTTCCGTTCTATTCCCATATTCTCCACCGTCTTATTTAATTATGCCCATTATCTTAAAGGGACAAACTTAAAAGTGGTATATTATGGAGCTTTCGAGAAATTAGGACCAGCATATAAAGTAAAAGACATGAACGTTGAAGATAGGAATGCGCCTATCATCGACCTTACCAGTATCATAAGACTACAAGAGCTCTCTACCGCGGCAAGTAACCTCCATCAATATGGTAAAATGAAATCTATATCAGATTTGTTAGGAATTGTTCAAGGAAAAGGAAAGGGCAAACAAAATATAGAACGTATCAAAAAGAAAATGAAAGATTTTGATACTGCACTATCAACCTGCAAAATGGATATTCTAAAAGATGGAAAATTAATAGGCGAATTACAATCTCTTGTAGACAACAATAAAGATTCAAAAAACCTTACTGAGGCACATAGACAACTAATCGTCAAAGTCCAAGAAGAAATCAATATGTTTAAGCCTTATGATACCTATGATAATGTTGAAGCAGCTATTGATTGGGCAAAGAAATATGGAATGATACAACAGGCATATACTTTAGCAGAAGAGTTGACTATTAGCAGAGTAAAAGACATCATCACTCCTCAACATCTAATTCTTCAAAGAGTAAAAGATTTGGAATGCCGTAAATTTGTCTCGGTCCTGCTTTCATTAGAAGAAAGTAAAAAAGATGAATATAAAAATGACAACGAAGAATTTAAAACTCTTTTTTCTCAGCTATATGATCAACCTTTGATTAGAGATTTAAGAAAATGGTATACCATATTAGCAGGCGACAGAAATATTATCAATCATGCCAAAAAGAGCGATAAAGATTTTAACAAACAATTTGATAAAAATTATAGTGAAATAAGAAAACTTCTAAGCGATGTTCATCAACCTCTCTAACCACCCTTTCGCCTCTTGGTCATCCTCGCAGCTATCGGCTGCGAGGGAATATGGTGAACTGCAGGAAATTGCCTTTCCGAACATTGACCCAGAACTTAGCAAGGCTGCTGTACAGAAGGAGGCTGCTGCCTGTGTTACAATGATTCTGGAGACCTACCCTACAGAAAACCTAACGGTGCACATTATGGGTGAACTTACTTTCTGCTACTATGCCGTCAGACTACTGAAGAAAGCGGGAATACGTTGTCTTGCATCTACAACGGAGCGCATTGTTGAGGAGACAGAAGACCATCAGAAACTTGTACGTTTCTCCTTTGTCCAGTTCAGAGAGTATTAATCATTGCTATCAAAGAAAATGACTGAAAAGAATGACAAGCAGATAGTTCTGACACCTTCCCAGCAACAGGCTTTCAATAAGCTGAAAAACATTGTCAATGGGAGTAGTGCCATCACGTTCATCCTTACTGGATATGCAGGAACTGGAAAGACTACACTGATGAAGACACTCATTGAATGGATAAACGAGCAGAACAAAGAATTCCAACTACTTGCCTCAACAGGCAGAGCAGCAAAGATCCTCAGCAACAAGACAGAATGTGAGGCAAAAACAGTTCATAGTTGCATTTATACCTTTGATGATTTCAATCAGGATATCGAAAAGGTCGTCAACCGGATTGACGACTCAAAAGGTGTTGACGATACAGGACAGTTACTATTGCAATTTACATCAGTCTCAGCAAAGAATTCTGATTATGACCGCAAAATCTATATCATTGACGAGGCATCTATGATTTCTGACTTTCCCGATAAAAACCCTACACAGGCTATATTTGGAACAGGAAGATTACTACATGATCTCATCAACTACGATTACAAAGGTTGTTTTATCTTTGTAGGTGATGCTTGTCAGCTACCACCTATTGCACAAGAGTTCTCTCCTGCGCTTGACAAGGAATATCTGGAGGATGTTCACAGAATGAATGTTGAACGTGCTACGCTCAATGAGATTGTACGCCAGCAGGATGGTAATGACATTGTCGTCGCTGCTGCACGTATGCGCGCACTCTACCAGAATCCACCTCACGTGAAATGGGGAAAGTTCCCTTTCCGTGGTTACAAAGACATCGAGATACATCCTAACAAACTGTCGATACTCAATGCGTATATTAACAACGTAAAGCAGAACGGTTTTGAAGATGCTACCCTACTCTGCGGAAGCAATGCTGCTTGCAATACACTGACAAGTATTATACGCCCTGCACTCGGCTTCCACAGTTTATCACTTGAAGTAGGCGAACTATTACTTATCACACAGAACAACAATACGACAAGGCTCATGAATGGTGACCTCGTAAAGGTTATCTCCACAGAGCGGCGCATAAGACGTGCAGGACTCACCTTTCTGCAAGTTGAAGTGGAAGAAATGGTTAGTAAGCAAACTTTCTCTCTCCTTCTCATAGAAGACATTCTATATGGTAATATGACCAATCTTACACAAGAATCTCAAAAAGCACTCTTCATCGACTTCTACCGGCGAATAAAGAAGCAGCATATCAAACCCAAGACTGATGCCTTCAAGGCAGCTATGTTTAACGACCCATACCTCAATGCTCTCCGTGCTGTCTATGGTTATGCCCTTACTTACCACAAGGCACAAGGAGGAGAGTGGAAAAACGTGTATCTTGACATTCCTCGACACCTCAGCCACTCTCCGAAGCGTTCTGCCTATCAGTGGCTCTATACAGCTATGACGCGCGCCAACAACCGTCTTCACGTAGCGGATGACTTTTTTATCGGTTAAAAAGACACAACTACAATTATCAAATTAGGAATAAAACAAGTACTATAATACTGCGAACTTATGGAACTAATACTCAACACATTTGGTGTTTCACTCAATCGTGACAATGAAGGCTTTGTTATCAACACCCGTGATGGTAAACAACGCATACCAGCCGTAGGTATAGACAGCATACAAATCAGCCGTGGTGCACAGATAACAAGTGATGCCGTTATGCTTGCCATAGAAAAAGAGATAGAAGTCATGTTCATGGACAAGACTGGAAAACCTATCGGACGTATATGGAGTCCAAGATATGGTAGCATCTCTACCATCCGGAAAGGACAGTTGAACTTTACTTATTCTCACAATGCAGTAGAATGGATAAAGGAAGTACTCCTCAAGAAGATAGAAAACCAACAGGCTTTAATGTTACTTTTTAACAATGAAAACCATCCCGAAGTAAAGACAGAAAAGAACATTGCACGGTTGGAAGATTATCGTACTAAAATTAGCAAACTTGATGGCGAGATTGTTAACGACATAGCACCTATGTTACGAGGATGGGAGGGGCAGGCTTCACGTATATATTTTAGCACGATAAATACCTTCCTTCCTGAACAGTATCGATTCAGTGTCCGTTCACAACATCCTGCCCTTGATATTACAAATGCCTTCCTTAACTATGGATATGGTATTCTCTACGGACGTGTTGAAGGGGCACTTATAAAAGCAGGAGTTGACCCATATATCGGTATACTACACCGTGATGATTACAATCGTCCTGTACTTGTCTATGATATCATTGAGATGTATCGTATATGGGTTGATTATGTGGTTTATACACTTCTTGCACAAAACGTGATTACAGAAGAATTCTATTCTGTCCGCGAAGACGGCTCTTACTGGCTTGAGGCATTAGGACGACGTGTACTCATACAATCACTCAATGACTATATGGACGAAGTAATAACCCAGAAAGGAGTAACGAGATCTCGCCTTACAATGCTCTCGCTTTATGTTCAATCACTTGCTCAAAAGTTTAAGGAAGAACTATAAAAAGCAAAAGCTATGAAAATAAATATTTCAACTTAGCCCAGCATATACCTTATACTTTCATTACATTTTTACCCAAGAACAATATGCTATTATTCGGAACCAACATACAATCTGTGGCGGACGAACTAAAGAAGGTACAGGAAGAATATCTCTATAACAGTCTTCGCAATCCTAAACCCTCTATTGCTGCTACAATACAGCAACTACGTATAGTCTACAGCATGGATGCCAAAGGCTATGCACAACTAAAACGTAAGCTACCATATTTCGTCTGTGGACAATTTAATCCACCTTTCCGCAGAAAAGAGAACTTCGCCTATACGGAGAGTTTTATTCTTGACTTTGACCACCTGGCATCCAAACAACTGTCACTAAAAGCCATACGTAACGATATCATCCAAGATGAACAGGTTATGATGTGTTTTACCTCACCAAGTGAAGATGGTCTAAAAGTTATGTTTCGTCTGAAAGAACGATGCTATGATGCTGGATTATATTCTATCTTCTATAAGGCTTTTGCAGCAACTTTTGCTATGCGTCATAATCTTACACAAGTAGCCGATAGCAGAACGTCTGATGTTGCACGGGCATGCTTCGTTAGCATAGACCCTGATGCCTATTTCAACCCCAACCCAACACCCGTTGATATAAAAGCCTATATTGACGAAACAAATCCCGACTCTCTCTTCAAAATGAAACATGAACAAGATGAACATGATAAAGTCACCAAGAAGAGCGAGGAAGAAAAGGCACCCCTACCGAAAGATCCCGATAAGGATGTACTGGCACGTATTAGAATGCAACTCAATCCAAAAGCACAAGCGCAGGTTGAACAACGACCAGCCTACGTACCAGAGCGACTCAATGATATTATCGGTGACTTAAAACTCTTTATAGAAGAAACTGGATTACAAGTGACTGAAATAATTAATATTCAATATGCCAAGAAAATCCGAGCACGACTTGGACAAAAAGAGTCTGAGATAAATCTCTTTTATGGGAAACGTGGATTCAGCGTCGTCATATCTCCCAGACTTGGAACAAATGAAGAACTGAATGAGTTGCTTGCCGACTTAGTAAAAAGTTTCTTGCAGAGATAAAAGGATAGGAAACAATCGTACTATCTGGCAAACTTCTTACTTGGAACTTCGCCATTCATGAACAAATGTATCGGAGTTGAGTATTAACAATGAACCGACTCGGACTATTCACAACTGACGTTAGCGTCCAGCACACATGGTGTATATGGTCAGCACCATTGGTGTTAACCACCAACACGCTATGTGCTGACCACATACACCAACGTTAGATAGTATCAATTGCAAATTAAACGAATACAAACATAATGCGAAAACCTATCCCCTACATAGAAATACTACGGAAACTCTGTAGAGCTGGTGTACAGAATTCACCTCCCATCAACCGAAGGACAGGTGATTTCAGCGATATGCAGACTCTACAAGAGCGTGTAGACTTTCTCTTGGGAGTAGTAAACAAACCAGCTCGACCCGCTACTAATATGCTATTCTTCGTTATGTATGATATTGAAAGCGACAAGGTGCGCTATCATATTGCAAAATATCTGGAACGTAAAGGATGTACTCGCATACAACGATCCATCTTTCTTGCCGACCTCGACAAGACCGTTTATGACCAAATCAAGAATGATCTTGCCGAAGTACAGTCATTATACGACAATCATGACAGCATCATCGTATGTCCCGTCTCCACTGATCAGTTGCAAGCTATGAAGATTATCGGTGAAGATCTCAATATAGATATTATCACTCATTCGCGTAATACATTGTTCTTTTAATAGGGTAAATAAGAAGTAATATTCCAGTAAGATTACCTCTCTTAAAGAATATTTAACGCATCGATCTTTGAAATTTTGAATAATTATTTGTACCTTTGCAGTCGCAAACAAAGTGGTTAATTTATGTTAACTAAAGCGTTCTGCCAAAAGTAAATACACTTCAAACAGCGATAAACAAAGAAATATAAGTCTTAGCTCTCCGAGAGTATCTTCCATTAAAACAAGGATTAAGACCTTTTGAAAGGTGCTCTTTTATTGTTACCATAATTGTCTCCGAGAGTATCTTCCATTAAAACAAGGATTAAGACTAGTTTCTTCTGGTTCTTCTAAAAGATTATATATCTCCGAGAGTATCTTCCATTAAAACAAGGATTAAGACTTGACCCTTATACATATTCATGAGACACTTAGTGTGCCTCCGAGAGTATCTTCCATTAAAACAAGGATTAAGACGTACCTTTCTTGCAGCTGTATCTGCAGCTTTTAAGAACTCCGAGAGTATCTTCCATTAAAACAAGGATTAAGACTCATCGTCCTCAAAGAACTTAGGACATGTACGACCTCCGAGAGTATCTTCCATTAAAACAAGGATTAAGACGGAGGATAAGTGTGGCTACTTGGGCTACTAAAGCGCTCCGAGAGTATCTTCCATTAAAACAAGGATTAAGACATTTCTATCCCACGCAATACGACATTGTGGTCTTCTCCGAGAGTATCTTCCATTAAAACAAGGATTAAGACAGTCATTTCCCTACCCGTTGATACTATTAATACTCTCCGAGAGTATCTTCCATTAAAACAAGGATTAAGACCATTTCTTGTTTTTTATGAAATATATTTTTATTCTGGCTCCGAGAGTATCTTCCATTAAAACAAGGATTAAGACGTTTTTCAAGACTTCTTTTTCTGTAATTGGTTTCATCTCCGAGAGTATCTTCCATTAAAACAAGGATTAAGACCTCTCTTGTTAGAACTCAAGTACTACATTACTTGTAGCTCCGAGAGTATCTTCCATTAAAACAAGGATTAAGACTTGTGAAGAATCCACAAATCATCTCCACTATCAGCCTCCGAGAGTATCTTCCATTAAAACAAGGATTAAGACGTGCTGTCGAGGGCTAAAGTTTAAAAAAATTTCGGCTCCGAGAGTATCTTCCATTAAAACAAGGATTAAGACTGTTGGCTCTATCACTGAGCTTGATGTTGATGAGATGGTCTCCGAGAGTATCTTCCATTAAAACAAGGATTAAGACAATATTATTCGGTTAAATACTCTACTAATTCGCACCTCCGAGAGTATCTTCCATTAAAACAAGGATTAAGACGAAGATATAGACTTCAATTGATAGCTACGAATGCTCCGAGAGTATCTTCCATTAAAACAAGGATTAAGACATTCGTTTCGTTAACGGCTCCAACTGGAGAAAGACTCCGAGAGTATCTTCCATTAAAACAAGGATTAAGACACTACAGATCATTCCTATAATTGCAGGCGCAAACCTCGGAGAGTATCTTCCATTAAAACAAGGATTAAGACAATCAAACCATCCTTTATAAAGTTCATTCTTTCGTGTCTCCGAGAGTATCTTCCATTAAAACAAGGATTAAGACACTCATTGCACCCTTGAATATTGGGTTAGACTGATACCTCCGAGAGTATCTTCCATTAAAACAAGGATTAAGACGCTTGATGTCCCGCCAATATTTTTAAACGATACAACACTCCGAGAGTATCTTCCATTAAAACAAGGATTAAGACCGTTTCGACTTTGCTGCTGCAGAGTCTTCGTCACGTACCTCCGAGAGTATCTTCCATTAAAACAAGGATTAAGACTTGTGAACTCAATAAAGTTCTTTAATGTTAACTTTGCCCTCCGAGAGTATCTTCCATTAAAACAAGGATTAAGACCTCATTATACAATTCTTTAGGCAAATTACAAAACTCCGAGAGTATCTTCCATTAAAACAAGGATTAAGACACATCTTTGTAAAATCTTGCAACAATTTTATAAGCTCCGAGAGTATCTTCCATTAAAACAAGGATTAAGACTTAATGGTATTTTATAAGATTTTAAAATAATTCCCTCCGAGAGTATCTTCCATTAAAACAAGGATTAAGACCTTCAGCTTGTGCTTTAGCTATATTAGCTTCTTGCTCCGAGAGTATCTTCCATTAAAACAAGGATTAAGACCTGGTCCTGAATAGCTTTCTCTTTATTAGCCTCATACCTCCGAGAGTATCTTCCATTAAAACAAGGATTAAGACAGCATTCTGTTTAGCTACTCCAGCATCTTGTTCACTCCGAGAGTATCTTCCATTAAAACAAGGATTAAGACCGCTCATAGTTATTCCATCAGACTCGTATTCTTCTCCGAGAGTATCTTCCATTAAAACAAGGATTAAGACAGGGTTTACGGCTGCAATGGCAGCGAAAACGGCGACTCCGAGAGTATCTTCCATTAAAACAAGGATTAAGACTCTTAGCACCATTCTTCATCAAACTCTCGATAATCTCCGAGAGTATCTTCCATTAAAACAAGGATTAAGACATTTCTATCCCACGCAAT
>ERZ772926.1433-NODE-1433-length-11438-cov-3.527717_pt1 | contig 11438 bp, 11 predicted proteins | sample MGYA00511136_ERZ772926 | MGnify/ENA primary metagenome ERZ772926 (study PRJEB29015, sample SAMEA2737917) | human oral metagenome | biome: human oral; feature: human-associated habitat; material: dental | place: China | collected 2153 ... | reverse complement strand
GGGTTTTTTGTGAAGTGCAAGACGGCGAATTTTGGATGCTTACGATTTATTGTATACCCGTTGTTAATACCCTTATAAGAGTGTTCGTCAATACCCTTGTATGGGTGTTCACTGATACCCTTATATGACTAATATCACGAGGCTTTATATTACCTTTTAATTGGGGTGGTATAAAGGTCTTCATCTATTTTTCTTCCCCTCTCATCAAACAGTGAGTATATCCTCTTTAACTCTGATATAAGCATTTGCTCGAACGTTTCCCATTGGAATAGGGAGGTTGCATCGTCTCTATCACAATAGTGCACGGTGCTTGTTCTTTTATCTATATAAAGATAAGAACCGTCCCAGTCATAACCGCCTATAAAGAAATGGTCGTCTGCGGCATTTCGAGGTCTTTCCCGAATGTTTGCCGTAATAATCGAAAACGGTTGGCGGCTTTCATCAGTGCTTCTTTTATAGTTTCTTCTTAACCCGTCTAAACAAAAGGTTCCAACCAATATGTCTAACCCATTGCTTACATCTAACAAGAATTTTTTATAATCGATGGGAATTTCCATGCCCAATTCTTTCTCCAATGCTTGGACATCGTTCTTACTTAGCGGAGGATACAGGGTGTTTAGCCAAGCCCCGGGGGCTATATGGGGCGCTTTTCCTATAAGGATTGCACCGGTGGATTGGGATTCTTCAATACCCTGGTTCTGAAATCTATAAATTAAATCCCTATATGTTTTATTCATATTCTATTTTTCTATATACGCTATACTATTTATGGTAAAGGCTCATCATTAAAATGAAGAATTTGACAATAGTTGATTTAATCTCTATTGATTTTCTTCCCACTTGATGGATTCCTGTAATTACCATTATGCCTACTAAGATGTTCTGCCCTTTTGAGGTCTGATTAACGCCCTTTTAAAAGCCAACTAAGCACCTTTCCTTATTCTATATAGTAAAGTCTTGAGTTACAATTGATTATATGTGCGTTAAAGAAATACGTTTTATATTGTCTTCTAACAGGCTTTGTAGAATAAAATGTAAAAGAAATTCTAACCTTAAAAGCCGTAAAAGTGAGGTTGTATAGCTGCTTTATGGTGACAGATGATATAGTGTTTTAGTGCTACCTTTCTAAAGTCGTTGTTTCGAAAATATTTGTATTAAACCAAGTCTTCGTATGCTTGGTTCATTTCATTCATGAGATGTTCAAAGTTATCAGAGTTTAATGATACCTTTCTGAACATCATTTCTAAATTCTCCTCTTCAAACTTTACAGGCTCTTCATGCAGAAGTGTCATCATCCCTGCAATCATCAAGCGGTAGACAGTAGCTTGGTGTAATCCATTAACCTCTGTCTTTGCTTGTGTTATTCCTGCAGCATAGGCTTGCATTTGTACACGAACGATAGAGCGGATAGCCAGTGAAACAGGTACGTTGTTTTCATGTGCTAAAGTAGGGCAATCAGCAAAATAGTCTTCAGCAGACTGTAAATGTCCGTCAAGCAGAGCAAACATCTGTTTTTGATATTCGGCTGTTACAAGGTCATATAACTCCTTACTTCCACAGGCATAACGCAATAATATCTTTGCAGAAGTTGTCTCAGAGAAATGACGTCGCTTCATATCTTCTGCCACAGTATCAAGGTCTGAGTAATTCAGACGAATAAGTATAGGGAAGAGCACAGATACGAATTGACTCGAAAGGTTATCAAAGTTGTTAACCAACAATTGCTTGTATTCCTTTGGTTCTAAGCGTTTCTTTCCAGGATACAAGGCATCTGCTTGCCCTGAGAAGAAAGCATGAAAGTAGCCTCTGACCATTACAGAGGCTACTCTTGAGCGGTTTATGTCCGTTATTTTCATATATTAATCTTTCTACTATCTATGTCCACCGAACCTACTATTATTCGTTGGCGCATCAGAACGAGTTGAGCCCGATGAAGACTGATTTGAATTCATTGGAGCACTTGGGAATGATGAGCGAGAAGCATTTCCAAATGATGAACTATTGTTACTGCCTGATGGCTGTGGCATTGGAGCTGAATACTGCTGTTGTTGAGGTTGGTAAGTCTGTCTTTCTGACTGTTGTCTTGCCCCTCCAAACCGCTGGTTATAAGATCTGCTTGGTGCGGTATTCATATTCTCTCTTCTTGCATTGCCGAAGCTGCTATACCCATTATTCTGTTGAGGGTTATTCCACGAACTATTATTCTGATAAACCTCTTGTGTAGTTCTTGTACGATTCGTTACAGCAGGTGGATTACGGCGTGCCCCAAAGCGCCCTGCATAATAACTCTCATTATATCTGTTTCGTCCACCGCGATAGGTATAGTATTCTGCTGGACGTGAACGATAGTAATAGTTGTGGTCGTTGTAACGATTGTAAACCCGATAAGCATAATTATTATTGTACCAATAAACTGGACGGTAGAAGTAATCTTCACCTATGTAATAATTATATTGGCGAGCATTCAATACATAGAACAAATCGCTGTTACGACGTGTCCAATAGTCTCCATAAAGAGAGCGTTCGCCCTGCATATTAAGGAGATAATCAAGATTTATTTCATACACAGCTTGATATTGTGCATCACTTAAGCCCAGTTCATAGGCCATCTTGTCTGATAAAAAGAGCGCTTGTCGTCGTGCCTCTTCGTATCCAATTCTGCCGTATGTACTGCTATATCCAACGTTATAACCATCATCATATACAGAAATAGGACCACCATATCCACCTCCGGCAGAGAAGTATGTGCCACATGAAGAAAGTGAAAGGCTTAAGCACCCTAATGCGAATGTATATAAAATATTCTTTTTCATATCTGTAACCTTTAAAAATGACTACTTATGTTATATCTCTATTGCAAAAGTAGTCTTTTGGTCTCAAATATCCAATAGGTAAATTCCTATTCCGTAAGGGAAACCTCCTATATATTATTCCACTTCCTCTACAATAGTGTTGGGAACTTCCTTTGATTTCAACATCTCATCAAGGCTCTTAAATGTGTAGGCCGCTTTATCTTTAACAAAAGTCTTGGTAAACCGGTCGCGCAGACTCATCAGCTTCTGTACCGCCTCTTGATAGGTCTCTGCTGTAATACGCTCAGCCATGGCTTGTGCATTAACAGGTGTAAAATCAAAGTATTGTACAAGATACTGCTGGAACTGGCGACGCTGGTTCTGTGTCATTTCTTGCAGCTGTACATTCATCTTATCCTTTGTGCGGTGTATGATGAAGATAAGCTCATCTGGTTCACCACCACGCTGACCACGGTCATACTTCTTCTCATATTCAAAATGACAATCGCAGAAGCCTTTCTCAGCAAGCTCTCTTAATTCTTGCATAGCTGGGTCTAAAACACGACGACAGAAGTCGGAGAATTTCTTGTAGTTGTTTTCCAAACGAAGCATCTTGCGGAACTCGAATGTCTTGATAACAGTACGACCTTTATCTACCCATGACTCAATAAACATATAGATACGTTGGGTATAACGATTCTTACATGCAAAAACAATCTGTTTGCCCAATCGGTGATAACCAAAGTCTAAAGATACAAGACGCTCTGCTACGCTATGATCAAGCTTTAGAATTGCATATTTGTTATAAGAACGGTCTTCAGGTATATATACGTCACAAAGGTTGGTTGCCTTTGTGTATTTTCTTCCTTCAGCCGTCTTATAAGGAATCTCTACAGGAATAGAGGCAAGCATCTTCAGTGAGTTTCGCAATTGAGGATAGTGATTGGGGTCAACACCTAATTCCTTAAAAGGTAATTTAATTGGCATACGTCCGTCCTCATCCAACTCATCAGTGTGGAATAAGTCAAGCTGAAAACCTCGCTTGTTGTTCAAAATACCATGTAAGATAGACTGCAGACTCTCAACAATAGATACCAAAATTCTCACCTGAATAAGTGAATAATCATGGCGCATCATCGTCACAGCAATTGGCTGAAGAAGCCAAGTTTCTTCTTCTATTGGGATAAGATCATTCGAGATAGTACGGCTTTTTAGTGGAGCCTTCTGTGCTTTCGCTCCACGCTTACGTGTAACCTTTCTAATAGCTGTTTTATCTGTTGTCATATCTGTTATCTTAGCTTTATCATGTTTTTTATAACACTTTATAAGCTACAAAGATACCACTTTTATTTGGATCTGACCACTAAATAACAAAAATAGTTTCTTCTTTGTAATTTGAAGAGTTTTAATTTGAGTTTTCCTAAGAGTAAGTTGCACATGTTCTGATAATCAGTTTGTATGGTGTTAACCTTTCGCACCAATGGTGTTAGTCCTTCGCACCAATGGTGTTGACTGTGAACACCACCTGTGATGGGCTACATCACATTAGCAGAAGATGGGAAGAGAGGGTGGTCGTTGTCATTAATAGGTATATAGTTAAGAAGTAATCCATTTATAAGGGTAGAGTTTGCCAGATAGTACTAAGGGGGGCTATTAATTTCCACCGCCGTTACATCAATGGTTACATTTTGTCACCTTTTGAACCTTCTTTAGCCCAAATTGTCAGTTCATTCAGTCGTTATATTCGCATAGCCTCTTTGTCCACTATCAATTTGCCCTCGAAGATAGTTTCGGAATATGACAAAGCTAATTAATAGAACCCACTTAAGTAATTGTGTTTTATGAGAAGATTTATGAAAATAGTTGATTGTTTCGTAGTTAAGACATAGTGCTTTTTGGGAGGTAATAATTAATGATAAAAATAAATACTTTACAGCAACTATTGCATTATTGACTTTTTTTTTGTTATTTTGCATACGATATCGTTATAAAATTACAAGATGAAGAATCAGAAAATGTATGAGCCCGATGATAAGATGATTTACCTTATCAGAGATAATTATGACCTATTACAGAGCTTAGGGAGCTTTGGTATCAGTTTGGGCTTTGGCGATAAGACCGTGAGCGAGGTTTGTGATGATCAAAATGTAGATACTTTCACGTTTTTGGCTGTAGTCAATTTTACGATAAATGGATACAAGGGGTTTGATGATGTTGATAGATTGTCAATCCCAACCCTTATGCAATATCTTAGAGCAAGTCATACTTATTATCTTGAGTATAAGTTACCTTTTATTCGTAAGGAGTTGAGTGCTTCTTTGGACGAAACGGATAACCTTGCTCGTCTTATCCTCCGTCTTTATGATGAATATGCTCATTCTATTCATAATCATATGCAATATGAAGAGAAGAATGTGTTCCCATACGTTGATACACTGCTGAAAGGTGAGGCGAATGATGCATACGATATTGAAACTTATTCTAAGCATCATAGCCAAACGGATGTGAAGTTGCGCGAATTGAAGAGTATTATTATCAAGTACCTCCCTTCTGATGCACATCATAACAACCGTCTCACAGCCACTTTATATGATATCTATAACTGTGAAGCATGGCTTGAACAGCATGCTTTGGTTGAAGAAGAAATCTTTATTCCAGTAATTAGACGTTTAGAACAAAAGAGTAAGCAGAATGATGTAAGCGTAAAGATTTCGAATATGATTACTAAGAGTCCTGTGTCAAACGAGGTTCTTAGTGATCGTGAAAAGGATGTTATTGTTGCTGTTGCACAGGGAATGACAAACAAGGAGATTGCAGATCATCTGTGTATTTCTACAAACACGGTGATTACACACCGCCGTAATATTGCTCGTAAGTTGCAGATACATTCACCAGCAGGATTAACAATCTATGCAATTGTGAATAATCTTGTGGATATAAGTAGTGTAAAATTGTAATAGAAAACAAATAATAGAGTGGGTGAGTCACCCTGTTACTATATAAATAAAACGATGGAACATCCTGCTAATATGAACATGGGACGTCCTAAGATAGCTATAGTTGATTCCAATACGCTTGTCGTGTTGGGATTGAAACATATATTACAGAATGTTATACCTATCATGACAGTCGACTCATTTTCAAGTTTTCAAGAGTTTGAGAATGCACAGCCGAATTCGTATTATCATTATTTTGTGTCACAAGTAATTGTCTTGGAGAACAGACAATTCTTCTCTCAATGTATCCATAAGACTATTGTTCTTACACTTACGAAGGACCCCAATGCTCAGCTGTCAGGTTTCCATAGTTTCTGTATTAATGTTCCTGAAGACGAACTTGTCAAAGCTATTCTAAAGATTGCACAATATGGTCATTCTGGTGGTAAGAATCTTCCAGAACTTCCTCAGGTGTTAAAGAACAAGATTCTTAGCAATCGTGAAATAGAGGTCTTGTCCTTGATAGTACAAGGATTGATAAACAAAGAGATTGCTGAAAAACTTAATATCAGTCTGACCACTGTAATTACTCATCGCAAGAATATAATGGATAAACTTGGGATGAAGAGTGTATCAGCCTTGACCATCTATGCAGTGATGCATGGTTATATTGATATTAATAAGATATAATACTGCAATCTTCTTTTTCTATTCATTACAAAAAGGGAGAAAGTAGGTGGGCAAACCATCCACGGAAACGCTGCCATGGTGTACGCCATTGTTTCCACTTTGTTTCTGTAAGCTTAAAACTATCTTTTTTTTGAGCATCGAAGAGGACATCCAACTCATGTGTAGTACATGCGTTAACTATAACGGCATTCTCTTCTCGGTCCCAACGTAGACTTCTTGCATTAAGGTTGGCAGAACCAACCGTACAAAATTGTCCATCGACAGTGATAATCTTTGTATGATGAAAGCCTTTTTCATACATCCAGATCGTACACCCTTCTTTCATTAGTTGATGTGCATTATAGAATCCACAATCTGGAGTTAATGGGATATCACTCTTTACACTCAGCAGTATCTCAACTTTTACGCCTCGTTTTACGGCATTCCTCAAAGCCTTCTTCAAGGCTCTGCTCAGGGTAAAATATGGATTGATAAGTTTTATACTGTCTTTTGCGTCATTAATAGCATTAACATAAAAGTAGCGGATTATATCTTTTGAGATGTGCGGCTCACGATTGATAATACCCACCATCTTATTTCCTGCACTCCCACAAGTGTCTGGTTTCAATCCTTTTATATAATCAGCATTTGATATTCCACGATAGTATTTAGCACCATGTATCTTCTGTCCTGATGCTAAATACCACATTCTAAGAAAGATGTTTTGTAATGTGTTAACTTCATCTCCCTCTATTCTACAATGCATATCGTGCCATGAGCCAACGACTTTCGTACCATTAATATAATAGTCTGCCACATTCATTCCGCCCGTATAAGCTACCTTACCATCAATAATAACTATCTTACGATGGTCACGATTGAAGATGTCATGAAGCCAAGGGAACGCCATTGGCTTAAATTCATAAATCTCAATCCCTTTCTCACGAATTGCTTTTAAGTGGCGTTTCTTCATGGGACGGTTATTACTTGCATTACCAAAGCCATCAAAGACAGCTCTAACCTCAACTCCGTCTTTTACCTTTGCGGCTAAGTGTCGTATCAATTCTTCGTTGATAGAGTCGTTACGAAAGTTAAAGTATTCCAAGTGAATGCTTGAACGTGCTTGATCGATAGCCTTGAAAAGGTCGTTAAACTTGTCTTTTCCAGTTGTAAGAAGGGTAACAGAATTATTATGAGAGAAATGTACTCCCTTCTTACGAAGCTGATTGACAATCATAGAATCAGCTCTGTTCATCATCGTTTCATGTCTTTTCATCAAAGATTTTTTTGTCACATTTTGTGCTGAAAGACATGTTGGAAATAATAAATAAGATAATGCCATCACCAATGTGATGGCTTTTTTTCTATTTAAGTTCACTTTTCTTTCTCTCATTTTCCGTCAATAGCAATAATAACCTATAAGCAAACGAAGGCTATTTTGCTCAATATAAATATCGCAGATAAGATCGCAATACACTATCTTTACAACATACAACTATAATGGTCAACAACACCTAACAAGTGTCTTTGCTCATCACATACTAACACTGTATGTATCTTGTTTTGCTGCATAATCTGTTGTATCTCCGTTATCTTCGTTGTTTGTAAGACTGTCTTTGGCTCTTTAGTCATTATATCATTAACTGTATGGTCAAAGAATTCTGCTTGCCAACGCTCCATAGCTCTACGGATATCTCCATCTGTTATTAGTCCGATTACTTTCCCATTTTCAAGTGATACACCCAAGCCAAGTTTACCCTTGCTTACATGTATGATAGCGTCACCTAAGTGCATATCCTTCGGAATAACAGGAAGCTCGTCTGAGCGCATCACGTCTTGTGCTGTAGTCAACAAGCGTTTACCTAATTCTCCACCTGGATGGAACTGTGCAAAGTCTTTTGGCTTAAAGTTACGGACACGCATAAGGGCAATCGCCAAAGAATCACCCATAACAAGTGCTGCTGTCGTTGAACTTGTAGGAGCAAGATTGAGTGGGCATGCTTCTTTCTCAACCCAAACCTTTATATGAACCGTAGAATATTTTGCTAACAAAGAATTAGGATTGGCACTCATTCCGATAATTGGAATATTCATGTGAAGTACCATCGGGATAAAGCGGAGTAATTCGTCAGTCTGTCCTGAGTTAGACAATGCTAACACAACGTCATCCCTTGTCATTACACCCAAATCACCATGATAGACATCCAGAGGATTAACAAAGAAAGCTGGTGTGCCCGTAGAAGAAAGCGTTGCAGCTATCTTAGCTCCAATGTTTCCACTTTTGCCAACACCCGTAACAATAACCTTACCTGTGCAATGAAACATCAGGCTAACGGCCTTATCAAAGTTTTCATCCAACTGGTTGATTAGGTTCAATGTTGCATCAGCTTCCTCTTTAATGCATTGTGTAGCATATGCTCTGACTTGTGTCAATCTTTGTTCTGCTTCGTTCATACGAGTTTTCCAATTAATTCATCTAAGTTGTCAAGTTCTAACATGTTCGCTGCATCAGACAAGCCTTCGTCTGGGGTAGGGTGTACTTCAAAGAAATAGCCTGTTGCTCCAAAAGCTTTGGCAGCTAATGCCATTGAAGGAACAAACTTTCGATCGCCAACAGTCTTCCCATCTCCAGCACTTGGACGCTGTACACTATGCGTACAATCCATTATGACATTTGGTACAATCTCTTTCATGTCAGGAATATTACGGAAGTCAACAACGAGGTTGTTATATCCAAAGCTGTTTCCGCGCTCAGTCAGCCATACCTCCTTAGCCCCACTTTCCTGACATTTCTGTACAGGATAGCGCATATCTCTACCACTAAGAAACTGTGCTTTCTTAATGTTTATAATCTTACCAGTCTTTGCTGCAGCCACCAATAGGTCTGTCTGACGGCAAAGGAAAGCAGGAATCTGGATAACATCAACAACTTCTCCAACTGGCTCAGCTTGATAGCTTTCATGAATATCAGTCAGTAATCTTAATCCGTACTTTTCCTTGATATTTTGTAACATGGCAAGACCTTTGTCAAGTCCAGGACCACGAAAGGATTTTATACTTGTGCGATTAGCCTTATCAAAGCTTGCTTTAAAAATGATGTTGATATCATATTTTTTATTCAGCCTAACTAACTCTTCAGCAACTGTGCTAAGTAGTTCAGAGCTTTCAATAACGCAGGGACCTGCAATGAAAGTAGATTTTTTCATCATAATTTGATAATATAATGTGCTTCTTTTATCATCAGAATGTATTGGAAAATCTTATCAGGATTGGCTGCAAAGTTATATATAATAAGGTGAACAGACAAATGATTAACGTTCATTTAGATGTTTAAAGTAAAACTTATGCATAAAATTTGGTTGTTTAATAGAAAACCTTTTACTTTGCACCCAGAAAACAACGCTTATTACCTCTTTATGAGTGGTATGTAGCATAAGGTAAATAGATTTAATTCAGTATTAATTTAAAAGTTTTCTATTATGAAAAAGATTTTATTATCATTTGCTGTAGCATGTGTATCACTTGCAGCAAGCGCACAGGGTTATGTTGGTGGTAGCGTAGGTATTGCTTCATCAAAAGATGGTAATTCTGAGAATGTAACAACTTATCAGGTTCTCCCTGAGGTTGGTATTAATCTCGACGAGAATTGGGCAATCGGTACAGTTGTTGGTTGGGGTAAAAGTAATGTTAACATTGCGAATGAGAACTTAGTTAACAACTACTTTAAGTTGGAGCCATACGTTCGTTACACTTTCGCACGCAGCAAATATGTAAATGGTTTCATTGATGGTGGTTTTGGTTATCAGCACTATAGAGGCGGTATAAACGCATGGTCTGTAGGTTTGAAGCCAGGTGTATCTGTAAACGTTAGCCCAAAGGTAAGTTTCATAGCTCACGTCGGTTTTGCTGGTTGGAAGTCTGTTAAGCTGAAGGGTTCAAGCGTAGATGCTCACACTTGGGGTGCAAGCCTCGATGGCAACAACATTACTTTCGGTGTTTACTATAACTTCTAATAAGTTGAATTGAACAAAGTTTAAATTATATAGAGGGGTGCATATTGCATCCCTCTTTTTTATGTTATAATACTAACCATTGGTCTTATATTTGTCAATATTTCTTTTCTTTGTCAGGTCTAATCAATGCTTAACGGTGTCTTTATTAAGCCTTACTTGGCTTTTAAAAGATGCCCTTTTGATCTCTTATTAACGCTTTTTAAATGCTAAACAAGCATCTTTTACTTCTGTAATATGTAATCAATTGATTTTATGATAGTTATAAGTATCTTTGAAAAGCGTATTCTTGAGTTGTTTTAATTAAGTTTATGTTGTTATTCTGTAATAACTTTTTTAGCATAATAGCTGTTGATATATGTAGAAAAAACAAGTAATAAGTTTCTTATTACATACTGGTACTCATCGTTCCAAACGTTGAGTTGTATTCTCTCCAATAATATATAGCTTGGAGTTTGCCCTTCGCACCATTGATGTTAAGCCTTCGCACCACACGTGCTAAGCCTCAACACAATCGTAGGAGAGGGTAAAAAGGCTTATAATCGTCATCATATATATGACGAAGTAAGCCTGTTCTGACTAACAAAATGGAGTGTGTTTTACCTACCTATAGTCCTTATATCTAAGTAAATAGGCTAATGTGTTAGTTTTCTTGTTGATGCTTAATTGTAATCTCACGCTGTGGGAATGGGATTTCAATGCCGTTATTGTTCAGCGTATCATAGATACATTCCATAACAACTGATATATCATTTCCCTGTGTTAACACATTTAGCCAAACAAGGATCTTCAATGTGATGCAGCTATCATCGAAACTTTGAAGTCTAACAATAATATCCTTTTTCTCATTAGTAATGCCAAGTTTAGCAATGGCATCTATAAGAAGTTCTCTTACTTCTTTTACATTCGTACCGTATGCAACACCAACTTGAATAGCTCCCACCTCATAACCATCATTCTTGGTCATGTTTTTATAGTTCTTAGTGAAGAGTTGTGAGTTCTGGAAAGCAATCGTAGAACCATCAAGTGCA
>ERZ772926.1428-NODE-1428-length-11487-cov-13.287001_pt1 | contig 11487 bp, 15 predicted proteins | sample MGYA00511136_ERZ772926 | MGnify/ENA primary metagenome ERZ772926 (study PRJEB29015, sample SAMEA2737917) | human oral metagenome | biome: human oral; feature: human-associated habitat; material: dental | place: China | collected 2153 ... | reverse complement strand
CAGTTTGCGAATCTTTTACCATCTTTTGTTATACCTCTTGAAGTCACACGACATTTTTCTACTGTCCGTAAAGTTTTTTGTGCTGCAAAACTGTAAACACTTCCTAATATTAAAAATGCAAAAATAATTTTTTTCATAATAAATCAGCTCCTATTATTATAATCTTTAATCATTCATAAAAATCTATATATATTTCTTTACTTCCATTTCTTTTAATTTTTCAGTTTTTATATTTATCTGATGTTCCATGATGATGTTACTATTTCCAGTAATTTTGTAATGTTGTTTGGCTTTGCAATTACTGCTACATAATATACTTCATTTTCAGCATCTATAAATATCATTGAAGCCTGAAGATTATTATTATTCACTGTTTCAGAAAATATCAGATAAGCCTGATGGCCATTTATACTGTTTTGATATAGTTTCAGGTTTTCTTTTTTTTGACCCTGATTTACTAGCTCCGCTATCATTTGTGTTGCTGCTTTTCCTGCATTTACTCTTTCTTCAGATGGTACTTTATCCAGGATAATCATTTCATTCTCATCATTTTTTATTCCAGCACTTGTAGAATCTGTATTATTCTGGATTTCATTCCAGTTTCCCTTTGGATAATTCATAAATCCTACTGTTTCATTTCCAAATCTACCGTTATTTGTGTCCTGTATAACATCACTTTTCTGAAAACTGTTATTTTCTGGTACCTGCTGCACAGAACTGTTTTTATTTTCAGAAATTTCATTTTCAGGATTTTCATTATTTTTCTGATTGTCACTCTTCATGGCACACGATAAAAACATCAATATTGTTAAAAATATAAACAGAACTTTTTTCATTTGTAATCTCCTCTTTTCCCTTTAAAACTCTATATTTATTACCATATTACTCCCAGCCTTTTTGCAAGTTGTACATAATTTGCAGGAGGCATCCAGTATTTAATAATTTTTTTGTTTTTATTGAATACATCCAGTGCTTTTTCTTTTTCGCCTTTTTTCAGATAAACATCTATCATAATTCTGAACAGTTCATTCATCGGATGATTTCTACTACTTTCATAAACAAAGTCTGGATATTTTTTTGTATCGACATTTTTATATGCTTCAATTCCTTTTTGTGCATAATTCAATATCTCTGAATATTTATCAGGATAATTATGATAAATAAAATCTGTCATAATGAGATATCCTTCTGGATAATCAGGGAAATTTTCTATTAATTTTTGCGATATTCTTTTAAAATTGATGTTATCAGGATTTTTTACCGGTGAGTAAAGTATTAGAAGCAGTTTATAATCATCAATTTTTGCTGTTTTATTTTTTATTTTTTCCTCTTTTTCACTAATTAAAAGCTCTTTTTCTTCCTTTGTTGTTATAGGACTTCTTGCTATTTCTCCTATTGTTTTATCCATCCCCTTTATTTTATAATTATCAAGTGAAAGAATATTTATAAATTCCTTATTGCAGTCTTCGGGAATTACCCATCTTCCGATTGGAATATTATATTCAAATTTTACAATCATTTCTTTTTCGATATATTTTATGTCATTCTTCTTTAATTCACTTTTTAAAAAGGAAGATATTTCCTGTTCTATTATTTCCATCTGTGTTAGGCTGCTTTTTCCTTTAACTAACGAATTAAAATCTTTATTTTTATAAAATTTAGACATTATATAGTTTAAATCGGGATATTTTAGTGACACATTTACATAAGCCAGTTTTATGTCCCTTCCGTTTCCATTTTTCTGCTTCGTTAGTTCAATTTTATTTATTTTATATGTAAGATATTTATAGCTTTCCTGTGAAGTACGCCAGACATTCCTCCATATTAAATGATATTCATTAACTTTTTTTGTATCTTCATTTTTTGCTGCATTGATATAATCTTCAAAAGCGTTTATTACAGCCTTTTTATCATCATTTTCAGAACCTTCACTAATTCCACAGCTTGTTATAAACATAATTGCCAGTAAAATAAATGATATAAATCTTTTCATGATTCCTCCTGATTTTTCTAATAATAAATTTTCTCATTTGTACTGAGAAATACTATATTTTTTTAACTTTTTAATCAAAAAATAAACTATTCTTCCATATTTTCTGGAGCAGATGCCACATCTTTGGAAAATGTCATTGAAATTCCTGTATCCTGATTATACTGCACTTTTCCATTTTTTACAATAATTTCATCTGATTCCTTGCCATTTCCTACAAGAATGTATCTCCCGTTGCCCTTACTTTGCATATCATAGGTTCCTGCCTTTGTTATACAGTTCCCGTTAACTACATTGTTAAGGCTTATATAGGCAATATTTCCTTTTATTTCAAAGTATGAATTTTCAAAACATTCCTGACCTGCCACCTTTACAGTCTGCCCTTTTGTAGTCAGCGTTTCCACATTATATTTTCCTGAAATACTGCTTTGGGAAGCTTTCCCCTTTGCTTCACATCCCATACTCATTAAAATCATTCCTGCCATCATAGCTAGATTTATTTTTTTATTTTTCATTTTTTCACCTCTGTCTGTATTTAACTATTCAAAATTCCATCAGCTATTTTCTTATCCTATTAAAATAAATGTATATGTGCTTTACTTCCATATAGTAAAACAAATGTCATAATTGGCATAAAAGGTATAAAAAGAAGCATACTCTGCATTATCTTCATTTTAAAAAGCCTAAATTTTACTTTTGGAATCTGCTTTTTCTGAATTATGTCTATCATGTTGTCCACAATTTCTGAGATTCTGCCATTTTCTATCATTATATCTGTTTGCGAAGAGCCTCCTTTTAAGTTTTTCTCAGGCACAAAACAGATTTCCTTTTTTCCATCAAGAAGATAGATGTGAGATTTAGATCTGATTATTCGAGTGCCAAATAGAGGAAATAACTCAGTACCCCAGTTATAGCCTTTAATATCCAGTAATTTTCCATTTAAATAAAAATCTTCATTTATTATCTCAAGCGTATCTTTTGTTTTTTCTTTTGGATAATAATATTTGTTCCCGTATGTTATACTTATTACAGCACAGCTAAGTAAAAGCAGTATTCCAATTTTTATTCCAGAAAACATTAATATTTCTGTTATGGTAAAGCAGATAATATTTAGAAGAACTGCTTTTTTCAGATTTTCAGGCACTTCATAAAATACCGTTCCTGTTTCTGTTCTTTCACGGTAAACTGTATCAGCTGCTAAAATTCCAAGTTTTATTTTCTCTTTAACCTCATCCTCATACCTTTGAATAATCTTATGTAAATTTTTTTTGATTTTTCTATTTTTCATATCAAAAATAATTATTATACCCAAAACTGCAAAATATATTAATGCAAAAACTAAACTATATAGCATTTTAAACTCCCTGAATTAATAAGATATTCCTTGCAATGTTATATGAATTCTGTCAGCATCCACTTTTAAAATTGTTTTCAGTACCTGTTTTTACAAAGATAATATTGTTATACACCATATATGCTACCATTATTTTACTAAAATAAATACATATATGCTTTGCTTTTATATAAAGAAACAAGTATCACAATTGATATAAAAAGTAAAAAAAGAAGTATGCTCTGCATTTTTTTCATTTTAAAAAGTTTGAATTTTACTTTTGGGATCTGTCTTTTCTGGATTACATCAATAATATCATCTATAATTTTAGAAATTCTGTCATCTTCTATTATTATATCTATTTGAGATTTTTTTAACTGTCTTTCAGGTACAAAACAGATTTCTTTTTTTCCGTCAAGAAGATAAATATGGGATTTAGAGTATATTATTTGAGTTCCAAATATGGGAAACAATTCAGTTCCCCAGTTATAGCCCTTAATATCCAATAATTTTCCATTTAGGTAAAAGTCTTCATTTATTATTTCAAGTATATTTTTTGTTTTTTCTTTTGAATAATAATATTTATATCCATATATCATACTTATTACAGCACAGACTATTAAAAGCAATATTCCAATTTTTATTCCCAGAAATATTAATATTAGCATTATGGCAAAGCAAATAAGATTTAGAACAACTGCTTTTTTCAAATCCTTCGGCACTTCATAAAATACTCTTCCTGTTTCTGTTCTTTCACGGTAAACTGTATCAGCTGATAAAATTCCAAGTTTCATTTTCTCTTTAACCTCATCTTCCTGTTTTTGATTAATTTTGCGAAGATTTTTTCTGTTTTTTATTTGTTTCACACCAAAAACGATTAATATAACAGCAACTGAAAGATATACTAATGCAATAATTGAATTCATTTTAGACTCCTCCGTATTAATAAGATATTCCTTGGGCTGTTATACGGACTCTATCAGCATCCACTTTTAAAATAGCTTCAAGTATTTGTTTTCCTGCCTCCCTTAATTGAGCGGTAGTCTGTGAGTTTGGATTGCTCTGATTTAAGGACTGTCCCACAGCTAAAGTCATTCCAACTATAACCATCTGGTCGTACATGCTTTTTTTCTCCCTGTTGCTCATTCCGTCAAAAAATCCGCTGTTTTCAAGATGAGCCTTGAACTGATTTGCCATAGGTTTCACATAATCATCATTAAGACTGACATTGTTATATGCCATGTATGCTCCTGCTATTACAGCCGCCACTCCCGAAGACAAATCATTTGTTGGTATTCCTACAGAACGGGCTACTTGTGGAAAAGAATCATACAGCTGTTTTAATGATGCCCTTATTTCCTTTTGCTGACTTTTTGGATAAGTTGCAACCAATGTTTCCAGTCCATCGGTACTTCCGTCCTGTGTGAAAGTAAGTGATGATTTTCCGTAAGATTTACCTTGTGAAGATGAAGTTGTATTTAAAAGTTCCTGCATTATTTCATTTTGAAACATATCGCTATAATCAGCATGAGATTGTCCTGAAATTCCAAGTCCCAGTGCTAAAATACTTAAAAGAAATATTTTTTTCATAAATTTTGCTTTCATAACTTTTCCTCCTGTAATTTTTTTTTACTGTTAATTTAAATTAGATAATTTTTTCTTGTTTTCCTCATATTTTTTACTACTAGTAGATTTTATCATTTCATTATCCTTTTTGGCATTTTCTAAAGCTATGTTATACAAAAGGGGATTATAGTTTTCTTTTAGAAATTTTTGGTTAATTATAAAAGTTTCTACTGCTTTTTCATTATCTCCTGATAATCTGTAAGCCTGTATCAAATTTTTTTCAATTATCTCTGAAAGTACATTATTTAATACTTTAATATCCTTATATTCCGCATAACTCTGTTTACCATGTTTTAAAATACCTATTGCTTTTTCATAATATTCAGCACTTTCCTTATATTTTTTTTCATAAAAGAGAATATCTGCCATCACTCTGTAACCATAGGAATAATCAGGAGCATTTTTTAAAAATATTTCTGTAATTTCCTTTGTTCTTTTAAATTCACGGTTTTGATAAAATGCCACAGTTACATAATTACGGTATTTCTCAAGATTTTTGCTGTCCTTTAAAAATTCCTCTTCCACTTTTTTTATAACTTCTTCTGATGAAAGTTCCTTCTGCTTTTCTATTTTAGTGCTATCTTTTTCTGAATTTTCTTTATTTTCTTCAGTTTTACTTTTCTCGCTCTGGCTTATATCAATATTATTACTTTTTTTTGTTTTATTTTGTTCCTGTTTCTTATTGCAGCTAAAAACAACAAAAACTATCATAGCTATTATTAAAATTTTTTTCAATTTTATCACTTCCCCAATGGATACAGAATTTTTTATGTTTTTTATTTTCTTAACAGTTCTTCTTAAACTTTTGCTTTGTAAATATTGGCTTGACTTAATTTCCATAATTCTTACCTATCAAAGAAATCAGATATATCATAAAAGAAACATAAATCGCCACTATTAGTAAAAGGTGTAATGGATAAAAGAAATAAAACATATATTTTGTAAATTTGTTATGAATACCTTGTTTCCCATTATAAAGCCATATTATCGGCAGTGAGAATATCGTAAATATCTGTGTTTTTATAAATATCTCATTTCCAAAAAAGTTAAACGGTAATTCAAGTCCAGGCATAATAAATATGTTTAGAAACACCATTAATAAAGCCTGAAATATTATATTCCTATAATTTTTTTCCCTGAAAAAATAAAATATCAAAATAGTTATAATTCCATATTCCAAATAATCACTTCTTGCAAAATGTGCAATTATAGCAGTGATAATACTTATAACAGCTTTTGCAAAAAATTTTATTATTTTATTCAAATTTTCTGATTTTTCTACTTTTTCCAGCAAATTCATTCCGCATAGAGCAATTCCGAAAGTCCATAATACATTGTTATATGGATAAAATACCATTACTTCTCCTCTTAATGCCAGACTTGCAAAAAGATTGAACGGAATTTCCGAAATAGCTGCAAAAATAAAAATACGTATTAAATATTTTTTTCTGTTTTTAGTCCTGTAAAATCCTTCCGTAAGCATAAAGGCAAAAATAGGAAAAGCAAGCCTTCCAAGCACATTCAACCAGATCTGATTAGGAAAGAATATATTCCATAGATGATCTGCCACCATAAATGTCATTGCCAGAATATGCAGTGTAAAAGAATTTATCCCTTTAGAAAATATAACTTTTTTATTCATTTTCACTCCTAATTTTTCTTTTCTGTTAATAAGGGGTAAATGAGCTGAACCCCTTATTGTATTTTGTGAATATAAAACTATTCTTTTTATTTAATAAACAAGCCCTGATGATGTTATTTTCACTTTGCTTGCGCTTACTCCAAGAAGTCCTTCAAGTACCTGCTTTCCTGCGTTTCTTAACTGGGCAGTAACTTTTGTATTTGGATTTTGTTGATTTTGAGATTGATTTACAGCCAAAGTCATTCCTATTATTACCAATTGATCGTAAATATATTTTTTATCACTGTTACTCATTTTATCAAAGTCATCTACACCTTGAAGCACTGTTTTTAACTGATTTTGCATAGGTTTCATATAACTATCATTCAGACTTACATTGTTATATGCCATATATGCTCCTGCTATTGCAGCTGCCAGTCCTGAAGACAGGTCATTTGTAGGTATTCCTACTGAACGTGCTACCTGCGGGAATGAATCCTGTAATTTTTTCAATATAGGTTTCACTTGGGCTCTTTTATTTGAAGGATATTGAAGAACTAAATCATCTAATCCTTTTGTATTTCCATCAGGTTTAAATGTTATTTTAGCTTTTTTTGTAGAAGTAGCTGTCTTAGCACTTGTCGATGAAGATGTATTTTTTTTATTCGACGATGTTTTTTTTGACATTAAATTATTATATTCGTCTTCTCCATACATTTCCTCATATCTTTCTCTATTTCTTTTTTCCTGTTCTCTTGCATTTTTGAGCCCTTGATTAGCCATCCATTGTGCATTATAATCAATAAAAAAACCGTAAGCCTGATTTGAAATTCCAAAACTTAATGCTACTATTACTGTTAAAAATATTTTTTTTATTTGCTTAACTTTCATAATTTCTCCTCCTAAATTGAATTATATATTTTCATATTTTTTGTTTTCTATTTTTTTATATTATCACTATATATATGATAAAATTTCTTATTTTTGCAATTATTTATTTTAAAAAGAAAGTCCTGATGATGTTATTCTTACTTTACTTGCACTTACTCCAAGAAGTCCCTCAAGCACCTGTTTACCTGCATTTCTTAACTGAGCGGTAACTTTTGCATTTGGATTTTGCTGATTTTGGTACTGATTTACGGCTAAAGTCATTCCTATTATTACCATTTGGTCATAAATATATTTTTTATCACTGTTACTCATTTTATCAAAGTCATCTACACCTTGAAGCACTGTTTTTAACTGATTTTGCATAGGTTTCATATAACTATCATTCAGACTTACATTGTTATATGCCATATATGCTCCTGCTATTGCAGCTGCCAGTCCTGAAGACAGGTCATTTGTAGGTATTCCTACTGAACGTGCTACCTGCGGGAAAGAATCCTGAATTTTTTTCAGATATGTTCTTGCTTCCCCTCTCTGTTTTGACGGATAGTTATTAACAAAATAATCAAGTCCTCTTGTATTTCCGTCCGATTTAAAAGTAATATTTGCTTTTGTTGTTTTTGGGGCTGTAGTTGAAGTTGCTGAACTTCCCGTTGTTTTTGTAGTTGTTTTTTTAGAATTTGATTTTTTCTTTGAAGAATAATCTCCTTTTTCAATGTGGCTTATTACTTCACTACTAAGTAAATAATTTCTTGTACTATTTATCACATTGTTTGTATAGTTAAAACTGTCTGACATATCATAATAAAATGCCTGTGCAGGCTGTGATAAAAATACTCCCATTCCGATAATTGCCGTAACAAATAGTTTTTTTAAATTTATTTTCATAATTATTCCTCCTAAAAATTTTATTTTTTTATGATTTCTATTATTTGATTATACTGTATATTTTTTAGATTAAAACAACATTAGAGCTTTTTACTTTTTATTTATTTTTTTAAATATAAGATTACTCTCGGGAACTCCGATATAAAGAGTTTGCTCATTATCCATAAGCGTTATTACATCGGCATTGCTTAAATCATATAAAAAATCTTTATCACTGTCGCTCAGTTCACTCTCTTTTTTCAGCAGATTGTTCAAATTATCTATTTCAAAAGAAATCCTGTGATTTTTCAGGGAATATTTTCCCAAATATTTTTTCCCATTTTTTCCTGTTATAACAACATTTCCTTTATCAAGTTTTATTGAAATTTTACTGTTTTTAAGTTCAAGCCCTGCAATATTTACAAGAGCCCATTCATTAGCCATTATTTTTTTCTCAAAATCTTCAATATTACTAAAAAATGAAAATCTGTCTTTATATTTTTCTTTAGAATATTTTTCCGTATTATTTAACATAAAGCCGTTCCCTTTTTCAAAGCTGTTTTTCAAAAAATCGGGAATATCCTTTCTGTATATGAGATATACAGTTTCATAATTTTTGTTATCCACATAGACAGGATAATAGCCGTAATCAGAATTTCCTAACGACAGCATAGGCGAAAGGATTGCTTTAACTGTTCCATTTTTGAGATTCTGGACCATAATATCATTGTTCTTATATTCAGTAGCTTTGAAGACAGTATAAGTGGGAGAATGCTTTATTTTTCCAGCAAATTCCCTGTCAATCTCATTGGATACACCTACTTCTAATATATATCCCTTGTCTATTATGTCTTTTTTTGAAGGTTTTCCGCAGGAAATAAATATTATTCCAAAAAGTAGAAAAATCATAAATCCTGTCAATTTTTTAATTTTTATCACACTGTTTTCTCCTTTCTATCAATAAATTTACACCAAGGCCCGCAAGAAATATTACATCCAATAAACCTATGGCAAAATAAGCATAATAAGTTGGTAAAAATTCTTCATCTCCTGCTGATGAAACTAAATATTTATACGATATTAAAGATATTAGTATTTTTAATATTACACCAATTATTGTTAAAATTATCAAAGCCTTTTTTCCTATTCCTGCTTTTGCATAAAAATATGATAAAAATATATTAAGCAAAATTAATATAAGATTTTCCGAGTATATGGCATATATACCTCCAACCTCCAATCATTTTCAAATTACTTAAAACTGATACTTCTAATACAGCCAGAAAAAATAGTACTAGAATATTAAAACAGAGCAGATGAATAAAATACAGGCTTCCAAAAAATATTTTTTTCATTTTTACCTCTCTATTCAAACACTAATTCATCAGTTATTTTTCAATTTTATGATATGTAATATAGATTAAAATAAAATGAGAATTTTTACTTTTCTTTTTTCTTTCTATAGATATAAAACCAGGCTGCAAGAAATATAATTGATGGCAGTAATGACATAGTATAATTCCCTTTTCCAGTGTGCCCTATTACTTCACTACCAAGTATATAATTTCTTGTACTGTTTATCAGATTGTTTGTATAGTTAACATTGTCTGACGTATCATAATAAAATGCTTTTGCAGGCTGTGATACAAATACTCCTGCTCCGATAATTGTTGCAATAAATAGTTTTTTCAAGTTTACTTTCATAATTTTTACTCCTTGCTTAAAGTTATTTTTTAATTTTGTGATATGTAATTCTAATTAAAATAAAATGAAAGTTTCTACTTCACTTTTTTCCTTTCATAGATATAAAACCAGGCTGCAAGAAATATAATTGAAGGCAGTAATGACATATTGCCGTTTGTTTTATTGCTATTATTAAAAACTTTGTTATGATTATCAAAAGTTTGCTGCAAAAGATTTTCCCGTAACGTATCGCTTGGCAAATTTGTAGGATCCATATAATAATCATATCCCATAAATGCATGTGACTGTTGTGATACAAATACTCCTGCTCCAATAATTGCTATAGCAAATAATTTTTTTAAATTTAATTTCATAGTTCTTACCTCCTAAAATCTGATTTTTTACATTTTCCCTCTTTTAATAAAACTTATTACAAAAAAACCTATTCCCACAGCCAAAAGAGGAGTATTTTTTATTAAAATTCCAATAGAAAGAGCATATATTCCACCCCAGGCAAATTTTTTGATAAATCCATATCCTTCTATTTTTTTATCTATTCTCGTTTTCATTTTTTTTACTGTTAAAACCATATTATCAACCTTTTCTGCCATTTCCTTTTTGTTTTCCCAAAGTATCTCATCATCTTTTGTTGCAAATTTCCAGCCACTTTTCAAAAGCATATTAATATAAATCCTATTATATAAAAAACTAAATACCACCAATATCAAAAACATTAGTAAAGGCAACATCATATGGGATATAACCATTATTGTCAAAAGCATCCAGCCGGTATTCCAGTCTTTTCTATAAAACGGAACAAGAAAACCGAAAAAGAAAGTTACCCAGGAAAATCCAATTTTCACTATCTTTATCTCCTCTTCTTTGCTCAATGTTATCTCTTTCTTGAAGTACCTATTTCTACTATTCATTTCCATACCCAAAATCCTCCCATCATGTTTTTTTATATAGAACTTAAAAATCTTATTTCACTTTAACAATATGCTTTTTAGATTAAAGGAATATTAGAGGAAAAAATTATTTTTATTTTTTGAATAACAAGATTTGTAATTTTCTGAATGTGAAATGCAATAAAAAAATGTTTAATAAGATTATACAAAAAAAATGAGAAAATTAAATACAGGGATTTACGAAAATGAATAATCCCTGCAAAAATAAAAATTAATAGACTACTTTCAATCCTTCTTCCTCCAGTTCCTGCTGTCTTATTTCCAGAAACTGAACATTTATCATATAGAGAATTTGAAAAAGTTCATCATTTGTGCTGATTGAATTATCTATAAAATCTCCAATAAATAACATATCCTGAAAAGCGAGTGCCTTATTTGTCGGAAGTTCCAGTAAATAATAGTCTCCTTCTTCTTTATTTATTGTCTGTTTTGTAAGATATTCGACTGCATAGTCTGAAGCTGTTATGTAACGGTACATATCGCCATCATATTTACACCTCATTTGAAATAC
>ERZ772926.1427-NODE-1427-length-11489-cov-4.154976_pt1 | contig 11489 bp, 8 predicted proteins | sample MGYA00511136_ERZ772926 | MGnify/ENA primary metagenome ERZ772926 (study PRJEB29015, sample SAMEA2737917) | human oral metagenome | biome: human oral; feature: human-associated habitat; material: dental | place: China | collected 2153 ... | reverse complement strand
CCAACCCACAAATGATTAACAAAATGCTATTAGAAGAAATAGCGAAGAGATAATAGATAAAAAGAGCCTCAGAACATTATAAGTGTTTTGGGGTTTTTGTGGTGGGAGTAAATAGAAGAAAAAAACTAAATGTAAAACTATTACCTGGTATTGTCCAATCAACAATTTTTGGTGAAGTAAGTGGGGTATAAGTTAGAGAGATTATTACAGTTGGTAAGTATTTTTTAAAAGACTCATAGACTTTCTAAAATAGAAAAAGATATAGATGCATGATAATTGTGTTATATGATTATGATATTCTCTGCAGAAGCCTATTGAAAATTTTAAGAACTTATTGGTAAAATATAATTAGAAATTTAAGAAAGAAGGTACACTGATGAATTTATTATATATTATAGGAAATGGATTGGACATTCAATATGGTCTTAAGACGAAATATTCCCATTTTTATGAATATCAATTACCTAAATATCAAGAAAAACAAAAAAATTCAAAGTATGTTAATGTTATTTATGATAATATTCAAGAAGATAAAGAAAATTGGTCTGACATGGAATTATCTTTAGGAGAATTAACAAAGAATTCAGAAATAGATGAAGAGAAGTTTATGCAAGATTTAGATGATGTAAATGAAGACTTAAATAACTATCTTCGCTCTGAACAAGATAAGTTTGATGTAACAAGCAAGAATATTACAATAGAAAATGAGTTAGCTAATCTTTTGAAATTTATTCCTGAAAAAGATGTTGAAAGAATTTCAGATTATCTTAATAACATGAATTACACTACTGATCAAATAAGAATATTAACTTTTAATTATACAAATATTTTAGATAATTTAATAGAGAAAGTAACTAGCCCAGTAAATAATACGTTTAGAAGAAATAGTAACGGATGTAGTATTGGAAGTGTAGAACACGCTCATGGTACATTAGAATTTGCTTTAATACTTGGTGTTAGTGAGGAAAGTCAATTGAATATAGAATACAAAGATGAAAATAGAAAATATTTAATTAAAGAGTCTCTTCTTTCCGAAGTTAGGGAGAATAGAAATATAAAAAATGATAACTTAATTAATTGGGCAGATATGATAATAATTTTTGGTACATCTATTGGAGCAACTGATAATTATATATGGAATAAAATTGCCAAAAATTCTATTAAAAAAAATATACCTATATTAATTCATTATTACGAAGCAAATATAGAATTAATTCAAAAACTACCTAGGAAAATAGGGCAACTGTATGAAAAAGTAGAAAATAATTTTATAGAAAAGTCAGGAATAGACGATGAGAAGGAAATAGAAGTTTTAAAATCTAATATAGTTCCAATTATTTCAAAAAAAATTTTTGAAATAAAAGAGGATAAAAGTAGTTAAGTATGTAGTTATTATGAATGTTGTTATATAAAATTAATGTATTTAGGAGTCTAAATGAAAAATTAAAGTGGAAATTTATTTAAAGATACTAACAGATATAGTAGAAATAGAAATTTCAAGAAAGTAGAAAAGTGATAAAAACATAAAAAGTGTGAATAATAAAACTCATGAAAAAGAAATGTTTAATAAAAATATCGAGCTTCTTTAGAATTAAAAAGTTAAAAGTGAGAAAACTACATTTTATGGAATTTTTTATCGGTTAGATTTATAATATATTAAATTTAAAGAATTACTAGCAGTTTACGGTTTTAACAACAAAATTTCATATAATAATATTTATTTTAATCTTTGATTTTGTTATAATTAAATTTGATAGTAAAAAATATTTATAAAAATGTGTAAAAAACGTATAAAAAATATAGATTTAATTAATAATAATTAGGAGTTATTAAATGGGAAATTCATACAATCCTTTAGAGTATAATAAGTTAATAAGTTTCATATGGTCAGTTGCAGACGATTGTCTTCGTGATGTATATGTTAGAGGAAAATATCGTGACGTAATTGTTCCTATGACAATTATACGTCGTTTTGATGCTATTATAGAGCCGCATAAAGGCAAAATTTTAGAATATAAAAAAATGGCAGAAGATAACAAATTAGACATTGAAGAGACACTAAACACAATGGTGGAATTACCATTTTATAATACTTCAAATTTTAATCTGAAAGATTTAAGACATGAAACGAATCGTCAAAATCTGAAGAAAAATTTCGAAGAATATCTTAATGGATTTTCAGATAATATCAAAGAAATACTTGAGAAATTTGATTTTAGTAGCCAACTTAGAAAAATGACTAATGCTGGAATCTTGGGTTCTGTTATTGAAAAATTCACTTCAAAGGAAATGAATCTTAGTCCTTATGATGAAGTGAACAGTAAAGGTGAAATTATTCATCGTGGTCTTGATAACCATGCAATGGGAACTTTATTCGAAGAAATAATTAGAAAATTTAATGAAGAAAACAATGAAGAAGCAGGAGAACACTTCACTCCTCGAGATGCTGTAGAATTAGTAGCAGACTTAGCAATAGTTCCAGTATTAGATAAAATGAAGAATGGAACATATTCTGTTTATGATGGAGCATGTGGGACATTAGGTATGGCAACTGTTGCTGAAGAAAAATTACAAAAACATGCAGAAGAAAATAATAAACAGTTATCAATTCATATATTTGGGCAAGAATCAACTGAGGAAACTTATGCTATAGCTAAAGCAGATTTACTAATTAAAGGTGGTAATACTTCTAATGGAGAAGTATACTACGGTTCAACACTATCAAATGATGGTGCACGTGGAAAACACTTTGATTTTATGCTGTCGAATCCACCATATGGAAAAACTTGGAAAAATGATTTAAGTATTCTAGGAGCAGGAATTGATAAAGATCCAAAGAAAAATGTTACAGATAGTAGATTTGTAAGAAGTTATAAAGAACAAGATGACTATAGAATGATTCCTGATGTAAGTGACGGACAATTATTGTTTTTATTAAATAATATTTCAAAAATGAAAAATACCCCATTAGGTTCTCGTATAGTGGAAGTTCATAATGGTTCTGCATTATTCACAGGTGATGCAGGGGGAGGAGCTAGTAATGCCAGACGCTACATGATAGAAGAAGATTTAATAGAAGCCATTATACAGTTACCAGAAAATATGTTTTACAACACAGGGATAACAACACATATTTGGGTATTATCAAATAGGAAAGAAGACAGAAGAAAAGGTAAAATTCAATTAATTGACGCAAGTAATATTAAAACCCCTCTTAGGAAAAATTTAGGTTTGAAAAATTGTGAATTTTCTATTGAAGACAGAAAATTCATCCTGGATATATTCCAAAACTTTGAAGAAAATGATAATTCAAAAATATTTAATAACGAAGATTTTGGGTATTATAAAGTTACAGTAGAACGACCTTTAAGACAAGCAGTGTTATGTAATAATGAAAATATACTTCAAGTAGAAAAAGAACTTGAAAAAATAGGTTTTTATACTGGAGAAATAACAAAAGAAAAATTAACGGATAGTTTTATAAAAAATACTGCAGGAGTGATCAAAGAATTAGAAAAGAAAGAGAATATTCAAAGCTATTTAAAAGTTTTAAAAGAACTGAAAAGTGAAGAAGTCTATCTTGATTATGCAAAATTTGAAAAAGAATTTGATAAAAAATTAAAAGAAATTGGAATAAAAGGTACTACTTTAAAAAAACTAGTTTCAACTGGTTTATTAGAGAATATTATAGTAAAAGATGATAAAGCAGTAATTCAAAAAGATAAGCAAGGTAATATTGTAGTTGATACAGAGTTAAGGGATACAGAAATTATTCCATTAACATATCCTGGAGGAATAGAAGAATTTATCAAGGAAGAAGTTTTACCTTATCACGAGGATGCTTTTGTAGATAAAAGTAAAACGCAAATTGGTTACGAAATAAACTTTACAAAATATTTTTATAAACCAAAACAACTAGAAAGTGTAGAAACAATCGTAGCAAGAATCCGAGAATTAGAACAACAATCGGAAGGATTGATGAAAGAAATCTTGGAGGGATTAAATGATTAAATACCAAAATTATAAAGGAATTAATATACTATGGGCAAAGGAAATCCCAAGTCACTGGCATATTTGTAGAATATCTAGTATCTTTGGAATAAGAAGAGAAAAGAATAAACCAGTTAGAACTAAGGAAGTGTTGTCATTAAGTGCAAGGTATGGAGTATCTCTATATTCTGATAGAAAGGAAAAAGGAGGAAATAAACCCAAAGAAGATTTTTCATCATACAATTTATGTTATCCAGGAGATATTTTAGTTAACTGTATGAATATTGTTTCAGGAGCGGTAGGCATTTCAAAGTATTTTGGAGCGGTAAGTCCAGTCTATTATCCACTTGTTAATCTTGATAAAGAAAAGTATGATACACGCTTTATGGAATATATTTTTAGAAACTATAATTTTCAAAGAGGATTGGTGGGAATTGGAAAGGGAATTCAGATGTCTGAAGCTGTGGATGGAAGATTATTTACGGTAAGAATGAGAATATCTTGGGAAAATTTAAAAGTGCAGATGTTAATAGTACCTCCTTTAGAAGAACAACGACTGATTGCAAACTATCTTGATTGGAAGATCAGAGAAATTGATAAATTAATAGAATTAGAAAAACAAAAAATTGACGAGTTAAAAGTATTGAGACAACAATTTATTGATAAAATTATAGAATCATTAGATTATGATTATATCCCTTTTAAAGCTATATTTGATTTAGGAAAAGGACTTAGTATAACAAAAGATAATTTGGGTTTAACTGGAGTAAAATGTATAAATTACGGAGAGATACATGGTGATTTTAAATTTTCATTCTATTCATCTGATAATAGACTAAAAAAATTAGAAAAAATCACTGGGGTAACTATTTCTGCTTATGCTAATTTAGAATATGGTAATTTTATATTTGCAGATACTTCTGAAGATATTGATGGATGCGGGAATTTTACATATTTAGAAGATAGTATTGAAAAAGTGTTTGCAGGTTATCATACAATAGTAGGAAAGTTAAAACTGCCTTTGAATTGTAGATATCTAGCTTACTATTTTGAAAGTGAAAAATGGAGGAAACAAGTTAGACAGAAAGTTAAGGGGGTAAAAGTTTTTAGTATTACCCAAGCCATTTTAAAATCAACAAAAATACAGCTCCCTAATAATACGATTCAGAATAATATAGTGAATATATTAGATAATTATATGAATGAAAACAATAAATTAAATAATTGTATTGATAAAAAAATTAATAATCTTATTAAATTAAAACAATCTCTAATATCTGAAGTAGTTACTGGTCAGATAGACGTTAGAAATGTAAAAATTCCTGAAAGAAAATAAGAAGTAAAAAGAAAAGGAGGTGGAGTTATGGGAATAAAAGATACTCATATGGAAGAGCAATTAGAAAAAGAAATTATTAAATATCTAGTTGATAAAAATGGATATGAATATATAACACCAATAAAAATGAAGAGTAGTTATAATCGTGAGTTTGCGATTGACGAAGAAAGATTACTGCGATTTATAAAAGATAGTCAACCTCGAGAATTTGAGATTCTAGGACTAGATACTGAAAATGGTCGTTTAAAATTTTATAATAAACTTAATAATGATATTAGACGTGATGGAATAGTATCTATTTTAAAAAATGGAATTAAATGTTATCCTTCACAGGGAACTATTCTTTTTTATCATGCTTTAGATCCAAATAGATTAAGTTCATATGAAGAGTTTGATAAGAATATTTTTTCAGTAACTAATCAATTAACATATTCAAATCAAAACAGAGCGTTAGAACTTGATTTAGCAATTTTTATTAACGGACTGCCAATATTTACAATGGAACTTAAGAGCCGAGGTTCCAGCACGGGGTGGTCATATAAAGATGCAGAAGAACAATACAAAAATGATAGAGATTCAAGAGACCCATTATTTAGTTTTAAAAAGTGCTTAGCACACTTTGCTGTTGATGAGAATTTTATTACATTCACAACAAAACTTGATGGGAAGAGTACTCGATTCATGCCATTTAATAAAGGTACATTAGCAGGAGGATCAGGTAATCCTGTAAATTCAAACGGTACAATGACAGATTACTTGTGGAAAGAGTTTTTACAACCTAAGATATTAACTTCTATAATTAGAGATTTCGCTTATGTTTCTGTCGATAAGGTGAAAAGAAGTGAAACACAGATTTTTCCTAGATATCATCAATTCAGAGCGGTAACTAAGCTAGTAAAAGACGTAGAAGAAAATGGTGTTGGCAAACGCTATTTAATTCAACATAGTGCAGGTAGTGGGAAAAGTAATTCAATAACATGGTTAAGTTATCGTTTAGTAGAGGTAAACTACAATAATAAAAAAGCTTTTGATTCTGTTATTGTTGTTACAGATAGATTAAATTTAGATAAACAAATAACTGATAATATTAGGAAGTTTATTGATGAAAAAAGTATAGTGGGTCATGCTAGTTCATCAACAAACTTAAAAGATCTTTTATTAGATGGTAAAAAAATAATAATCACGACTGTACAAAAATTTCCATACCTAATAGAAAAAATTGGTTCTGATCTGAAAGGGAAAAACTTTGCAATTATTATAGATGAGGCTCATTCTTCTCAAAGTGGACGTGCAGCAGCATCACTTAACATGGCTGTATCAGGAAAAATGAGTGATGAAGAAACAAGCATAGAAGACCAATTAAATATAATTATTGAAGCTAGAAAAATGCCAGAAAATGCGAGTTTCTTTGCTTTTACAGCTACACCAAAAGCAAAAACATTACAAATGTTTGGTGAAGTATTTGATTTGTATTCTATGAAACAAGCAATAGAAGAAGGATTTATTCTTGATGTATTAAAAAATTATACTAATTTTGAAAATTACTATAAAATCTATAAAACAGTAAAAGATAATCCAGAATTTGATAGGAAAAAATCTCAGCGTAAAATTAGAACTTATGTAGAAGGTCAAGATTTTCCAATTAGATCAAAAGCAGAAGTTATGGTAAATCATTTTATCGATAATACCTCTAAAAAAATTAATGGGAAAGCTAAAGCTATGATAATTACACAAAATATACTTCGAGCAGTAGAGTATTATCATATTGTTTCAGAACTTTTAGAGAATAGTAAAACTGGCTGGAAAGCTGTTGTAGCATTCTCTGGTGAAAAAGAATATAAAGGAAAATTAGTTACAGAAGCTAGTTTAAATGGATTTTCTTCTAAAGAGACTACTGAAAGATTCAAAGAAGATGAATATAAAATTTTAATAGTTGCTGATAAGTATCAAACTGGTTATGATGAACCGCTACTACATACTATGTATGTAGATAAAGTATTAAATGATGTTAAAGCAGTACAAACATTATCACGCCTTAATCGTAGTGCTAAATTTAAAATAGATACTTGTGTATTAGATTTTGCTAACACTCCAGACCATATTTTAGAGGCGTTTCAACCTTATTATAAAGAAACTAAGTTAGAATCATTTACTGATCCTAATAAGATACATGATTTATTAAGTGTATTAGATGGAATGTATGTATATGAAGAAGATGAAGTCGATAAAGTAGTTGAAATATTCTTAAAAAATAAAAATAGAGATCAATTAGATGCTATTTTAGATAGCATAGTAGAACGATATAAAACTCTAACTGAAGAGGAACAAGTTGAGTTTAAAAGTGGAGTAAAATCTTTTATAAGAACATATAATTTCTTAGCTTCAATCCTCCCAATAGGCCAAATTAATTGGGAGAGAAAAGTAATCTTTTTTGAACAGTTAGTACATAGACTACCTACACCTAAAGAGGATGATTTCACAAAAGGTTTATTAGATACTATAGATTTAGAAAGTTATAGATTAGAGAAAAAGAATACTATTGATATTATTTTAGAAGACGAAAACGGGAAACTTAATGGAGATAATATTGGTGCAGGAAGAAAGAATAAACTTGAGTTAGATTATCTTGAAAATATTATCGTTACATTTAATGATATTTTTGGTAATATCTCGTGGAATGATAAAGATAATGTAATTCGACAAATTAAATCATTACCAGAAATAGTAATGCGTGATGATAAATTTAGAAATGCATTAGAAAATTCTGATTTAGAAAATATCAAAATAGAATATAATAATGCATTGAAAAGTGTATTCAAGAGTATCATGAATGACAATATAGAACTATTTAAACAATGGACAAGTAATGCTAATTTTAAAAAATGGTTAAATGAGGAAGTATTCAATGAAATAATCAAACAAAAAATGGATGAAGACTATAAAAAATTAAGAGAATCTGAAGGGATTTATCAAAAAGTAGCAGAGGACAATATTAATAAAAATTATGGTAAATAAGTTTAATTCTTAAAAAGGAGTTAAATATGAAATATGTTAATAGAACTATAGAAAATGATGAAGAAAATACATTGCATTGTGAACGATTATCTAATTTAATATTGCAAAGGGAGTTAATTGAAGCAAAAAAATTACTTTTAAATTTTAACGAATATCCAAATGAAGTAAAATATGAATTAAGTATGGCAATATTTCCTTATGTTTCATTGGTTTGTATGGGTTATGAAGAAATTAATGGTATAGATGATGAAGATTTGAAAAATATTATAAAAAATATGAGGACATCTTTGAAATTATTTAGTGATCAAAAAATAACTAAAGCGCTAAAAATTATTAATGAACTTAGAATGAAATATTTAGAATGTGTTAATGGTGATTTAGTTAATACATTTGATTTAGGTGTTTATTTTATCAATGGAAACCCTTATTTAAATACATACCAAGTGCAACTTTATTTTTCTTTAAAGTATGCCAGTAAAAAAAAATTAGAATATCATTTTGGAAAAGAGTTAATGTTAATTTCAGAAAATATAACAAATTTTATTATGGAAAAATCACGGACTTTTGATTATTCAGATGATATTTGCAAATATTATTATCACAACTATAAAATAAAAAATTTCGAACTAGATAGTATTGATTTCAAAAGTGAAGAATTGACAAAGAATAATGAGATTAATAATTCTCAAATCATAATGTTATTTATGATTTATTGTCAATTAAATTTTTTGTATCATGTCCTTCCAATATTTCTAAATACTGATGCTTCTTTATTTTATAGAATTAAGTATATTATATATTTAAATGTTAGGAAAGTTCTTTTACAATTTGTTGTTATCTATGATAATATTTCAAATCATAAAATTGTTATTGACATAATAAACGCAAACAGAATTTGTAATGAATTGAGAAATAATATATTCCATTATAATGTTAAATTAGAAAAGATGAAACTTAAAAAATTATTTGAAAGTAAATGCAATATTTCACTAAAATCTATAATTGATATTTTTTCTAATGAACTAGATACTTTAGTTGATAGTGATTTATATGAATTTGAAGGTTATATAAAAGAAGTAATAATAAAAATAATGCAAGATAGTAATCAGAAAAATTAATGTTCTTTTATGAATTACGTTATAAAAGAACATAGACTTAACATAGATTTATAAAAAGGAGTAGAATATTATGAAATCAAAAAAATTATTAACAATATTAATGGTATCTAGTTTACTAATAAGTGGATGTTCATCAATGAAAGAAGAAAAGAAAGAGAATCCAGTGACTAATGAGACTGATAAAAATAAAGTAAACTCATCTAGTAGAAATGGAGAATATACTTTTAAAGATGGCAAAGTTTCTATGGAGGATATTGATATTAAAATCACTAAATACAAAGTTATCCCTGTAGGAGAGGAAGGAAACGAATATGGTGAAAATCCTGTTATAGCCTTCTGGTATGATACAACTAATAAGAGTGGAAAAGACATAATTAATTCAATGAGTGCATGGTTTGCAGCTTTTCCGGAAGGACCAATTCAAGATAACGATAAAAATAAAGTTAATAAACTTAAAGTAGCAGGTCATCCAGATAAAACGTTATTAAATGATCAATCAGCAACTATTAAAAAAGATGGAACACTTTCTGGTGCGGTAGCATATGAACTCACAGATTTGACTACTCCAGTAAAACTCACAGCTTATAAAGGAGTAGGTGGAATTGAACTAGGTAGTCAAGAATTTGCAGTAAACTAGAATATATTTAAATCCCAATGATTTAAAAAATTATAATAAAGAATAGTAGGTTCAGTTATGCAAAAAATAAGTAAAAAATGGAAGATATTTATAATGGCTATGGTAGTCCTGATAGGTGGAGGGTATGGTTATTATAAAGCGAATAATAGAAATGCATTTGAAGAAATGTATAATTCCTATTATAATGTTCTGCCACTTAGGACAATTGCTAATATGCCTCAAATAGTACCTTTAACTAGACATCAAACAGAACAAAGTATTAGGGCTCTAAATTATAAAACTAATACAGATAAAGATAAAGTAGAAATTTCATTAGTGAATAACTTAGATAGAAAAAGTATCTCAATAATTTCTTCTAGTTATATCTCTGAAGAAGTATACTTAGATATAAATTATAGATATGAGGTAGATACTCGAAAATTAATTAATTATGTTAGTTTCCGTGGTAGAAATATTTCTAGTACTGATGACAAACAAAAGCAAAGAAAAGAACTACTAGAAAAATACAATATTTCAAAAGAATACCTACAAGAAAAATCTGATAAACTATTAGATACTGTACTGACGGGCTGGAAGAGGTATAGTAATAGCTCATATTCAAAAGATAATATGGGAAGATTAACAATAGAGAAAGATGAGTTTTTAAGTTAATAAAATACTATGAGATAGCTATAATTAGTGGCTGTATAATAAATCCGGGGCATGGAAAAAACCATGCTCCGGATTTTAATTAATGACTTTAGTCAGTTGAGGAGGCGGAGTCTCCGAAACAAAAAATCACCCGCTATACGGGTGCGAGATAAAAGTTAAACAATTGAAAAAACATCCTTTCTTGATAAAATAAGAGTAGTTCAAGCTCTATAGGAAAGAAAGGATGTTTTTTATATGGCAAATAAACATAATAGTTTATCGCATACAAAGTGGTTATGTAAATACCATATTGTATTTACACCTAAGTATAGACGAAAAATAGAATATAATCAATACAAACGGGATATAGTAAATATAATAAAAAGATTATGTAAGTATAAAGGGGTAGAAATAATAGAAGGGCATATAATGCCAGATCATACACATTTGTTACTATCAATATCACCAAAATACAGTGTATCAAGTATAATGGGATATTTGAAAGGAAAAAGTTCATTGATGATATTCGATATGCATTCAAACTTGAAATATAAGTATGGAAATAGAAAGTTTTGGGCAGAAGGATATTATGTAAGTACAGTAGTACTGAATGAAAGTACAATAAGAAAGTATATAAGAGAACAAGAATCGCATGATATTGCGATGGATAAACTGACAACAAAAGAATATACAAATCCATTTGGAAATAAGAAAAAATAAAATAAACCCGTTTAACGGGTAGCGGGCGTCAAAATACAATAGG
>ERZ772926.1423-NODE-1423-length-11502-cov-40.680790_pt1 | contig 11502 bp, 6 predicted proteins | sample MGYA00511136_ERZ772926 | MGnify/ENA primary metagenome ERZ772926 (study PRJEB29015, sample SAMEA2737917) | human oral metagenome | biome: human oral; feature: human-associated habitat; material: dental | place: China | collected 2153 ... | reverse complement strand
GCCGCTCGCCGTGGTGGCAGATGTTGTGACCTCAGTGGTCATCCGTGCCCTCCTCGTGTGGGTGACCGGAGAGCCACCCGGTTGCTGTCGCCCTTGGTGAGGCGAGGCGGCACATCGGCGCGCCGTCGATCTCAGAGTAGAACTCGAAGGAGACCTTGTGGGCCACTAGTCCCAAGAAGTCCCGGTGTGATGACTCACAGGCCAATCGGCATCGATCCAATCTGGGACATAAGTCCTTCTATCTGCTGTTCAGAAAGATGTTCGCCATCTGATAACAAAGCCGCTCTCCCTCCGACAACATCCAGCGAGTCCGGGCACACTCCCAGATTCCGGGACTGCTGAGTCAATTAGGACGGGCGTCCCAATCTTCATCGGTCACTCCACCACGGATGGGCGGTCCGGGAGGCGCCGAGCACCGTCTCAGAGCCCTTATTCGGCCCCAAGGTCCCGGACTCCGGGAGCATCTGCGGCGCCGTCGGCCGCGGCCCGGGCCGCCTCCGCGATATCGGGGGCGCGCATACCGAAGTCCTCGAGGAGCTGGTCCCGGGTGGCGGTGTCGACGAACTGCCGCGGAATGCCGATGCGACGCCAGACCCGTGGGCCGGCTGCATCGGAACGGCCGGCCCGATAGTCCTCAACGGCATCGCGCAGCTGGGACCCGATGCCGCCATCAACCAAACCATCCTCGATCACGATGACGACGTCGGCCTGGGCGGCTGCCGCCACGAGAGGCCCAGGGGGCGGAATGACCCAGTGCGGGTGCACGACGGTGACGGCTCGGTTCTCCTGCTCCAGGGCCCGGCCGGCCTCATGGGCGTGGGCCGCCATGGCTCCGACGCCGACCAGCAGGAGCTGCGGGGCGTCAACCGGTTTGCGGTTCTCGAGCAGCACGTCGACGACGTCGAAGGCGGAGACCTCTCCCAACGCCTCACCCGCCGAGGCGTCCCCCTCGACGCCCGCGTCGTACGGGCTCTTCTCAGCATCCTCCAGCCCGAGGCGACGCACCGCCGCCAGAGGCTCGGGCAGGGTGCCCTTGGGATAGCGCACCACGGTGGGGGCGTCGCCGACGCTCACGGCCTGACGCAGGCTGTCGCGCAGTGTCACCTCGTCCCGGGGAGCGGCCAGGCGCAGACCCGGGACATGAGCCAACAGCGCCATGTCCCACATGCCGTTGTGGCTGGCCCCGTCGGTTCCGGTGATCCCGGCCCGGTCCAGCACGATCGTCACTCCCGCGCGGTGCAGGGCGACATCCATGAGCACCTGGTCGAAGGCTCGGTTGAGGAAGGTGGCGTAGAGCGCCACCACCGGGTGCATGCCGGCGAAGGCGAGCCCGGCTGAGAAGGTGAGCGCGTGCTGCTCGGCGATGCCGACGTCAATGACCCGGTCCGGCATGGCGTCGGCCAGGGGCTGAAGGCCCACGGGAGCCTGCATGGCCGCCGTGACTCCGACGATCCGCTCGTCGCGCTGCGCCAAGGAGACGATCTCCTCGGCGAAGACGGCCGTCCACCCGAAGCGCTCGGCCACAACCGGCAGCCCCGTCTCGGGGTGGATCTTGCCCACGGCGTGGAAGCGGTCGGGGACGTGCTCCTCGGCGGGCGTGTATCCGTGCCCCTTCTCGGTGATGACATGGACGATGACCGGCTCGGCGTACTCGCGGGCCCGGGTGAGGGCGAACTCGATGGCGGTGATGTCGTGACCGTCGACGGGTCCGGTGTACTTGATTCCCAGGTCCTCGAAGAAGGCCGAGGGCACCAGGACGTCCTTGAGCCCCCGCTTGAGGCCGTGGAGGGCGTCGAAGGCGGCCCGGCCGGGTGCCCCCTGGGACAGGAGCGTGCGCTTGACCCCGGACAGGACGCGCTCGTAGCCGGGGTTGGTGCGCAGCGCGTCGAGGTGATGAGCCAGCCCCCCGATGGTGGGTGCGTAGGAGCGACCGTTGTCGTTGACGACGATGACCAGGTGCCGGTCGGAGGAGTCGGCGATGTTGTCGAGGGCCTCCCAGGCCATGCCCCCGGTCATGGCTCCGTCACCGATGACGGCGACGACGTGGCGCTCGTCGTGCCCCTGGAGGTGGTTGGCCCGGGCGATGCCGTCGGCCCAGGACAGCGAGGTGGAGGCGTGAGAGTTCTCCACGACGTCGTGAACGGACTCGGCCCGTGACGGGTAGCCGGACAGCCCACCCCGCTCACGCAGGTGGGCGAAGTCCTGTCGGCCGGTGAGCAGCTTGTGGACGTAGGCCTGGTGACCGGTGTCGAAGACGATGGTGTCCCGCGGTGAGCGGAAGGTGCGGTGCAGGGCGATCGTCAGCTCGACGACACCGAGGTTGGGACCCAGGTGGCCGCCGGTGCGCGCAACCGAGGCGACGAGGTGGCGACGGATCTCAGCCGCGAGCGCCACCAGGTCCTCGCTGGTGAGCCGGTCAAGGTCGGCGGGCTTTCGCACAGAGGCCAGGAGCGCTCTGCTGGTCTGCTCGGCGGGCCGACCAGTGTGCTCAGCTGCTGGCACGGTGCGCCTCCTTGTCGAAGGTGAGGGTAATGATGGCGGATCAGTCATGCGGGTGCATCGCTGACGACCAGGTTGGCGGGATGCCGGAACGGCACCGGGGAAAGGGTATCGGTTAAGCCGCCCGTGATGTTTTTGTGACGATTGATTCTCCGGCACCCCGGCTCAGCAGGGCTCCGTCATGCATCCGTGATGCTCCATGGCGGTTCACGAGGCCCCAGGGCGGTCCCCAGCATAGGGCGACCCGTCCGATGTTCGGTCATGTGTCACGCGGGGTCACGGACGAGCACGTACTGTATGCCTTGACCGTCGGAACCGTTCACCCTCGCGCCGGGCCAGCGGCATCGTTCCCGATCGCCCGACCGCTCTCAGGACAGCCTTCCAGGAGGAATCATGAGCACCACCGCCCCCTTCGGCACCTGGCCCTCGCCTATCACTCCAGGCACGATCACGACCCGGACGGTCCTGCTGTCCCAGGTTCGCGTGGACGGCGGTGACACCTACTGGGTGGAGCAGCGCGCCTCGCAGGCCGGACGCAACGTCCTGCTGCGCCGTGACGGCGACGGCCAGATCGGTGAGGTGCTTCCGCTGACGCCGGCCGACGAGCTGGTGGACGTGCGCACCCGGGTGCACGAGTACGGAGGGCGGGCCTACGCCGTCGACGGCGGGATCATCGTGGTCTCCCACGCCGGGGACGGGCGCCTCTACCGGTACGACGTGGCCCACCGCCTGCGCGGCCTGGTCCCGCTGACCATCTACGGCGACGTGCGCCACGGCGACCTGGAGATCGACACGGGCCGGGGCCTGGTCTACGCAGTCCGTGAGGACCACCGAGGTGAGGGAGAGGCCGTCAACACCCTGGTGGCGATCCCCCTGGACGGCTCGGCCGCGCGCGACGACTCGCTCGTGCGCACGCTCGTGTCGGGAACGGACTTCGTGGTCGCTCCGACGCTCTCACCCGACGGCGAGCACCTGGCCTGGATCACCTGGGATCACCCGGGGATGCCCTGGGACAACGCCTCCCTGCATGTGGGGGACCTGGGCCCGGACGGGACGATCATCGAGCAGGTGCTGGTCGACGGCGGCGACGGGCACTCGGTGTCCGAGCCTCGGTGGACCGAGGAGTGCGAGCTGGTTCACGGCTCGAACGCCTCGGGCTTCTGGAACCTCTACCGCACCGAGGGCTTCCCGGTACGGGGCACCAATCGCCCGGGCTGGCCGGAGAACCTGCGAACCCGGCCGCTGCACCCGGCCGAGGCCACCTTCACCAATCCGGCCTGGCAGCTGGGGCCGCACTCCTTCGATGTGCTCGACGCCGAGCACATCATCACCTCCTGGGCCCGGGACGCGGTGTCGCACCTGGGGACCATCAAGCTCGCCAATGGTGAGCTCGAGGAGTGGAACGTGGGCTGGCAGCCGATCGGCAACGTGGCCTCCAGCGCCGGTCGCGTCGTCATGCTGGCCTCCAACGAGATGGCGATGCCCAGCATCGTTGAGGTCAAGAACGGCACGGTGCAGGTACTGCGCGGCTCGGGCGAGTTCGAGCCCGAAGGCGTCGGGGTGTCCTTCCCCGACCCGGTCTCCTGGCCCACGAGTGACGGCGCGACGGCTCACGGCTTCTACTACCCTCCGACGTCGGCCACCTACGAGGGCGGCGAGGACGAGCTGCCGCCGCTCATCGTCAACGTCCACGGCGGCCCGACGGCGACAGCCGTGCCCGGCTACGACCTGCGCATCCAGTACTGGACCAGCCGGGGCTTCGCCTACCTCGACGTCAACTACCGCGGCTCCATGGGCTACGGCACCGGCTACCGCAAGGCTCTGGAGGGCAAGTGGGGCATCTACGATGTCGATGACTGCGTCAGCGGCGCCCAGCACCTGGTGGACGCCGGGCTCGTCGATCCCCGACGCATCGCGATCCGTGGCGGGTCGGCAGGCGGCTTCACGGTGCTGTCGGCCATCACTCGCTCCACGGTGTTCACGGCTGCCAGCTCATGCTTCGGGGTGACCGACCTCAAGAGGCTGGTGCGTACGACTCACAAGTTCGAGTCGCACTACATCGGCCAGCTCGTGGGGACCCAGGACATCGATGACCCGGTCCTGGACGAGCGCAGCCCCATCAACCACATTGATGACATCGGGGTCCCGCTGCTGCTCATCCAGGGCTCTGAGGATCCGATCGTCCCCGCTGAGCAGGCCACCGCCATGTACGAGGCCCTCAAGACCGCAGGCGCACCGGTGGCCCTGGAGATCTTCCAGGGCGAGGGACACGGGTTCCGCCTGGCTGCGAACATCCGACGCCGCTACGAGGCCGAGCTGAGCTTCTACCGTCAGGTATGGAGTATCGGCTCCTCCTGCCCCGAGGCCGAGCGCCGTGGCGAGGAGGACACCTTCATGGTCAAGGTGGAGAACCTGCACTGATGGATCACGCCTGGAAGAGGCTGTCCCGGCCCCTGTCGCGGCGCGCGGGCAGCCTCTTCCGCCACCATCGCCTCGGGCTCTACCTCCTGGCCGTGCTGGTAGGGCTCGCCTCGGGTCTGGGAGCCGTGCTGTTCCGGATGGGGATCGACGCCTGGTCCCAGCTGCTCAGCGGGGCCGATGACTACACGCTGTCGATGGGGCCCTCGGTGGGCTCGCTGGCTGCACTCGGCACGTGGTTCGTCCTCGTCGCGCCTGTCCTCTCGGGCCTCATCGTGGGCCCGCTCATGTCCCGGCTGGGCCACACTCCCACAGGCCACGGGGTGGCCGGGGTCATCTGGTCCACGCGCCACGGCAACGGCACGATGGCGCCGATTCCCGCCCTGGCGATGACGACGTCGTCCGCCCTGACAATCGGGGGCGGCGGCTCAGTGGGTCCGGAGGGGCCGATCGCGGAGCTGGGCGCGTCCACGGCCAACGTCATCGGACGGGGTCTGAACCTGCCCAAGCTCCCGGTCCGGTACCTGGCGGCAGCCGGAACCGCGGCCGGGATTGCCGCGGCCTTCAATGCTCCGCTGGCGGGGGCCTTCTTCGCGCTGGAGGTCGTGCTCATGGGCTTCAGCGCCGACGCCTTCATCGTCATCGTCCTGGCCTGCGTGGCCTCCACGGTCCTGTCGCACCATCTGCTGGGAACGACGCTGTCGTTGTCGCTCCCCTACCTGGACCTGTCCGGGGACGCCCAGCTGGGGTGGGTCGCCCTCCTGGGCGTGACGGGTGGAGGCGTCGGTATCGGTTTCATGCGTCTTCGATTCATCGTGCTCGACGCCCTGACCCGTGGCTGGCAGCGGCTGGGCGTGCCGATCTGGGTGCGCCCAGCGATCGGGGGACTCGCCGTGGGAGCAGTCCTTCTGGTCCTGCCCGAGATGTACGGGGAGTCCTCGGCGGCGCTCAACCGGGCGCTGGCCGGCCGCTACACCCTGACGCTCCTGCTGGTGCTGTGCGTGGGCAAGATGCTGGCGACCTCGTTGACGCTGGGAATGGGGTTCGTCGGCGGGGTCTTTGCGCCGTCGCTGTTCATCGGCGGAACACTGGGAGCGGCCTTCGGAACCCTGGTGGCGCCCAGCTACGCGCCGGCGGCCGGGGTCTTCGGGGTGATCGGAATGGGGGCGGTATTCGCAGGTGCGGCCCGCGCTCCGATGACTGCGGTCCTGCTCATCATCGAGATGACCGGCCAGCACGCGCTGCTGCTGCCCCTCATGCTCGCCACCGTACTGGCCACCTTCGCCAGCCGCTTCCTGTCACGGGGCACGTTGTTTACCGAGGAGCTGCGCCGCCGCGGGGAGGACGTCGAGGACCCGATGTCCACCACTCTTCTGGGACGCACCCGCGCCTCCCAGCTCATGATCGACCCACCCGCCGTGGTTCAAGCCACGGCGACGGTGCACCAGGCAGCCGCCCTCATGAGTCGGCACGAAGCCTCGGTCCTGCCCGTGGTCCGGGCGAGGAGCGACGATACCCGCGAGCTGCTCGGCTGCGTCACGGCAGCGCAGCTCACCGCAGCGCTCCTCGGAGATGAGGCCGACGACGTCGTGGACGACGCTCCCCTCGCGATGACAGTGGCGGAGCTGCCTCTGGTCTCCGACCGTCTGTCCCGCGACGCCGAGGCGACCGACGTGCTCGAGGCACTGACCCGAACCCATCTGGAGGGACTTCCGGTGGTCGCCGAGGAGTCGGGCTCCAGCAGTGATCAACAACCGGATCAGCCGGCTGACCAGCTGGTGGGGTGGGTGTGCCAGCGGATCGTCGTGGAGAGGATCTACGAGGTTCAAGCCCGGGCTCGCGCCGCAGCATCCGCCTACACCTCGCTGGGCTCACGGCTGCAGGACAGGTGGCACGCCCGCCCCGTCCCTGCGCGCAGGATCAGCAGAATCAGCCGGATCAGCTCACGCGGCTCGCGTCGCTTCCGGCGCCGATGAGCCCGCCGGCACCCGGGCCACTCGAATTGAGCCGCAGGCCCGTTCCTTAGGGCCGCCCGCCTTGCTCGGCCGCCGACCCAGTGGGATCGGTCTGGGAGGACGTCTCCGAGGCCTCCGTCTCACTGCTCCGGAGGCTCTTGAGACCACGGCTCTCCTGGACCGCCCGAGCCTTCTCAGTGAAGCTCTCAGTGAGGGTGTCGGACAGCTCGGTGATGCGTTCGGCGTTGGCCACGATGCGCCGAGGATCGGACATCCACATCCATGCAGCGGCCACCACCGGGAGGATCGCAGGCAGGTACCACCGGGACCGGCCCCAGTGAGCCCATACCGACGCGTTGAGGTCGGCAGGCGTGGGTGAGGGGACCGTCATCGTGAGGACGCCGATGAGCACGGCCATCGTGGCCAGCGCCCCCAGGCACATCCAGCCGATGTTGCGCATCCGGCGCCCGTTATGAGCGACACACACGGCCAGGAGGATGTACAGACCGCCTCCCAGAAGGTTGAAGGACCACACCGCGGGCGCCTCGTCGGGACTCCGAAGCAGTGAGACCAAGGAGGGAACGAGCACGATCGCTCCGAAGACGGCGAAGACACCGACCAGGACGCGGCCCCCTCCATAGGCGGGGCGGCGGGTGTCCTGGACCGGGCGTACTGATGAGTGCTCGTCCATGAGGAACGACCTTTCCACGTGATGACCTCCGGCACGCGCGGCGCCAACTCAGCCTCCATCGGATGCTTGAACGTTACTATTCACAACGTGAGCACCATTAAGTTGACCAAATCCCTGAACGCACACGCCTCGGTGGACGACGACCGTAAGGATACCGATCTCAGCAATCAGGCCGAGGTTGACACGGTCGAAGAGCCCGGGGACTCCGAAGCCACCGGCGACGAGGACCAGTCCGGCTCCGCAAGCGCAGAGCAGGACACTGAGGACGCCGAGAGCGACGCGAAGGAGCGCCAGGCCGCTGGCGACGAGGAGGACGATGCCGACAGCACCGCTGGCTCCGACGGCGCATCCGACGCCTCAGACCTCCCCCTCGATGCCGAGCCCGCAGCTGACGTCCTCGTCCTGGCCGCAGCACCGGGGAGGGAGGGCGCTGAGGCTCCCGAGATCCTCCTGGAGGGTCTTGAGCCACCCTCCAGCAACGCTCTGGAGGGCCTGGATATCGACGCACTGGTGTCCCTGCTTCCCGCTCTGGGGTTCTCGGGAGCTCAGGACTCCGTCGTACGACTGCCCTCCTCGTCGGTGAGCACCGCGGGCTACCACGGCCCGCGAACCATTCTCGTCGTCGGTGTGGGAACGGGGTGGGCCGACACCGATCCGCTCGCCGTGACCACCGATGATGAGGCCGCCTTGGGCTACGACCAGACGGGTCTGCTGCGTCGGGCCGCCGGACGCGCCACCCGGGCGCTGGCCGGAACCGGCTCCGCGATCCTGGCTCTGCCCACGCTCAGCGGGCAGCAGCTGGCCGCCGTGGCGAACGGAGCCGCTCTGGGAGCCTATTCCTGGAAGGCCACGAAGAACGAGGACCGTCCTGACCAGGAGAGCTCCTCGAAGCAGAGCACGCCCCTGAAGAGCATCTCCATCGTCTCGCCTCTGTCCGACACCCCGGAGGGGCAGGAGACCTTGTCAGGCGCCCTGGCGCTGGCCGAGGCCACGTCCCTGACCCGCGACCTCGTCAACGAGCCGCCCAACCGCCTGACTCCGGAGGTCTTCGCGGAGAGAGCCCGCTCGGCCGGTCAGGAGGTCGGGCTCAGGGTCGAGGTCTGGGACGCCCCAGCACTGATCGAGCAGGGATTCGGTGGGATTCTCGGGGTGGCTCAGGGCTCGGTGCACCCGGCTCGCCTGGTCCGTCTGGAGTGGGTGCCGTCGCAGGCCGCAGAGAGCGCCGCCGGTCAGGCGAGCGCGCAGACCGAGGGTGACAGCGCCCCAGCCCACCCCAAGCACGTCGCGCTCATCGGCAAGGGCATCACCTTCGACTCTGGCGGCCTGTCCCTCAAGCCGGCGGCCTCCATGCCGGAGATGAAGTCCGACATGGCCGGCGCCGCCACCGTGCTGGGCGCCATTATCTCCGCTGCGCGCCTGGCTCTGCCCATCCGCGTCACCGCCTGGTTGGCACTGGCCGAGAACATGCCGGGGGCCGATGCCCAGCGCCCCAGCGACGTCGTCACGATGTTCGACGGCACCACCGTGGAGGTGACCAACACCGACGCCGAGGGCCGCCTGGTCATGGCCGACGCCCTGGCCCGGGCCGTCACGGAGGAACCCGACGCCGTCCTGGATGTGGCCACCCTGACCGGAGCGCAGATCGTGGCCCTGGGCGACCACGTGGCCGCCGTGATGGGCACGCCGGACCTGCGTGAGGAGGTCGTGGCCGCGGCCCAGCGGGCGGGAGAGTCCTTCTGGCCGATGCCCCTGCCCGCGCACCTGCGTGCGACCCTCGACTCCCCCTTCGCCGACCTGCGCAACGCCAAGATCGGTTCCCGGGCCGGTGGGATGCTCTCGGCCGGACTGTTCCTGCGCGAGTTCGTAGGACGCCGGCAGTGGGCGCACCTCGACATCGCCGGCCCCGCCTACAACGACTCCGCCCCCTGGGGGCTGACGCCGACTGGCGGCACGGGGATGGGAGTCTCCACCCTGGTGGAGCTGCTTCGTTCGCTGTCCGCCGAGGTCAGCATCCTTTCCTGACCCTTCCGTCTGCCGGCAACGAGTCGCCTGGGTCCCCACCGCGTTCTTGGTCGCAGGTTCTGTGACGACTCGTGCCGGCAGCACCCACGCACGGTGATACGTATCACCCCGTTTTCAGGACTCTGGTCCCTAAACAGCAACCCCGCTGACTCCTACGTCCACCCCTCAGGTGGAACAATGGCCCCGTGCCGAGCCGCCCCACAAGGGCGTCGTGACCAATCAACAAGGAGTGAGTTCGTGACAGAGACCGTCTACGACATGGTCATTCTGGGTGCGGGGTCAGGGGGCTACGCCGCCGCCCTGCGTGGCGCCCAGCTGGGCCTCAAAGTCGCCCTCATCGAGGCCGACAAGCTCGGGGGCACCTGCCTCCACCGCGGCTGCGTGCCCACCAAGGCCCTGCTGCACGCCGCCGAGACCGCCGATGCCGTGCGCGAAGCTGCCACTGTGGGCATCAAGGCCGCTTTCGAGGGCGTGGACATGCCGGGAGTCCAGAAGTACAAGAACAGCATCGTCTCGCGGATGCACAAGGGCCTTGAGGGCCTGGTCTCCTCGCGGGGCATCGACCTGATCCAAGGCTGGGGACGCCTGGTTGCTGCCGACGCCGTCGACGTTGACGGTCGCCGCATCACCGGCCGCAACGTGATCCTCGCCTCCGGCTCCTACTCCAAGACCATCGGGCAGGAGATCTCCGGAGGCGTCATCACCTCCGAGGAGGCCCTGGAGATGGACCACGTCCCCGCCTCCGCGGTGATCCTGGGCGGCGGTGTCATCGGGGTCGAGTTCGCCTCAGCCTGGGCCTCCATGGGCAGCCAGGTCACCATCATCGAGGGCCTGCCTCACCTGGTTCCCAACGAGGACGAGGCGATCTCCAAGCAGCTCGAGCGCGCCTTCCGCAAGCGCAAGATCGCCTTCCGCACCAACACGATGTTCGAGTCGGTCGAGCGCCACGACGGCGGGGTGACCGTGCGCACCCAGGACGGCAAGACCCACGAGGCCGAGGTCCTGCTCATCGCCGTGGGCCGCGGACCGGCGACCGCCAACCTCGGCTACGAGGAGGTCGGGGTCGCCATGGACCGCGGCTTCGTCCTGGCCGACGAGTACGGCCGCACCAATGTCCCCGGCGTGTGGGCCGTGGGCGACATCGTCCCCGGCGTCCAGCTCGCCCACCGCGGCTTCGCCCAGGGCATCGCCGTGGCGGAGAAGATCGCGGGCCTGGCCCCCACCCCGGTCGACGACGTCCTGGTCCCCAAGGTCACCTTCTGCGAGCCCGAGATCGCCTCGGTGGGTCTGTCCGAGGCCAAGGCCGCCGAGATCCACGGCAAGGACAACGTCACCACCGCCGAGTTCAACGTGGCCGGCAACGCCAAGAGCCAGATCCTGGGGACCCAGGGCTTCGTCAAACTCGTCTCCCTCAAGGACGGCCCCATCGTGGGCTTCCACGCCATCGGCGCCCGCATGGGCGAGCAGGTCGGAGAGGGCCAGCTCATGGTGTCCTGGGAGGCCGACGCCGACGACGTCGCCTCCCTGGTCCACGCCCACCCCACCCAGAACGAGACCCTCGGCGAGGCCGCCATGGCCCTCGCCGGCAAGCCGCTGCACAACCACGGCTGATCCAGCTAGACGAGAGTAAGGAAGACAGCAATGTCAGAGTCCGTGAAGATGCCCGCTCTGGGTGAGTCCGTCACCGAGGGGACGGTCTCCTCCTGGCTCAAGGCCGTGGGTGACACCGTTGAGGCCGACGAGCCCCTGCTCGAGGTCGCCACCGACAAGGTGGACACCGAGGTCCCCTCCCCCGCATCCGGCGTCCTGCTGGAGATCCGCGTCCCCGAGGACGAGACCGTCGAGGTCGGCACCGTCCTGGCCATCATCGGCGACCCCTCCGAGGCGGGCTCCGCCCCGGCACCGGCCGCCCCCGCG
>ERZ772926.1422-NODE-1422-length-11508-cov-31.608661_pt1 | contig 11508 bp, 9 predicted proteins | sample MGYA00511136_ERZ772926 | MGnify/ENA primary metagenome ERZ772926 (study PRJEB29015, sample SAMEA2737917) | human oral metagenome | biome: human oral; feature: human-associated habitat; material: dental | place: China | collected 2153 ... | reverse complement strand
ACTCCTTCGTCTACTCCTACCGCGACCGCAAGGCCAAGAAGGGCGACTTCCGTCGTCTGTGGATCCAGCGCATCAACGCTGCGTCCCGCGCCCAGGGCCTGACCTACAACCGCCTCATCCAGGGCCTGAACCTGGCCGGCGTTGAGGTCGACCGTCGCATGCTGGCCGAGCTGGCCGTGAACGACATCAACGCGTTCAACGCCCTGGTGAAGGTCGCCAAGGACGCGCTGCCCGCCGACATCAACGCCCCCAAGGCCTGATAGGTGAGCTCTCATCCCGAGCGCCTGACCGTTCTCGATAATCCCCGCGCCGATCGCGTGCGCAGGGTGTCGGGTCTGGTCGGGCGCTCGGCGCGTTCGCGCTCGGGCTTGATGCTCATCGAGGGGCCTCAGGCCGTGCGCGAACTCGTGACGCACCGCGGCGAGTGCGTGCGTGACGTGTATGTGCGGCAGGATGCTTGGGATGCCCACGCGGACGTCGTGGAAGCCGCCCGGCGCGTGACGCGCTGGGTTCACCCGGTCACTCCTGAGGTATCGGCTGCGCTCTCGGGGGATTCCCAGGGAATCTGTGCGGTTGCTTCGTTGGATGCCCTCTCGCGAGAGCTGCCTGAACCGCGTGTGGGCGAGACGATCGTCGTGCTTGCCCAGGGACGCGATCCCGGTAACGTCGGTACGATCATTCGCACGGCGGACGCGTTCGGCGCGGTTGGTGTCGTGGCCGTCGCGGGAACGGTGGATACCGCGAGTCCGAAGGTCGTGCGCTCGAGTGCCGGTTCTGTTTTCCATATTCCCGTGTGCGTTGTCCCGTCCTTTGCACACGCACGCGCCCTCATTCACGGCCGTAGCGCTGCTCTCCTTGGCACCAGCGGCGGTGCGGGTTCGCTGAGCTTGTCTGACCTCCTCGTGCAGGGAGTGTCGGCGCGCTCGCGTCTGTCCCAGTCGCACGCGTGGGTGTTCGGCAACGAGGCACGCGGCCTGTCGGGTGACGAGATGCGCCTGTGCGACGCGCTCGTGTCGATTCCGATGACGGGTGACGCTGAGTCACTGAACGTGGCCAGCGCGGCAGCGACGTGCCTCTTCGCCTCTCAGACCGTGCGAGGCCTGGAAAGGTAAGTTGCCCTCGCGGCGCAGCGAGGCGGACGCGACTAGGCTGTCTTTCATGAAGTTAGGTGACCTGTCCGAGGCCCAGTTGGTCTCCCATTTCCGCGAGTCTTTCCCGCGTGGCGAGCGCACGATCATCGGCATCGGCGACGATTGCGCCGAGGTCGCAGCTCCCGAAGGCTCGTTTATTGTGACGACGGATGTCATGGTGGAGGACCAGCATTTTCACCTCTCGTGGTCAACCGGCTACGAGGTCGGCGCCCGCGTTGCCGCCCAGAATCTCGCGGATATTGATGCGATGGGCGGACGGCCCTCGGCACTTGTCGCATCGGTGGTGGCTCCCCGGAACATGGACGCTGACGTATTCCTGGATGTTGTCCGAGGCCTGGGGGACCGCGCGCGTCAGGCCGACGCGGGCGTCGTCGGTGGCGATCTGAGCGCGGGGGAGAAGCTCGTTATCTCCATTACCGCGTTTGGCTATTGCCCGGGGCCGGTGGTACGACGCGATGGCGCGCGCCCCGGAGACGTCGTGGCGGTTAGCGGTACTCTCGGCTATTCCTACGCCGGCCTCGATCTGCTCGAAGGGGGGCACGTTGATCCATCGGCCCGAGGCGTTGAACAGCTCGGTGACCTGGCTCCCTTTGTTGAGACCTACCGCGCGCCGTCGCCCCCTCTCGGGTCGGGCGTCGCGGCCGCGGCTGCGGGTGCGCGGGCCATGATGGATCTGTCGGATGGGCCCGCCACGGACGCCGCGCGCATCGCCAAGGCCTCGGGAGTCGTCATTGAGTTTGATCGGCCCGCGATCGAGGAGGAGGCCTGGCGCTTGCAGGTGCCGGCTCTGATCTGCCGCGCAGATCCGGTGAGGTGGGTGCTCCAAGGAGGAGAGGAACACGGCATGCTTGCGGTATTCCCGCAGGACGCGCGGCTACCGGAGGGATTCCGAGTGCTCGGCCGAGCCCGCTCATGCGAGTCGGGCGAGGATCCCTGCGCGATGTTCGATGGCGAGGTTCTGCGCGGGGCGTGGGACCATTTCCAGGCTGATTCCGTAGACTAGTGTGATGTGGACCGCTGAGTAACTGGGGCGTCGAATGCTTGCATGCTCAGCGCAGGAAAGCAAGAGGAAGAGCGTGAGGATGAAACGAACGACCGAAGGCCACGAGGCCTCGTCTCAACCGATGTCGCGCGTGGCGCGTAAACTCGCGGAGTCGTCGGAGGAGATTCCGGCGACCGCCGGATTGTCCCTGCCCGCGCTGCGCGGTGATGCTTGCGTGCCGCCGACGAAGGCGCTGCCCGTCGTTGAGACGGAAACTGATAGCGACGACTGACACAGGGTCCTATACACCCGGTGCCCGTCCGTGTCTGCCCACGGGCACTCTCTATCCGTAGTGTGATCGCTCTTTGACTGTAGGCATCTGTGGTGTGATGCTGAGCACGCCTGAGTGGCCGATTGTCCGGGCATACGAGGTGTGCTGCTGGCTCGGTCATGGATTGTCAATGGGTGTGAGGCGCACATGATGGGCACTGAGAAGAACGAACCGATGGACGCGCCGATTCCGGTTCCGCAGGCGGGTCCCGCGGGGGCGAACCCGGCGGCTGGTGGCGATGGAGGGGTGACTTTCACGCCGATGTCCGCAGCGAGTAAGAAACGCATCAGAATGATCGGGATCATCGTCGGTGTCCTCCTCGTGCTGGTGATCGCTGGCGTGGTCGCGATCAAGGTCGCCAATAGTTCGCGGACGCCTCAGGCGCAAGTACGGAAGTATCTGGATCTGCTGGCGGCAGGTAATGCCAGCGCCGCAACTGCGATGGTCGACCCGGGCGTGGCCAATGATCAGCGAGTGTTTTGACGGACTCGGTGATGTCGTCGGCTCAGTTGCTGCTGGTTGTTGAAGACATCAGCGCTGGTGAGGGCGATAACGACGGTAAGAAAAGCGAGTCTGATACACGCACAGCGACCGCGACCATGCAGGTCAACGGCGAGGGTTTCGTTCACGAGTTCACGGTGACGAAGACGAAGCCCACGATGGGTGTTCTGGACAACTGGCAGGTCAAGGATGCTCTGGTATCCAAGGTGAGCGTCGACGCCCGAGGGTACAACCAATTCACCGTCGGCGACGTGAGCGCCGACACCCACTAACAGGGACAGGACGGCGACGATGCGACCTTCCTCTTCTACCCGGGCGTCTACACGTTCACACCGGTCGCAACGATCGAATATGCCGAATCCAACCCGGAAACCGTGTCGATCCTCGGCGATACGTGGAGCGGAGACGGTACCTCTGTCTCGATGACAGCCACCTACAACACTAAGCTCACGGCGGCAGCGTTCGATGCTGGCAAGGAGGTCGTCGACTCGTGCGCGTCCATCCCGGGCAACCAGAACTCCGTGTGTCCCTTCGCAATTCAGAGCGATGCGGTCACCGCGGTCTCCGGTGCCATGCCGAAGGCCCTCGGGCCGGTATCTCCGGATCAGCCGACATTCTTCCGGGCTGCTGTCACCTTCACGGCAACGTATTCGAACAAGTACTACATGGAGGGTACTCGCGACGTGGATACCGTGCTGGTTCTCGATGTGCAGTTCGACAGTGGCGGGGTCCTGAAGCTCGATCAGGATGGCAAGCCTGACTTTAGGGTGTCTTTCGCCCGCTAATCGGAGTCCTTCGCAGGCCTCCCGTGTGGTGTTCGTCCATCTCGTGTGGACGGGCACCACGCGTCTGTTATCCGATGCCGACTGGGTCTCGGTGTCCGGTGCGATGAGCGCGTGTCCTTGAGGTGCCATCACGCTATGGGATATTGTCGAGTTTGTATCCGTTGATCCCTGCGTTATATCCCAGACGCGCAGATCAGCGACGCCAGCACAGTGAGGAGAAGCGATGGAACCGCATGCTAACGATGTGAGGCAGGGGATGAGCGTCCCACCTGCCGCTCCTGAACCTAATCCGCAGGTGCCCCCACCCCCGGGCCCCTCGTCCAACCTGACTCCTCCCCCTGCCCCCGCCAACCCTCAGTACATGGCCGTTCAGGCACCCGTCGTGCCCCAGACGGGCGTGACCTTCACCCCGATGTCCACCAGGAGCCGCCGCCGCATGAAGGGCATCGTGATCGGCGTTGTGGCCCTCGTCGTCCTCGTGGTCGTCGGAACCGTCGCCCTGATGATCGCGAACTGGACGCGCACGCCCGAGGCGAAGGTTCGCCAGTATCTCGAGCTGCTCGCCGAGGGTAAGGCGAGCGCAGCAACTGCCATGGTTGATCCCGGTCTGCCCAATGATCAGCGTGGTTTCCTCTCTGACCAGGTCATGGCCTCCGCGAGCGCCCGCATCGAGGTCGAGGACGTGACTGCCGATGACGCGGAGTATGCGAAGGAGCGCGTCGTGACGGCGACGATGCGCCTCGACGGCGAGCGTTTCACCCGTTCCTTCCGTGTGAGCCAGGCGAAGAAGACGTTTGGCTTGCTGAAGAACTGGAAGATCCAGGATGCGATGGTTGCCCGCGTCGATGTGGAGGCGGACAATGTCACGGCCTTCTCGATCGGCGGAGAAAAGCTCTCGATTGTGACGCTCACGGAGGGATCCAGCAGCTCTCTCGTGCTCTACCCCGGCGTCTACACCTTCACCCCGGAGGAGACGGGGGACTACATTGATGCCGCACCCAAGACTCTGTCCGTCAAGGCTGCGACCGGGTACGACAGCTCGACATACGGTGGCACGGTTGAGCTGACGGGCACGTATAACGACAAGATGGCCGCCGCCGCGCTCGAGGCTGCGGCTGCTCTGACGAACTCGTGTGCGACTGTCCCGGGCAATATCGATACAGCATGCCCGATGCCTGTTCAGTCTCGGACCCTCGCTCTCTTGCAGGTCAAGACGATGCCCACAGTAATGAAAGCGACGACGGATGAGGGCGGCGAGTACACCGGCGAGGCAACGTTTACGATCCAGGGCATAGAAAGCGGGGACAAGCAGCGTGATGTCACGTCCCGGGTGACGGCCACGGTGAAGACCGACAAGAATGGCAAGCTTGAATTGGATGCGTCGGGTAAGCCCCAGTTCGAGGTGCGATTCGGTTACTGAGGCCCGTATTCACGCAACGAGTGCACCGGGTATGCGGACTCGGCGAAAGAAGTTCGCATACCCGGTGTCGTAGCGGCGGTTGCGCGCTATGATGGGTTTTTGGTAACCCTGTCACACCGAATCTGGAGCAGCCGCATGAGCAATGAGGCCCAGGCAATGAAGACGCGCAAGCCCGGTCGACCGAAGGCCGGCAGTGAGGATAAAAAGGCGCGTATCCTCGCGGAGGCGTTGATCCTTTTTTCGACGCGTGGTTTTGTTGCGACATCGCTGGCGGATATTGCGCGCGCAGCCGATATTTCCAAGGCTGGCCTGTTGCACCACTACGCGTCGAAGGATCAGCTCCTCGCGGCTGTCCTCGATGAGCGTGATCGTCGGGTTGTCAGTCGTCTTCCGCGCGCTGAGGAGGGCGCGGAGGCTGCACTGGACGCGTGGGTGGACATGGTTGCGCACAACCAACGTCATCCCGATGGAGTTGCCCTCTACACGGCGATGTCGGCTGCCGTGATCGATGCCGGACACCAGGCTCATCCGTGGTTCCGTCAGCATCTGCTCGGTGCGATTGAGTACCTGGTGAATGCGATCGAGCATGGCAAGGAGCGTGGCGAGGTTCGCGCCGATGCACCCAGTGAGCAGATCGCACGTAAGCTCGTGGCGCTCTCCGATGGTCTTCAGGTGCAGTGGTTGTGCTCGCGCGCGGATGGTGGGCGCGAATTCAATATGCGCGAGGTGATGGCCGGTGTGGTTGACGACGTGAAGGTGCGCTGGCTCATTCGTTCGTGAATGAGGCCGGGGGTGCCTCCGAACAGGAGGCGCCGTGTTGTGAAAAGCGGCACAGGTGATGAGGGTTTGCGGCTGTTTTTCGCGAGTTGGGGCTTAGGTCCCTTGTTGCTCGTATTATGGTCATGCGTTGGTGCCACGGAGAACCCTGAGAAGGGGTAGCATGGACAAACCAGCATACTTCACGATGTCGGGAGTTTTGCCGAACGTGTCCAGCGAAGCCGCTGCACGTGACGCGGAGAATCCGTCGCTCATCCACGCCTGGAGGTCTACGCATGACGAACGCCGCCGTTCCTACCCTGTCCCACCCCGATTCCAACGCTCGACGCTGCCCCGATGATCTGTGGGCGCTGGGGGAGAGAGCGATCATTCGAGCCCGCCGTTGGGCCGATGAATCGGCCCATGAGCCGACTCCGCAATCGGCCAAGATTCTCTCCCGGATCCTGTCCGACCCGGACGGTCTGACGTTCACCACTCGATTCGTTGACGACGTCGTGCGTCCCGCGGATCTGGACGTGGCCAGTGAGGCGTTGAAGCGCCTGTCGGCCGGCCGTAAAAACTTCCTGCCCCCGGCCCTGGCCGCGGCGATGGGGCTCGGATCGACCGCATCGCGCCTCGCACCCCGCACTGTGACGACGGTGGCGCGACGCGTGTTCCGCGAGATCGTCGGCGACCTGGTCGTCGACGCAACCGACAGGGGTCTCGGCCCTGCGCTCGCGCGCCTGCGCACAGGCGGCCACCGCCTGAACGTGAACCTCCTCGGCGAGGCGGTTCTTGGTGAGAAGGAAGCGGCCCATCGCTTGTCCGAGGTCTCGCGCCTCGTGACTCGCGAGGACGTCGATTACGTCTCCATCAAGGTCTCTGCCGTGACGGGACCGCACAATCCCTGGGGTTTCGAGGAAGTTGTTGAGCATGGCGTGAGTGCCCTCCTGCCCCTCTACCGCCTTGCCCGCGACAATAGGACCTTCCTCAACCTCGACATGGAGGACTACAAGGACCTCGATCTGACGATCGCGGTGTTCACCGCTATCCTCGACCAGCCGGACATGCGCGGCTACGAGGCCGGTATCGTCCTTCAGGCCTACCTGCCCGATTCGCTCGGTGCCCTCCAGCGCCTCCAGGAGTGGGCGCGCACGCGCGTGGACGCGGGGGGTTCGCGCATTAAGGTGCGCATCGTCAAGGGTGCGAACCTGTCTATGGAGCGGGTGGATGCGGAGATCCACGGCTGGGAGCTGACGACCTGGCCTTCCAAGCAGGCGACGGATACCAATTACAAGCGCATGCTGTCCTGGGCGATGACTCCGGAACGGACGCGTGCGATCCGCCTGGGCGTGGCTGGACAAAACATCTTCGACATTGCTTTCGCCTACGAGCTGCGCGCCGCGCGCGGTGTCGAGGACAGCGTCGAGTTCGAGATGCTCTCCGGCATGGCCACGGGCATCCAGGAGGTCGTGCGCCGCGACGTCGGTTCTCTCCTCCTGTACGTCCCGGTCGTCAACCCCCGTGAGTTCGACGTTGCCATTTCTTACCTGGTGCGCCGCCTGGAGGAAAACGCGGCGCCAGAGAACTTTATGTCCGGTGTCTTCGATATCGCCGAAAACGAGGACGTCTTCGCCCGCGAACGCGACCGTTTCCTGGCAGCGCTGTCCGACGTTGATCCGGACGCTCCCGTTCCCGTTCCGAACCGCAGTCAGAACCGTCTGGCTGAGCGCGAGGCAGGGGTGCCCGCTGAGCGGGGGAGCCTCGCTGAGCGCGCGCGTCGTGCTTTCGTTTCCGAGCCGGATTCAGATCCCGCCCTGGCAGCCAACCGCCAGTGGGCACGTGACATCGCTGCGGCGATCCCTGGCTCAACCCGTGGCGTGAAGGCCGTGCATGACGGAGCGGAAGCGCTGGCGACGAACAAGGCAGTGGACGGCCTCGTCGAGGCCGCTGCACGCGCCGCTAGCTCCTGGCAATGCCTGACCCCCGAGGAACGGGCTGCCACGCTCCATCGCGTTGGCGATGTGCTGGCCGCGCATCGAGGTGAACTCATCGAGGTCGCCGGATCTGAGGCCGGAAAGACCATCGATCAGGCTGACCCCGAGGTGAGCGAGGCCGTCGACTTCTGCCACCACTATGCGCAGGCCTCTTTGCAGCTCACCGATGAGGCGTACATGGCGGGGGCACGATTCGTACCTGTGGATGTCACCGTCGTTGCCTCCCCGTGGAACTTCCCCATCGCCATTCCTGTCGGTGGCGTCGCCGCGGCGCTCGCGGCTGGTAGCGCGGTGATCCTCAAGCCAGCCCCGCCGGCCAAACGCTGTGCAGCTGAACTCGTCGCGGCCTTCCACGAAGCGGGGATCCCTCGAGAGCTAGTGGCACTCGCCCCGCTCGACGACGGGGACGTGTCACGCTATCTCGTGACACATGAGGACGTCGACCGTGTCGTGCTGACCGGTTCGTACGACACGGCTCGTCTCTTCCGCTCCTGGAAGCCGGACATGCACCTGCTGGGCGAGACGAGCGGCAAGAACGCGATCATCGTCACCCCCTCAGCGGATCCCGATTTGGCGGTGCGCGACATCGTGCATTCCGCCTTCGCGCACGCGGGGCAGAAATGCTCGGCTTCCTCTCTGCTGATCCTCGTCGGTTCCGCGGGACGCTCCACGCGTATTGCGCGTCAGCTCGTTGACGCGACCGCGTCGCTGCGGGTGGGATTGCCGGCGTCACTGGACTCTCAGGTCGGCCCCGTTGTCGTGCCCGACGACGAGAAGGCCGTGCGTGGCCTGACGACCCTGGGTGAAGGTGAGCACTGGGTTCTCAAGCCTCGTTACCTAGGTGATGGGCTATGGACCCCGGGTATCCGTGCGGGCGTGGTACCCGGCAGCGAATTCCATCTGACGGAATACTTCGCGCCCGTCCTCGGCGTCATGCGTGTCAATACACTCGAGGAAGCCATCGAGGCCGTCAACGAGGTCGACTACGGCCTGACCTCAGGCCTGCACACCCTCGACACCGAGGAACTAGCGATGTGGCTGGATGGTATTGAGGCCGGAAACCTCTACGTCAACCGTGGCATCACCGGCGCGATCGTTCGCCGTCAGCCTTTTGGCGGGTGGAAGCGTTCGGCCATCGGATCGACCACGAAAGCCGGCGGCCCCTCGTACCTGCTGGGCCTCGGGGAAGTTGAAGCTGCCCGCGAGGCGGCCGTGGGGGAGAACGCCATGGACATTGCAACGCTTGCCCCGAGCGTTCATGCGCTGTGCCATGCGGCGAGTGCGCACCTCAGCTCCGATGAGGTGGTAGAGCTCGGGGGCGCCGTCGCAAACGACGCAGCTGCTTGGGCCCGCGCTTACGGCGTTGGCCGTGACGTCACCGCCATGGCGTGCGAGCGCAATATCCTGCGCTACCGCCCCACTCCGGTCCTCGTGCGAGCCGCCAGCGGAACCACCCTCGTAGACACGGTCCGTGTGTTGGCGGCGGGTGTTCTGGCGGGCGGGCCGATCGGCCTGTCCCTTGCTGACGCACTTCCTGCCTCCGTGGCGGACCTTCTCGAGTCTTTGGATATTGAGGTGACAGTCGAGGATGAGGCCTCGTGGGATTCTCGTTTGTCGATGGTGGCGAACTCGGGCGGCCTGGGAATGCGCGTGCGCGTCCTTGGCCCGCGCGAGGAGTCCTCGGAGGATCGTTGGGAGCGCGCAAGTCGCGCGAGTATGGGTAGCCCCGATCTCGCGCTGTACACGGGAGCGGTGACGCCGTGCCCCCATACGGAACTGCTGCCCTTCCTGCGTGAACAGGCGGTGGCGATCACGAACCATCGTTTCGGAACGCCGCTGGATTTGGCTGCGGGGCTCCTGTAGCGCTCGCGCCCGGTAACCGGTTGAGCCTCTGAGCTCGGCGGAGGATAGGGAACGCCCGCGACGATGAGTCGCGGGCGTTCACACATGTTGATTCAGGGAATGTACGCAGCGGAGGCGAGGAGTGGATAAACGCTGGAGGGGCCAGCCTGTCGGCTCGCCCCTCCAGCGTTACGTCAGCGTCGTCGACTCAGATCGCGCGGGCGACCTTGTCGGACTTCAGGCACTTGGTGCACACGTTCAGGCGCTTGGGCGTCCCATTGACCAGGGCGCGAACGCGCTGAATGTTCGGATTCCACCGGCGGTTGGTGCGAACGTGCGAGTGCGACACGCTCTTGCCGAAGCCGGGTCCCTTACCGCACACGTCACAAACGGCAGCCACGATGTTCTCCTCGGTATATCTTCCAGTTCAGTCTTTGACTCCCCACGGTCGCGGGGAACGCATCCTCCGGTGCTTGAACCGAAGGCAACCATGACAGAATAGCGGATGATGCGCACTTTCAACAAGTCGCACGCGTGATCGGTCGTGTCAGGTCGCACACAGCAACCCTCGCGGGGAGAATAGGACGGGGAGGAAAGGGGAGTCATGGAGCTCAACGCAGCGGTCATCATCGAGGCGTGCCGTGCCGGTGCCGAGGAGGCGGCCAGGCTCGCGCCCTTTCTTGATGACCTGGATGGATGGGACGGCGCGGATTGTGACACGGGCACAAATGCGGCGGCCACGATGGCTGCCCTCGCCGCTGCGATGGACTCCCTGGAGCCTCGCGCCCACCTGCGCGTAGCACTCGAGGCGGGTGTGGAGACGATTATCCGCCGGGGCCTCGGGCATAGCGGTCTCGCACTCGGTGCGCTGTTCGAGGCCTGGGCTGGCGCCCTAACGGATGAGCACCACGTCACGCCGCTCGCGGCCCGCCGCATGCTGGCAGCCTCCCTGACGCCTGTGGCCTCGTCTATCGAATGGTCCGATGCGCTCGTTGAGATGCTCAGCGGTGCGGTTCGCGAGCTTGTGGATATGGGCGATACGCTCCCCGAGGTTGAAGACGTCTTCTCCCGCTTTTCGACACAGGCGCAGATCGGCCTGGTGGAGGCGACGAATGAATCGACGGGGCGCATCGATCCCGGCGGCGCGTTCATCGCTCTGGTGCTCGCGTGCATCGATGCTGCCATGCGCGATGACTCCGGTATCTTGCAGTCTTTCACCGCGATGCTCGCTGACCTGGCGGAACGTCACTCGCGCGCGCCGGAGGCTGCCTCACCCCCGCCGGGCCGTGACTTCACGGTCGACATCATCCTGGAGGGTACCGAAGACGACCTGCATGCTCTGCTGATGCGCCTGGGTGGACTCGGTGCGCGCCTGTCCTACGTGGGTCGCGTCGACCTGTTTGGAATGGGGGAGTGGCGTCTCCACGTGGATACGTCCGCGCCGCTGGCTGCGCACCCCACGTCGGGGCAGGTTGTGCGCTTCCAGGTGTGCGACGCGCGTCCCGATGCCCAGATCGGCATCGATGAGCTGGCGGACGAGGGGCTCAGCCACCGCGGCGTGCGTCTCCTGCAGCGTCGCCCGATGCGCCGAGTCGAGCGTGCCCGAGTTATCGCGTGCACCCGCGCCCCCGGCCTCGTCGAACCCACGCCCGGCGAGACGCGCGCTCTGCGATCCGGACCCGAGGAGCTTAGCCAACGCCTCGTCAACGACCTGCAGGCCCCCGCCCTGCGGCTGCGTCCCGA
>ERZ772926.1416-NODE-1416-length-11556-cov-4.192679_pt1 | contig 11556 bp, 9 predicted proteins | sample MGYA00511136_ERZ772926 | MGnify/ENA primary metagenome ERZ772926 (study PRJEB29015, sample SAMEA2737917) | human oral metagenome | biome: human oral; feature: human-associated habitat; material: dental | place: China | collected 2153 ... | reverse complement strand
GGTCAACCTGCTGCGGTTTTTTCATCACAGGGATAGATATACCAGTCACTGTGTCGATAAGATAGAGCGTCAAGCCACCCTTGTACTTCGTGTTCTTGGTGGGATAAACAATACATCCTACTTTGAGTGTTGCGCTTCTTGATACATCAAAGTTCTCTAAAGGAACACTTCCTTCCTCGTTATCTTTAGCAAAGATTGTCACTCTTGAGAAGAGTTCAGCTTGATTTTCTTCTTCAATCGTAATGGTGTAAGGTTTCTGTGAAACCTTCTCGCGGACCTGACAGCTTTTATTGTCGGCATTGGTAACAGTGGCACGCAGACGATAAGTGCCTGCTGCAATGTCATAAGGGAGGTTGAATGGGAGTCTGACACGTGTTGTCGTATAGATATCAAAATCAATTATTGACTCCGTTTGTGTGGTAAATACGACCTTATTCTCACTGTTGATAAGTTCAACTTTTACGTTTCCGTTAAAGATGTTTGAATCTAATTTGCGGATGTTCATACGGAGCACATTTGGCTCACCTGGCATCACTTTATTATCAAAAGCAGGGTCGGTTGTAAGTTGGAATGCTGGTGTTTTTGATGGCAACTCCAAGTAAGTAATATTACCATTTTCCACCTTCATCACAATGCGTGGTGCTTTCTTCATACGTGCCCAAGCACCGAGTGTTCCGTTATCCTGCATGCGTGCCGCAATAGGGTAGAGTGAATAAGTGCCATTGGTTAGTGTTGTGAGGTCGATCGTGAAGGTTACTTTATCATCAACAATACCTCCAGAAATCCACTTACCTTCGTTATGAATAAATCGAGCCTTAGAAAAGATCTCCTTTCCATCTTGTCCATAAGGAGTAACCTTTATCAATTTGCCCTCTTGGTTATAGATACCCAAACCAATATCACCCACAAGCTCACTCTCACTCTGATTGATAAAGCCAGAACACATCACCTTGGTGGTACTTGATAAGGTTGTAGGAGCATTACCGACAAAGGTCATCTCACTTTCGTATCTACAACTGATATTAGGCGACTGATAAGCGATGTCTGCATCGATCTTTGATGTGCCAGGCTTGTTAGGGTGTATCGCCATGACTTGTAATCGGCTATTGAAAGCTTGCGGTGTACCATTAAATTCGCTACCTGTAGATGTGACATTCAGAGTGGCAAGTGAATAGTAACCATTCGCTTGTCCATCCCAACCGAAGTTCATGTGGAATCTATCCTCCTTATCGAAGCCATCACATACCCATGCGTGACCAGCCCCTGCGCTTGAATAGCCAGAGATGTAAAGTGGGAAACCATTGCGAAGTTCTTTCTTTACAACCTCTATGAAGTTGGCAACGCCTTCATGTGCCCTACTGATTAAAGCTGCATCATAATCGAAATTGTTACGCAAAGCACGTACAGCCATATAGTCCGAGGTACCGCTTGCACCATTAGTGTACTGCATATGGGTTGCAATACCAACGTCATTCATTAGCAATGCGACAGCATCTTCCTGCTGTGTTGTAACCCTTCTACGCTTATAATCAGGCAACATGTTTTCCCAATCATAATGTGACTTTGTGAAATCTGCTGAACGAGTGGTATTGTCAAAGCTCAACTTGTAGCTTTCCTGCCCTTTCCCTTGTGCTGGCCATTTGTGATAATACATTACTTGTGCGACTGCTGTTGCCACACAACCTGTAAAATAATGGGTCATTTTGTTGTAGGGTTCAGACTGTCCCCACTTACTTTTTAGCAGTGGTTCAACTGCATCTTCTACCCTTGTTGTTTTGCTTGCACGTGTAGTAAGTGTCTTATTCTTACCCAATGCTTCATATACCTGTCGATAGGAATCGAAGAGATAGCGTGCTTCGGGATTGAGGTTAGCCATATCAAGCGAAGTCTCGTGGCTGTAGGCTAACACCTTTCCCATCTTATCATCGCCCGCAACGACTACAAAGCCTTTGCCTGCATCATCGTTGAAAACATAGTAAGGTTGTTGTGTTGCTGTTGCTGCCGCACGTGTCTTTAAGTTCTTGACTGTCTTTTGACTGACATTTACATACGCTTTGGCAATGCGCAAAGCTGTCTTGAAATCAACGTTATCAGCATAGTTTGCTGATATGGAACATAGGAAGGAAAGAACGAGTAATCCTCTTTGCAACATACGATTATGTGCTGAGAATATCGTCCTTTTGACGTTAAAATAAAATAATGACTTTATCATATCAGGTTTATACCAAATGAATTATTCTCTGCAAAAGTACATAAAAAAAAACAATTAGCATAGAGAAAAGTCGAAAAAGGTCGTTAATGACGAAAAGGGTTGTGCTTCTTCATAGGGTATCTTTCATCGTTTTCTTTGTGGTGTTAAAGCCACATAGGCCTTTTTCAAAGGATTATAATTAGTAAGCAAAGTACTTACTAATTTGTCCTTTATAAGTGTTGATATTCAAATAGATGGAGTCCTTCTGGTTAAAACCATCCAAAGGAATACTTGTGAAGACACGTTTGCTGTAGTATTCTGGTACTCCATTTTGATGATGATATAGTCGGAGATAGAATGCGCGACCACCAGATGGCATCTTTTTTATGGAGTCGCAGGCAATGGCTAAAGCCTGGACAGCCTTTTTGTTATCAGTCTTTCCTGTCTTCAAAATAAGTGTAAGATTTAGATATCTGCGATTCTTGCTCATCCATACACTTTCAAAACCAACAGGGTCGGTGTACACAATTGGTAAGTCAAGTGCCAAATGAGGGCGCAAGACAGCAACAGGACTAATGGCAAAAGACGATGTTATGCCATTTTCTACCTTATTATAATATAGTAAGGCACGGTAAGTTGTGTCGGGTTTTGTTGCCCATTGTTCTTTTACTGCAGGTTTTAAGGTCAGTTGTGTTCCGTCATCAGTGATTGCTGAAGTGAAAGCTGATAACTCGTTTGTCTTTGCTTCAACAAAATCGGTATGTAGATAAGACAGTTCGCTGTCGCCTGTCTCATAGAAGTCATGCTCACAGGCAGTGACTATGAGTAACGACACGAGTGCCGTTACCATAGTCAATAGTCTGCGGTTTGTTTTTCTAAACCAGTCCACGAAGCGTTATTTCTTAAAGGTGAGACGGTTTAGCAGCGATTTAAAACGACCGCTTTCAGATGATGCAGCAATGTAATTCTTTGCAGGGTAAGCATACTGTGTCAGTAGGCAAGTGCGTAAGAACTTATCATCGCGATTCTCAATTTCAATCTTCTCAATCTGACCATCAAGATAAGCATTGAAGTTCTGATAGTCTTCTGCAGTATAATACTCTTCGTAAACACGTGTGTCCTGAATCATATCTAATGCCACGTAGTTGATAGGGTAGAGTTTGTAATTACTGTGAATCTCGTGATCGATGTGGGCTGCAATAGCATCGAAGAGCTTGTTTTTAGGTAGCTCCTCATCTACTGTGTCAAGCCATTCGTCAATGCATGGCGCACATTTGTAGAAGATGTGGCCCTTGTAACCCTTGATGCCTACTAACATACTCTCAAGGTCGTCCTCTGCTGTCTTCTTCCAATAAGGTAGGTCACGGCGTAACTGATACTCACGTGCTTTGAGATAGTCGCAAGGGTCATACTCGTATGAGATGGCTAACGGAACGATGTGGAGCTGTTTTAGACGCTCAACGATGGTGCCTTCGCCACCCATGGTCATCATCTTCAAGATAGCAGGTTGGGTAAGGTCGTTAGAGTTCTTAGCTCTTCCCTCTCGTTGTGCAATCCAAATATTCTCGTTTTTCTCAGCAATAGCGAAGTGGATATACTCTGACATACGTTTGCTGGCACGTAACATTTCAACCGAATGGAGAGCACGCTCTACGGTAAACGACTTGTTGATACGCACTAAGTCACGCACCCAGTCTTGTGAAAGGAGGTTGTCACCGATAGCAATCTCACAAGTTGTGGTAAAGCCTACATCCATGAGAAGCTTGTCGAGAAAAGCAGAGTCAAGTACAATGTCGCGATGGTTGCTGACGAAAGTGTAGCGATTTCGGGTGTTGATATTCACTGCATCTATGCTACAGCCTAAGCTCAACTCCATGACAAGACGCTGGAGGAAAGGATAGCAGAAAGCTTTCTGGAATTCAAGATTTGTCTTGCAAGCGTGCATCTTCTTTGCTATCGCCTCTGCTGGAACATCAGGGTAGAGGTATGCCAGCACCATTTGAAACTGCTTGTCAGCAAGAATCCGATCATAGACTGCCGGTAGTTCTTCCGGCTCAAACGGACGGATAGGGTCAAACTCTGATGGTATTTTCATAATCGTAAATAATTAATAAGTTTCTATTTATGTCTTATTGCACGCCCTGTTGACCTGCAATGATTAGTTCTATTCCCATTTCTTCAATCTTGTTGGCTACAGACTGCGGTATTTTTGAGTCGGTAATGATGATGTCAACATCCTCCAGTCTGCTAATCTTTGCAAAGCCACGGCGTCCAAACTTACTTGAGTCGGCTAAGACAACAGTCTTCTGTGCTGCCTGCATCATACTTCTGTTCAGTTCAGCTTCGCGTATGTCAGTTGTTGAAATACCAAAGTCAAGGTCGATACCATCCACACCCAAGAATAGTTTTGTGAATGAACATCCACACAAAATCTCCATACTATATTGCCCAATAACCGATACGCTACTGTGACGAACCATACCACCAAGCTGGATAATATCAATGTTATCGTTGGCAGCCAAGGTCATTGTGGCCTGCAGGCTTGCTGAAACAATTGTCAGTCTACCCTCTGGACGGATGTTACAAGCCAACGCATGGATGGTTGTTCCTGATGCAAGAATGATAGAGTCGTCTTTTACAAGTAGTCTAACAGCCTCTGCTCCGATGAGTTGTTTCTCTTCTACATTCAACTTTCCCTTCTCATTTACCGAACGATTGTTGGTAAATGGGTTGATGAGAATAGCCTTACCATGACTTCGATAGAGCTTTCCTGCCTTTTCAAGTTCGGTTAAGTCTTTTCGTATCGTTACTAATGACACATCCAAAGAGGTTGCCAAATCGGAAACCAATACGGACTCTTGTGTCAGAAGCTGGTCGAGAATGGCATTTTGCCTGTCTTCTTTTGTCATATTTTGCATCGGTTTTTGGTAGCTTTCAGCAGATGTCTATCACGCTTTACCGTATAAGAATAGTTTTGTACAAATATAGTTAAAATAAATCAGTGGGTAAAGGTGAAACCCTCGTTTAACAGAATATTAACAGTTGTTTGCACCCACCTGCGGTGTGTATATACGTGGTCTAAGCTGCGTCTTACTAATTAGATTACTGTAAGTACGAGGGGGAAGTCTACTATCTTGTTCGAATAATCTACTAAATTACTTGTCATTTACGAACAAAGTGTTTATCTTTGCAACATTATGAAGTACAGCATCATTGTTCCTGTTTTCAACCGTCCGGATGAGGTTGATGAACTATTGGAGAGCCTGCTCAGCCAGGAAGAAAAGGATTTTGAGGTCGTTATTGTTGAAGATGGGTCGAAAATTCCATGTAAGGAGGTGTGCGATAAGTATGCCGATAGGCTTGATCTGCATTATTACTATAAGGAAAATTCTGGTCCGGGACAGAGCCGTAACTATGGTGCTGAGCGTGCTAAAGGAGAGTATCTGCTCATCCTTGATTCCGATGTTGTACTTCCAAAAGGATATATCCGTGCAGTGAGCGAGGAGTTAGAACGTGAACCAGCTGATGCTTTTGGTGGTCCTGACTGTGCACACGACTCTTTCACAGATACCCAGAAGGCTATCTCTTATTCTATGACATCATTCTTCACGACGGGAGGAATACGTGGTGGCAAGAAGAAACTTGACAAGTTCTATCCCCGTTCGTTCAATATGGGCATCCGTCGTGATGTCTATCAGGAGTTAGGTGGCTTCTCTAAAATGCGTTTTGGTGAGGATATTGACTTTTCAATCCGCATCTTCAAGGCTGGTAAACGTTGTCGGTTGTTCCCTGAAGCGTGGGTGTGGCACAAGCGACGTACGGACTTCCGAAAGTTCTGGAAGCAGGTTTATAATTCTGGTATAGCTCGAATCAATCTCTATAAGAAGTATCCTGAATCACTGAAACTTGTTCATCTCTTACCAATGGTATTTACTGTTGGCACGGCTTTACTTGTCTTGATGATTTCGTTTGGTTTATTCTTGCAGTGTTTCCCGATAGTCAGTGCATTCGGATGTCTTCTCATTATAATGGGGTTGCTACCATTGGTGCTGTACAGTGTTATCATCTGTGTTGATTCAACCATGCAAAATAAGAGCTTAAAGATAGGTCTTCTAAGTATCGAAGCTGCCTTCATTCAACTCACTGGTTATGGTTGTGGCTTCCTCAGTGCATGGTGGAAACGCTGTGTGTGTGGCATGAATGAATTCTCCGCATACGAAAAGAACTTCTATAGTTAATTCATAATTCATAATTCACAATTCATAATTATGATTACCGATATGGATTGAAAAGATACTGCTGGAGGTTCTTTTATTGTTAATTGAGCCGTTATAATTTTAGACCTGAACTTAAAAAAACATCTGATATTATGCTTAAACGTGAGAAGAATATTCTATTAGAGAAGGTTGATGCCTATAGCAATAGAATAATACGTCTATATAAGTATCTTAAAGACGAAAAAAAGGAGTTTATTATGTCTAAACAGCTCCTTAGAAGTGGAACCAGTATTGGTGCGAATATAGTAGAAAGTCAGTGTGCACAAAGCTCCGCTGATTTTATACACAAATTGGAGATAGCGCTTAAAGAAGCTAAGGAAACTCATTATTGGCTTGAAAAACTCTTTGCAGGTGAGTATATTAATGATGTCGGATATCAGTCTATGAGTAATGATAATATAGAGATAATCAAGTTGTTAACTTCTATTATTGTTACGAAAAAGAAGAATATGAGTAATGGATTCGATGTTAAATATTAGACAGATGAAGTACTTTGAATAAGTAGTATATTCACCTAAATGACAATGCTTAATCAAAGTTTCGAACTTTGAAGTATGAACACTGATTTACAAGTAATTATAATTCTGAATTCTGACTTCTGAATTTTGAATTAATGGTAATCATAATTATGAATTTTGAATTATGAGTTCTGAATTTCCCAAACTCTCTATCACTCACTGGGCAGAGGCTGATCGCCCACGCGAAAAACTTGAAAGACTGGGGGCTGCCGCACTCAGTGATGCTGAATTATTGGCTATTCTGATTGGTTCTGGCACACCAAAGGAGAGTGCTGTTGACCTAATGAAGCGTATTCTCAAGGATTGTAATAATAACCTGAATACGCTTGGGAAACTGTCTCTTCGTGACTTGGAACAATATAAAGGTATCGGTTCAGCAAAGGCAATCACTATCCTCGCAGCTTGTGAATTAGGTAAAAGGCGACAGAAAGCGACGATAGAAGAGGCACCGATACTCAATAGTGCCGAGAATATCTACCAGTTTATGCACACGGCGATACAAGACCTTGATATCGAAGAAGGCTGGGTTTTAATGATGAAACAGAACTTCCGACTCATCGAAGCCAAGCGTATTTCGGTGGGTGGACTTACTATGGCACCTGTTGATATCCGATTGATGATGAAGGAAGTTTTGTTGAAGAATACAACCGTTTTGGCTTTTTGTCACAATCACCCGAGTGGAAGTACGAACCCAAGTCGTGAAGATGATATGCTGACGTCACATATTCACAAGGCTTGCGAACTGCTTCATATCCATTTTGCCGACCATGTAATACTCACCGATGGAGGATATTTCTCATATCGAGAGGAAGGAAAGTTATAGTAGGAAAGGTGCTAAAAAGAGCTATGTTCTATTTGTGTTGGCTGGTAAACATTTCTTATGGTGGTTAGCCATAAACGTCTGATAACATTCTTTGTAATGACCATATCGGCTTTATCTTCCCATCTTTAGCTGATGTGTTGTTACTCCGCACATATGGTGTTGATGCTCCGCACGTGTTGTGTTGATGCTCCGCACCATATGTGCGGAGTGCTAAATAGCTTGCGTCGCACATCTTTATCAAGACTGTTCATCTGCCTATTATTAATTTATACACTGCAAATATACTACTTTCTATATGTAATCCCACAAAAGAACGTAACCTTTCCACAATGATTTATTGTGATTATAGTTTTTAATTACTATCTTTGCAAATGATAGGTTACGCTTGACTATTCGAAAGCAAGTTTTTATAGTGTTTGCTGTGCCTGTCTTTGATAAAAGAATAATTCATTAAAAGAATCACTAATTATGACAATAGAAGAGAAAACAAAGATAGAAGAAAGAATCGTTGACGTGTTGAAGACCGTTTACGACCCCGAGATACCTGTGAATATTTACGATCTTGGTATGATTTACAAGATTGATGTAGATGACGAGGGTAACCTTGATATGGATATGACCTTTACTTCTCCATCTTGCCCTGCAGCTGATTTCATCCTTGAAGACGTACGTACAAAGGTCGAAAGCGTGGAAGGAGTCAAGACAGCAAACATCAACCTCGTTTTTGAACCAGTCTGGGATCAAAGCATGATGACAGAAGAAGCACGTGTTGAGTTAGGCTTTGAGTAAGCTTGCTTGACTCGCCCTTGTTAGGATAGGTCTGTCCAGTCTTTGCAATTATGTTCCCCCTTCTGAGGCACAGCCTTAGAATAACGAATGAAACCATCGTCCCTTTTACACACTTCACTCACAACCAATGATATGAAGAATATCTATTTTCTTTCCGATGCACACCTCGGATCACTCGCTATAGAGCACCGTCGCACACACGAACGCCGCCTTGTACGCTTCTTGGATAGCATTAAGCACAAGGCTGCCGCAGTCTATTTGTTAGGCGATATGTTCGACTTCTGGAACGAATATAAGTATGTTGTTCCCAAAGGGTTTACTCGTTTCCTTGGCAAGATATCTGAATTGACGGATATGGGAGTGGAGGTTCATTTCTTTACAGGAAATCATGATCTCTGGACTTATGGCTATTTGGAACAGGAATGTGGCGTTATCCTTCATCGCAAACCGATAACTACTGAGATATACGATAAGGTTTTTTATCTTGCGCATGGTGACGGATTAGGTGATCCTGACCCAAAGTATCGTTTCCTCCGTAAGGTGTTTCATAATTCATTCTGCCAACGATTGCTCAACTTCTTTCATCCTTGGTGGGGAATGCAGTTAGGTTTGAATTGGGCGAAAAGGAGTAGATTGAAGCGTGCCGATGGGAAGGAGGTTCCCTATTTGGGCGAAGATAAGGAGTATCTGATACAGTATACGAAAAAGTATATGTTAACGCATAAGGATATCGACTTCTTTATTTACGGGCATCGGCATATAGAACTCGACCTCACTTTATCGCGAAAAGTCCGTTTGTTGATTCTTGGTGATTGGATATGGCAGTTTACTTATGCCGTTTTCGATGGTGAACACATGTTCCTTGAAGAGTATGTAGAAGGTGAAAGTAAGCCTTAAGAAACGTAAAAATATCCTATTTGTAAAGATAAAACAACCTTTTTTCCGTATAAAGAGTAAATTTTCGCAAAAGAATTTGGAGGTTACGAAACAAAAGCGTAACTTTGCATTGTCTTTAAGAGGAATGGATTATCATTCATTACCGAGATAAGATAATAGAGGCTTTAGCCCAAAGTGTAAATTAAGGCATTCATAATATAAAATTAAAACTCAGGTTTGTAGATTAAGTTTAGTCAAAAGAAAGGTAGTTGTCGTGAGACAACTACCTTTCGCTTTTTATGGAGTTTTATCGCTGTTTATTTGGGTCAGTCCTAAAACCCAGTTGCAAGCCTATCCTCTTAAGCACATAATTTTATAAGTATTTATTCGCGTCAGAATACAATTATAGGCGTTAATAGGTTTTTTATGAGAACATAACATCACCTATAACGCCTATAACTATCTTTGTTATTTCTTCAAGTCTTTAACGAGTTCCTGCGTGTCACGTGCAATGACAATCTCCTCATCGGTAGGAACAAGTACAACTTTAACCTTTGAGTCATCGGTAGAGAGAATCTTTTCCTCACCACGACACATGTTGCGTTCTTTGTCAAGTTTAATACCAAGATACTCCATATCCTGGCAAGCATCCCAACGAAGACCAGTCTGATTCTCACCAACACCAGCTGTCCAAACGATGATATCAACACCATTCATTGCTGCAGCATAAGCACCAATATACTTCTTAATACGATAAGTGTACATCTGCAATGCTAAATGAGCCATCTTATCACCTGCGTTGTCAGCGTTCTCAATGTCGCGCATATCAGAGCTGATACCTGTAATACCAAGTACTCCAGACTCCTTGTTAAGGAAGTCTGCCATCTCCTGTGGCTTCTTTCCGAGTTTCTCCATCAAGTAAGTAACGGCAGAAGGGTCAATATCACCAGAACGTGAGCCCATCATCAAACCTGCCAATGGAGTCAGACCCATAGAGGTATCGATAACCTTACCATTCTTAATGGCAGCCATTGATGCACCGTTACCAATGTGACAAGTGATGATTTTCTGTGTCTTAATGTCAACGCCAAGCATCTCGCAGACACGATGTGACACGTAACGATGACTTGTTCCGTGGAAACCATAGCGGCGAACGTGGTACTTCTTATAGAAATCGTAAGGTACGGCGTAGAGATAAGCGTAGTCAGGCATTGTGCTATGGAACGCATTGTCAAACACTGTTACCTGTGGAGTGTTAGGCATCAGAGCATCAACAGCACGCAAACCACGCAGGTGACCAGCATTATGAACAGGAGCTAAATCTATGAGACTTTCAATACCGTCTTCTACTTCTTTTGTAACGATACAACTCTTCTCAAAGAGGTCACCTCCTTGCACTACTCGGTGTCCAACAGCGTCTATCTCATCAAGACTCTTTAGAGCACCAATCTCTGAATCAAGCAATACCTTGAACACAAGCGCTACACCTTCTTTATGTGTAGGAAGGTCTGCCATGATTTGTTTCTTCTCACCATTAGGGAGCTTAACCTTTATGAAAGCCTCATCAAGACCAATGCGTTCTACACCACCTTGAGCCAACACTGACTCATCTTTCATATCGTACAACTTGTACTTAATAGAACTACTTCCGCAGTTCAAGACTAATATCTTCATATTTTGATTATAGGAGTTAAAGGAGTTAAGGGAGTGAAATAGAGTTAAGACAGATCTTTTGTCAGATATAGGATAATACTCTAACATAGCTTACAGATAGGTAAATCAAAAACCACTTATTTACTATCTTCCCTTACTCTTTATTGATTACTTAATTACTTGGGAGCGTTCCCCTCTAATACATACTACTCCTCTCTCCATTGGGAGAGGAGCAGAGGAGAGGCTTTTTATAGCCTTTTTGCATCTTGAGCCTGACATGCAGTGATAGCTACCATATAGTAGATGTCATCTACACAACAACCACGAGACAGGTCGTTAACAGGGCGAGCAATACCTTGGAGGATAGGCCCAATCGCTTTAGCACCACCAAGACGTTCGATTAACTTGTAGCCGATGTTACCTACTTCA
>ERZ772926.1414-NODE-1414-length-11557-cov-12.951921_pt1 | contig 11557 bp, 7 predicted proteins | sample MGYA00511136_ERZ772926 | MGnify/ENA primary metagenome ERZ772926 (study PRJEB29015, sample SAMEA2737917) | human oral metagenome | biome: human oral; feature: human-associated habitat; material: dental | place: China | collected 2153 ... | reverse complement strand
CAACGGCTTAAATTCACCGTACGGAACGAGCCCCAGTTTGATCAGAGCCTGGAATCCGTTGCAGATACCGAGAACCAATCCGTCTCTTATATGGAGAAGTTCTTCCATGGCCTCCATGAGTTTTGCATTGCGGAATACGGCCGCAATAAACTTGCCGCTTCCATCCGGTTCATCCCCTGCGGAAAAGCCGCCGGGAAACATGACGATCTGTGATCTGGAAATACGTCTTGCCATTTCTTCCACGGATTCTTTCAGTTCCGCCGCATCTCTGTTTCTCATGATGAAGATGTCTGTATCAGCGCCTGCCCGTTCAAAGGCTCTCGCACTGTCCACTTCGCAGTTGGTACCCGGCATCGTGGGAATAAATACTTTCGGTCTTGTGATGGCGGTTTTCACGGCAAAACGGAATTTCGGTTCCGTTTCGGCGATGACCGGAATAGTTCCCGTAAGATTTTCCGCACGCCTTGGGAAAATAGGATCCAAAGTCTTCTCATACGCACGAAGAAGGTCTTCCAGAGAAATTTCCGTATCCGCTATTTTCATCACATCTCCGCCGATTGTGCCGAGAATTCTCGTGTGCGGCTGCTTTGCGTACTCTTCCGCCAATTCCGGCGCAGTTTCCACAATGATCGCCCCATAGAAGTTCCCAAAATACTTCGGCAGAGGCAAATTCCCCGTCGTGAAGTCCACCCCCAGCTTATTGCCGAAAGCCATCTCCGCGGCAGTCACAGCGACACCGCCGTGTCCTACCGCTTTCATGGCCGCAATATTTCCTTTCTTCACTTCCTGATACAGGAAATCGGCATGCAGTTTAAATACGTCAAGGTTCGGCATTCCTGTCTCATCTTTGGGCATCCCGAAAAGCATGAGGGTATTTCCTTCCTGTTTCAACTCTTGGCTGACCGCTTCAGAAGCCTTTCCGGGAGCAACAGCAAAGGAAACAAGCGTCGGCGGTACATGGAGATCATTAAACGTACCGCTCATGGAATCTTTGCCCCCGATGGCACCGAGACCGAGAGCCGCCTGCATATGGAATGCACCAAGAAGAGCAGCAGCAGGTTTTCCCCAGCTTGTCCTGTCTATCAGTTTTTCAAAATATTCCTGGAGCGTGAGATATGCCCTGCGCCAATCCGCCCCCATCGCCACGAGGCGTGTCACGGAAAGAAGAACCGCATATACGGCGCCATGGAAAGGGCTCCATTCCGCCAGATCCGGATCAAAGCCGTGTGCCATGAAGCTTGCGCTGTCCGTCTGGCCCCGGCGTACAGGAAATTTAGCCGCCATTCCGTCAGCGGGCGTCTTCTGGTACCTGCCTCCAAAAGGCATAAGAACCGTCCCCGCTCCGACAGTAGAATCAAAACGTTCCACAAGTCCCTGCTGGGACGCATTATTCAGGTCACCCATGGCTTCTAACCACACCGCACGGATATCTTTGATTTCAGGACGGACAAAAAAGCCTTCTTCATCCGGTTGGGTAATATATACATCTTTTCTTTGGGACGCCCCGTTTGTATTAAGGAAGGCACGGGAAATATCGACGATCTTATCGCCCCGCCAGGTCATCACAAGACGCCCCGTATCATTCACATCGGCAATGACTGTCGCTTCCAGATTTTCTTCCGCCGCATAGGAAATAAAACGATCGGCGTCTTCTTTCCTGACAACCACCGCCATCCTTTCCTGCGATTCGGAAATCGCCAGTTCCGTACCGTCAAGGCCTTCATATTTCTTCGGCATGCTGTCCAAGTTGATGGAAAGACCGTCTGTCAGTTCCCCTGCCGCCACGGATACGCCGCCCGCGCCAAAGTCGTTGCACCGCTTGATCAGACGGGTCACTTCGCCGCGGCGGAAAAGGCACTGGATTTTTCTCTCTGTCAGCGGATTGCCTTTCTGTACTTCCGCGCCGCAGGTTTCGATGGATTCCGTATTCAATTCTTTAGAAGATCCTGTCGCGCCGCCCATGCCGTCACGGCCTGTCCGTCCGCCCACGAGGATGACCACATCACCGGCTTCTGGTCTTTCACGAATGACATGGCTTTCCGGAGCCGCTGCTATAACAGCGCCGATTTCCATGCGTTTTGCCATGAATCCGGGGTGATAATATTCTTTCACTTCCCCTGTGGCAAGGCCAATCTGATTTCCGTAAGAGCTATACCCTTTCGCCGCTTCCACAACGATTTTCTTCTGCGGTAATTTGCCCGTAAGTGTTTCGGAAAGCGGTGTGTGCGGATCCGCAGCGCCAGTGACACGCATCGCCTGGTATACATAAGAACGTCCGGACAGCGGGTCTCTGATGCAGCCGCCGAGACAGGTCGCCGCACCGCCGAAAGGTTCGATTTCCGTAGGATGGTTATGCGTTTCATTCTTAAAGAGAAGGAGCCAGTCTTCTTCTCCATCGACAGTGTCAATCGTCACTTTGATTGTACACGCATTAATTTCTTCGGAAGAGTCCAGATTTTCCAGGCGGCCTTCTTTGCGAAGCGCCTTCACGGCCACCGTCGCCATATCCATAAGTGTCACAGGACGGCCGGTCTTTTCACCGTACATTTGGAGACGGGCATCTGCGTACTCATTCCATGCCTCTTTGATCGGTTTGGTGAAAATGCCGTCTTCAATTCCTACTTCGGTAAGTTCCGTGGAAAACGTGGTATGACGGCAGTGATCGGACCAGTAAGTATCAAGTACACGGATCTCAGTGACTGTCGGATCGCGCTTTTCTTCCGTCCTGAAATATTCACGAATCATAGCCAGATCATCATGGCTCATGGCAAGTCCCATGTCTTTAATCAGTCTGTCGATCCCGGCATCATCCAATTCACGGACACCCTCTACAACCGCCACAGGCTTCGGCTCTTCAACCGGCAGATCCAGGGTTTCCGCTTCTTCCAGAGATGCTTCTCTTGATTCCACAGGATTTACAAGAAATTTCAAAATTTTTTCCCGATCTCCGTCTGTAAAATCACCATGGAAAACATACACCAGAGCACACCGTACACGGGCACCGTCACGGCCTGTAACAATAGCAAGGCACTGTTCTGCCGAGTCCGCCCGCTGATCATACTGGCCGGGAAGGAATTCCACGGCAATCACCATATCCCCTTTCGGTAATTTCTCCTGCACGGAGTCTACCGGCGGTTCGGAGAAAACGGTCGCCACAGCCTTTTCATAATCGTCACCACTCAGATGATCCACATCATAACGGTGGTAAATGGCCGTTTCATGAATCCTTTCACCGAGAATTTCTTTCAGCTGGGCAGTCAGACTTTCTTCTCCCTGCCGGAAGTTTTCTTTCTTTCTCACGTAAAGCCGTCTAATGTCAGACAAAGTGCACACCTTCTCTTTCATATATTTTCCAAATGACAGAACGGAAATAAATGGAACAAACCTGTTTATACACACTTATATTACCACAAAGCTTTCCCCGCCGTCCTCATGTTTTCCCGCATGCGCCTTTTATTTCCGCAGAGACATATTTCTCTTCTGTATCTAAAGGAAAAATAGTTCTGTCCAACAAAAAAGCACCCGCCGGGGATGACGGACACCTTTGCATGTCTTATTGCGGGAAGCATTTCATCTCTACACGGAAATGAGATAATAAAGAGCAGTATACAGGCAGCTTTACCTTTTCTTTCCATGCCGATACCGCTTTACCGCCTCAGTGAAATTCATTCAAAAAACGCATTCCCTGTTTTTTTATACATGAAAAAAACAATCCCATCCATCCGTCATCCGGCAGGGAATCCCGCGGGACTCCATCAATTGAAAAAACTCTTTCAATTTTTTCTCGGCACTTTCATAATTGTAATACTTAAATCCCTCTCCCCAGATTATCATGCCTGTCTTCCTGCCGTTTTTTCGATACAGACGAATAAAGTACTTGGCGCCCCCACTCAGCGGGCGGCGGTACAGTAGTACTTTCCTTGCTTCCACCCGTTCTATATCGGACAGGGGACAAGAAGTTTCAAACACATTATGGATATACAGTATCTCATTTTCTATATGATAAGCGGTAAACGCTGTCCCCTGCCAGATATGGCGGAGCAGACGCCAGCCGTAAAAGGCAAGTACAAACAAAATGCCAAGAAAAAATGCACTCTCTGCAAATATTACAAATCCCACAAGCCACAAAAAAGGATCCATGATGTCCCTTTCCTTTCTCAAATCCGTTCTGATACCGGTATCCCATTCCGGCTATGTTCTTTTGCAGAAAATATATCCTCCGCTTGCGGGACTGATTTCTTTTCCTGATCTGTTTATCCAAGAAAATCCCTGACCCCTGCTGCATAAAATGAAGTTTTTCCATATCCAATTTATACTATGTTTTGTTTTTCACATGTTCCCATGCTGTATGAAGAAAACTCCGCAAAAAAATCTTTTTCACTACCAAATGCAGAATAAAGAACATGGCCGGAAGCGACAGGGATGAAGCAAACAGTCTGACTCCATAACCACTATATAAATCGGGCATCTCTGCCGCAGAATCCGCAATATATCGCAGCAAAGGGAAATACACTTCCACAAACCATTTCCACGCCGCAGGAAGGGCAAGCATCAGAATCCCCGCCAGCAGGATCAATACAACAAGAACAAGTATCCTGATCTTCCATACTACTTCATCATAAATACGCGCTTTTTCTCCTTCTGTAAGCTCCTGCAATTCCGGCATGATCTGCTCCCACTGGCGAAATGTTTTTTCCCGCCCTGTTCCCAAATGAACCAGATTCCGCGACTGTCTGCGCCGCACCCACAGCCCCAGAAAGAGACTCATTACCCCCCAGAAGAAAAGGCAGCCCCGCATAAAGCAGAAGATAACTGGGAGGAAATGATACCTCTGCTGCAGACAGCACGGTCAGTCCTATCACCGGCAAGATGATGAGCAGTATCCCCATGAGCAGAAAAGGAAGCATGAAATAGTTAGAATACATCTGCCTCGTAAGACGCCACCCTTTCCCATACCCCATTGGCTCTGGGGACTGGATTCCACGGTCTTCCGCCATCTGCACACGAACGATATATTCCGTTCCAAAAAGGCCCTTTCCCGTTACACATTGGTATTTTGAACCGATATGATCAACAAACAGCCTCTGTCGCCACGCATCCGCCACATAGGGCCCGCTTTCCTTAAACCAGAAAAAATGCATATTTACATGACGGTAATGTCTGCCCCTCATCCTCCGCGTCTGATAATCACGGAGCGTAACAATTTCGCTTTCTTTCCCATGGATACAAAACGGATCTACCCAATGGAGAAGGATATCACGCATGCAGAACACGGAAAGGAAAGCACACACGGCCATCAGCCACAATGACTCCATTCCAAACAGGAAGCGGCAGAAAAGTACAACCGGAACTGCCAGCAGTATACTGGCGAAAAACAGCTTCCTCCGATCATATTCCAGATCTGTAGAAAAAAATGACGTAACATACCGCGGAGCAACTTTACGGCCAAAATACGGTCTATGGCTGGCCAGGTTCAATACGCCCAGCAGACAGATGATGCCTCCCGCTGTGCCTGCTCCCGTATCCATGGCAATGACAGTACCGCCTATTATAAAAGAGATGACGGAAAAGATCTTCCCGCCCGGCCCTTCGATGACATACCGGCAGGTAAGACAGAAAAAGCAAAAATACATAGTCAGCACAAGCCAGGATGTCATAGGCATACAATCTCTCAATGCAGCCATCATAAGACAGCCCCCTTTGTCCTATATTCTATAAAAACCATCATAACTTCTATATCATATGATATGCGCCGGCCTCCGTCAAAGATGCGGGAAAGTTTTCAAAGAAAGCAGGTGTATACGAAGCGAATGGGAATGGAGAATCCCATAACGCCACAGTCCGTAATCCGTCTTCCGCTTTCCTAAAACCGTACTTGTTCCAGTTATCATAAAAAAACCGGCCCCTTTACGGAAGCCGATTCTTTGCATGTTCTTCAATTATCCGAGAAAACCTCTCGTATTCTGCGCTTCTACCACACGCTGGAGCGCAAGCATATACGCGGCAAGACGATAAGTGACTTTATATTTTTCTTTCAGTGCCAGTACATCTTCATAGCCCTGGCGCATTTTAATTTTCAGCCGTTCATTGTATTCGTCTTCTGTCCAGTAGTAACCGGTGCGGTTCTGTACCCATTCAAAGTAAGAACCGACCACACCGCCTACATTGGACATGACATCAGGCAGCACTTCGATGCCTTTCTTTTCAAAACAGATATCCGCTTCTTCGGTGGTCGGGCCGTTAGCGCCTTCCAGTACCAGTTTTGCTTTCACCAGTTCCATTGTCTTTTCATTAAGCTGGTTTTCCATCGCCGCCATAAAGAGCACATCCACATCCTGAGAGAAAAGATCCATATCCGGAATGATGGTTGCCCCCGCTTCGGTATAGCCTTTCAGGGATCTGCCGTGGGAATTTGCGTATACATACATCGCTTCGATATCAAGACCGTTCGGGTTGTACCAGGTACCGTTAATATCGCCGACACAGACCACTTTCACCCCCTGCCGGTGGATCAGGAGGGCCCCGACAGAGCCTACATTGCCGAATCCCTGTACGGCCATGGTGAGTCCGTCCATTTTTTTATGATTCTTTTCGCACCAGGTCTCCAGTGTAAAGAGAAGTCCTCGTCCGGTCGCTTCATTTCTGCCGAGAGAGCCGCCGGTCGCCAGCGGTTTGCCGGTAACGACCCCCGGTTCCCATTTACCCGAAAGGGCGGCGTATTCATCAGCAATCCATGCCATGATCTGACCGTTTGTATTTACATCAGGCGCCGGCACATCTTTGTCAGGTCCGATAATCGGGAAAATTTTACGCACATAGCCGCGTGCCAGACGCTGGAGTTCGCGTTGGGACAGTTTATGGGGATCTACCTTGATACCGCCTTTAGCGCCGCCGTAAGGAATATTTCCGATCGCGTTCTTTATGGTCATCCATGCGGCAAGAGCTTTTACTTCATTCTCGTCAGAAGCGGGATGGAAGCGGATACCGCCTTTTGCCGCGCCGCGGGCCGTATTGTGCTGTACACGGTACCCCGAAAACACTTCCACATGGCCGTCATCCATGCTGATCGGAATGCTCACGGTCAGTTCCCTTTCCGGATAACGCACAAATTCATAGTCATTCTTTTTGTAACCTAAAACTTCGGCTGCCTTGTCCAAAACATGGAGCATATTTTCATAAGGATTGTAGTTTGCCATTTCATCACCTCAAAGATAAAAATAAAATGAACATCTTAGATAAATATACCACTTTGCTTTCAGGATTACACTTAAATCGTCACATTATACCTTATTTGTATAATATAAATGTTTATGATGACAGAAAGTCAATCAGACATTCCCGCATGGGTTTCATGAGCCGAGCCGAACCCGCCAGCGGGGAATGCCATCCTCCGTCTCTACCCGTTCCAGTCCTTCGAAAAAACAATGATCGCCCAAATCTTTCCCTGCCAGCTGGTTGTGCACTTTCATCAAAAGCTCCCCGCTCGTAAAACATCTTCCGTTATTTGCGGACAGCAGGGCTTCTATATCCGTCTGAAACAGGCCGTCTATCCGATTCTCCTCATCCAAATCAGATTCATCGACCACCTTTTCATTGGCAAGCAGTTCTTCTTTTCCGGAAAGAAACGCTTCATAGACAATATAGACTTTTCCCGCTTTCACAGCAGTTTCCTCCGGTTTCCAGTTCTTGCGGTTGTCTTCTATATAATTTTTCACATCTTCAGAAAAGGCAGCCGGTGATGTATATGATTTTTCATCAAAGGCCCAATAAATATAATTCAGCAGTTCTCCCTCTTCACGAAATTTATGAAGGAATGTATCTGCTCCATCTTGTCCGCTTGCAGGCGTATGAGCCGGCTCCCCGCTATTTCCTTTATCCGGTGTATCTTTAAGTGTGTACAGCTTTTCCCAACCGGAGGTATCAGGAATGATATTCCGGTTTCTGTAATTTTGCAACGCATACAGTACCTGATCCCCAGTCTGCCTCGCTTTTCCGTAAATAACGCTCCCGCCTTCTTCCGCCTTGCTGATTTCCAGCGTAAACAGATTCCCCTCATCATGAGCGGTCTGCATGAAAAGGCTGCCCATAACGGGCGCAGGCGGTGTCAGGATCAGATACTGCACATCATCTTTTTGCAGAAGCTCCATTGTTTTTTTGATGTCTTCCGAGGCAAACTGCACAGTTGTATTCACATCCGTTTCCAGGCGCCACCGTTGTGATAATTTCCCCGCTTCTCTTCTCAACAGCGGCTTCTTCAGAAAATAAACGACGGCAAGCACCGGAATCACGATCGGCAAAACAAGGGGAAGCACATAAGGAAGGCTCATAACAGCCGCACCTTGCCGCTTTGCCATGGAATGCACGTTTTTATGAATCTCATTCACTTTATCCGCGCTGTGGTTCAACACATCAAAAAACGCCGGATCTTCCAGCGAAAGGAAAGAAAGACAGCAAAGGGCGGCACCTGCCAGAATCCCTGTTAAAACCAATAATTGGAAAGTAACACGCCGGCATATCTCTTCTTTTTCCTGCTGCGTCAGGCACTCCATTTCCGGTATACCCCGGCTCCATTTTTCAGCCCGTTCTTCTTTTGTCATTCAGCACCTCTTTTTCATAAACAGGATAAACCATTTATTTTCATCACTTTAAGTATACCCTATCAGCAAAACAAAAACTCCCCCTGAGGAGAGTTATGAAATCAAATCATCCGATCAGACTGCGCGCTGCAATGACCGTAATCAGAAGCGGCAGGACAATTTGAAAATACGGTTTCAGCCAGCGGGGAATCTTCATGCCGTCGCCGGTATTCACTTCTTTCAGATAATGGTCGAATCCCCAGCCGTATTTCGACACGCAGAAAAGGGCAAAAATCAGGGAACCGATGGGAAGCACAAGATTACTTACAATGAAATCTTCTGTATCAAGGATCCCTTTTGATCCCAAAATCTGTACATCAGACCACATATTAAATCCGAGAACACAGGGGATACTGCCGAAAAATACAAGCGGTAAAAGGATATAAACAGCCTTTTTGCGGCCCCATCCGAAGTTATCCATACAGTTGCCGATGAGTGCTTCAAATACAGCAGTCACCGTGGAAAAACTGGCAAAGGTCATAAAAACAAAGAACAATCCGCCCCAGATCTGCCCCATAGGCATATTGATAAAAATATTCGGAAGCGTAACGAAAATCAGGGACGGCCCCTGATCCGGTTCCACACCGTACGCAAAGCACGCTGGAAAAATAATAAGGCCGGCGAGAAGCGCCACGAAGGTATCAAGCGCTGTAATTCGTACCGCTTCTCCGCCAAGACTGTTCTTCTTATCCATGTAACTCGCAAATATTTCCATGGAACCCTGGCCGACAGACAAAGTGAAAAATGCCTGATTCATAGCGGCTGCCGCCACATTGCCGAGACCGGCCTCAACCGCCCGCCCCCAGTCGGGAAGCAGGTAAAAGGCAATCCCTTTTTCACCGCCGGGAATCATGACGCTGTTCACCGCCAAAAGGATAATCAGTCCCAAAAGTCCGAGCATCATGAACTTTGTCACTTTTTCGAGACTGCCCTGCACACCGCCCGCACAGACTGCAAACCCTACAAGTACAGTAAGTCCCATAAAAAACATGAGTTCCATCGGACTGGAAACCATCTGTCCGAAAATATCCGCTACCCTGCCGGGCGATGCTTCCACAAAGGAACCGCTCAGGAATTTCCAGAAATAATCAACCATCCATCCGGAAATGGTGGTGTAATAAACCATAAGGATATAGCTGCCGATGAGACACACCCATCCGTGCAGATGCCAGTACGTTCCTTTCGGTTCCAACGTTTCAAAACCGCGGAGCACGCTTTTGCGGCTCGAACGGCCGACAGCCAATTCCATCGTAACCACCGGAATCCCGAGAAAGATTAAAAACGCCAGATAAAACAGTACAAAAACAGCACCGCCATATTCTCCGGTAATATATGGAAACTTCCACACATTCCCGATACCGATGGCACAGCCCGCACTGACCAGGATGAAACCGAGGCGGGATTTAAAACTGTCTCTTTCTTCCATACTTCTTTCCTCCAAAATGCTTTTCCATAACCGGCTTTATATTTCCCACCCTACATCAGTCCGCGGATTAAAATGACAAGGATCAGCACCGGCAGGACATACTGGAAGTACGGTTTCATGGCACCCGGCATTTTGATGCCTCTTCCTTTATTCACTTCCGCCAGATAATGATCAAAGCCCCAGCCCCATTTGGTAACGCAGAATAAAAGGTAAACCAGCGCACCGCAGGGAAGAAGCAGGTTGCTTACCAGGAAGTCTTCGCTGTCCAGCACGTCACGGCTGCCGATGAAATGCATGTCTGCAAGAACATTGTACCCAAGGACACAGGGAATGCTGCACAGGAAAATGATGATTAAATTGACAAGCACCGCTTTCTTACGGTTCCAGCCGAAATTATCAATGGAACAGGCGATAAGGTTTTCAAAGACCGCCGTCACCGTAGAAAAGCTGGCAAAGGTCATGAAGACAAAAAACAAAGCGCCCCATAACTGGCCGAGAGGCATATTTACAAAGATGTTCGGAAGAGTAATAAAAATGAGAGCAGGTCCCTGATCGGGCTGAACACCGTATGCAAAGCACGCGGGAAAAATAATGAGTCCCGAAATAAACGCCACGAAGGTATCAAGCGCAGTAATCCGCACCGCTTCTCCCGTCAGCGTAAACTCATCAGACATGTAGCTGCCGAAAATTTCAATGGCCGCGATACCGAGGGACAAGGTAAAGAATGCCTGATTCATGGCGGCTGCCGCCACATTACCGAGACCGGCCTCAACCGCCCGTCCCCAATCAGGAAGCAGGTAAAAGGCAAGGCCGGGGGCACCGCCGTCCAGCATAAGGCTGTTGCCTGCCAGAAGAACGATCAGCCCAAGAAGCCCCATCATCATAACTTTTGTCACCTGCTCTACGCCGCGCTGTACACCGAACCCGCAGACAGCAAACCCGAGAAATACGGTAATCGCCATAAAGATGCCCATTTCCAGCGGGTTGCCGAGAAGAGACCCAAACACGGCACCTACAGCTTCTTTAGAGACCCCGCTGAATGTGCCGCTGATAAACTTCCAGAAATACGCCAGCATCCATCCGGAAACAGTGGTGTAATACATCATAAGAAGATAACAGCCAAAGACGCAGAACCATCCATGAATATGCCAGAGGCTTCCCTGCGGTTCCAGTTTTTTATAGCCGAGTACCGCGCTCTGGCGGCTTCCTCGTCCTACTGCCAATTCCATTGTCATGACGGGAATCCCCATAAGCACTAAAAATGCCAGGTAAAACAGCACAAAAACAGCGCCGCCGTACTGACCGGCAATATAAGGGAACTTCCACACATTTCCGATGCCGATGGCACAACCTGCGCTGACCAGAAGAAATCCCATGCGGGACTTAAAACCGTCTCTCTCTCCCATAATCCTATACTCCAATAATACTGAAAACAAATTAAAAACATGTACCCGTTTATAATAACTCTATTCTTCCATTCTGCCAATACCCATTT
>ERZ772926.1410-NODE-1410-length-11577-cov-4.811491_pt1 | contig 11577 bp, 9 predicted proteins | sample MGYA00511136_ERZ772926 | MGnify/ENA primary metagenome ERZ772926 (study PRJEB29015, sample SAMEA2737917) | human oral metagenome | biome: human oral; feature: human-associated habitat; material: dental | place: China | collected 2153 ... | reverse complement strand
CGAAGTCGTAGCCGTCCATCGCCTCGAACCGTGTCACGAGGTTCCCGTAGGCGGCGAGTTCCTCCGCGCCGGCACGCCCCGCAGCAATCTCCTCCTCCATCCGCTCCTTCTCCGCACGCAGTGCGATGAGATCGGAAAATGTACTGCGCAGTTCCTCGTATAATGTATCGTTGGAAAAATCTGCCTGCTGCTCAACATAACCGATCGTATCGGCACGATCCATCACAATCTGACCGCCGTCGTTCTCCTCATGTCCGAGAAGAATCCGCATGAGTGTCGTCTTGCCTGCGCCGTTTGCACCGACGAGTCCTACCTTGTCCCCGCGCTGCACTTCAAAGTTTACATTCGAAAACAGCGTACGTATGCCGTACGCCTTCTCTAATCCAATTACTTTCAGACTCCCCATGTCACTCTTCTCCATCCTCGTGCACGGCATGTGCACGGTAGTCACGCCCAATGATTACAATTGCCTGCCGCTCTCCTGTCCCCTCAACAGGCATGATGACACAGGGAAAGGGCATCCCATAGAACAGATTGACATGGGAATCTGCCGTCATGACGGCAGTCTTTGGTCGATCCGAGGCATTGCCCGTCTCCACACTGGATATATGGAACCCCTTTGCCCGCAGCGTATCGGCGATCTCAGCACCCGCACCGTCGATTCCGCTGGCGTTGATAATCATGACAGAGATGTCCTCCGCCCTGTCCGCACGGCTGCCTTTGATTTCTTCCGTTTTCTTCTCTCCCGTCTTTTTTTCGGGATTCTTCTCCGCAATGCCGCGCTCCGCGCGTTGCGCTTCGATGGCAGATTCCCCTTCAGCGAGGAGTTTCTCAGCAGAGGGAAGCAGTTCGCGCTCATCCGTCTCCGTCATCACGCGCAGACGCTCCGGTGTATCTGCTCGATAGACGGCAGCATCCTGCTCTGCCACCTCCTGCATCGGCGCAGGAAGATCCCTTCCCACACCTGCAAACAGTTCCTTGCGTGTCTCCACGATATCTGGAATCCAATAGCTCACGTCCCCGAGATATGCCGGAGCTCCCGCAACCATCTGCATATCCATGCCGGCTGCTTCGATATCCTTCAGCCGTTTTGCGAGTGTCAGCAGTTGCCGCGTCGTCAGATCTGTCTCAATGGCAGCCTGCACCTCATCCACCACGGCGGCAAGACGCGGAAGCACCTGCGGAGACAGGAACTGCGCGAGAAGAGCACGCATAAAGCGTTGCTGGCGTCCAATGCGGCCGATATCCCCCTCTCCGTCGCGATAACGCACATATTGGATTGCGTGTGCACCGTCCATATGCTGCTCTCCGGGGGCGAGATCAATCACGAGGCCGCCGTTATCGTCCCACGGATCCTCATAGTGCATCCGCTTCTCCACGTCAATGTCTACGCCGCCGACCGCATCTACGATTCGCTCGAATGCCGACGTATCGATCATGATGTAATGCGTCACAGGAACACCAACGAGTTTGCTGACCGAGGCGAGCGTCATCTCGTGCCCGCCGAATGCATAGGCGTGATTGATCTTGTCATAGCCGTAGCTGCCGACCTTGACACGCGTATCCCGCGGTATCGAGAGCAGCGCAGCACGCCCGTGCTCCTCATCGACGGCAGCCAGCATCAGTGTATCACTGCGTCCGACATCCCCCTCCCTCCGATCCACTCCCATAATGAGCACATAACCCAGATCGTTCTCCGGCAAATTGGCAAATGTATTCCCTGTCCGCAGCGATCCGGACATAAAATAGCTGCCCGCATAGTAAATGGCACAGACAAGCAGAAAGGAAAAGGCAAATACAGCCCCTGCATATTTGATAAATGTACGATCCTGCTTCGTCTGCGATGCTTGTTCCCGTATCAATCCGTATATCGTCCTCTCCCGATAAATTGTACCCAGTATAACAAAAACAAAAGTTCCATGCAAATACAAAGCCCGTTGGAACGGCACATATCTCTATAACTCTTTACAAAACATGGTATTTCATGTAAACTAAAAATACTTATATACGTTGGTAGATTCTGTATCCAACCGCACTTAGGGAACTGCTCTCACGGGCAGAATACGGCGATACACACCGAACGGATAAGGGGGAAAAAATGCTACGACTTCCTGTCTCGAAACTAAAAGATGGCATGGTACTTGGGCAAAGTCTGTTCAATACCGCGGGGGGAAGCTATCTCGTCAAGGGACAGCCGGTTACGATTGACTATATTCGACGCATGCAGCAGCTCGGCATCCAGTCAGTTACAGTGACCTCCATGGATCCGCGCCACAAGCTCCCACCACCACCGGACGTGATTGAGGAGAAGACGCGCGTCAATGCAATCAATGCCGTCTACAATACATTTCAGTCCATTGAGGAAAACGGAACTCTCGATATACCAGCGCTGCAAAAGGTGACCGATTCGATCGTTTTCAATCTCTTTGAAAATCATGAAAACCTTGTTCAGCTCACGGACATTCGTACGCACGATGCATATACCTTTGCACACAGCGTGAACGTCGCCGTCCTCTCAGCAATGATGGGAATGCTCTGTCACCTGCCAAAGGAAGATCTGTCCCTTATCACACTTGGCGGACTCCTGCACGACCTCGGTAAGATCGACGTACACACGGACATCCTCACGAAAAACCGAAGTCTGAGCAACAGCGAGTTCGACATCATGAAGAAGCACCCTGCCGATGGTGCGCGACGCATCCTAAAGATGCACGGTCTCCCGAAATCGAGCATATTGGCGGCGATCGCGGGACAACATCACGAGCACATCGATGGCACGGGCTATCCCCGCGGCCTTAAGGGCGAGGAGATGCACCGCTTCGCGAAGATCGCGGCGATTGCCGATGTCTACGATGCATTGACGAGTGAGCGCCCCTACAAGAAGGCGTATATGCCGAACATCGCCTACAACATCATGCATAATATCAACAAGGGACAGTTCGACCCGAAGCTGCTTGACCTCTTCTTCAACAACGTTGCCATCTATCCGGAGGGGGCTGTGCTCAAGACTACTTTTGGCTTCGCTGTTGTAAAGGAAAGCAAGTTTGGCCGCACGACGACGCCAATCATCATTCTCTTTGCCGATGTCAACGGCAAACTGCTGAGTGAACGGAGCCTGATCGACCTCTCCGAGGAGAAGGACGGTGCTTCCTCCATACAGGTCGTTCCGACGGGCAACGATCTCTACCACTTCATCCATGAACTCGGTGTCGATCCGACTTACTACCTCGAGGAAGAGCGTGAGAAAGATCGGGCGGCAGGGATTGCCCCCTCGGGTGTATCTGCACCGCCGCGTATGCGCACAAGATAACGGCACAAAAAAACCGGACAATCCTGTCCGGTTTTTTTGTGCCGTTATCTTGCCTCTAAAATCTTTGCTGCCATATCCTCCACCGTTGTGCAGTTTCCTACAAGGTAGCCCGCCGCGGCAAGTTTCTTTCCAAGGCGCAGAAGATGCGGTGCGGCAAGAGAAGCACGCGCAAGAAGATCGTCACGCTGAAACATCACCTGCGGCGTGCCCTCTCCAATGACCTGTCCGCCCGCGAGGATCACCATATGATCTGCGACGCGCAGAATGTCCTCCATACTGTGCGATACGAGGACAATACTGACGCCGCGCTCACGGTGAAGCATTGTGAGCATGGATAGGAGCGTCTCGCGTCCGCGCGGGTCGAGTCCCGCTGCCGGCTCATCGAGGACGAGGTAACGCGGTGCCAGCGCAAGCACGCCTGCAATCGCCGCACGTCTGCGCTCTCCGCCCGAGAGTGCAAAGGGCGAACGATCACGGTAGCTCTCAGGCAGGCGGACGAGCTCCATCGCCTCGCGCACACGCACCTCGACTTCCGCATCCGTCAGTCCTTGATTGCGCGGACCGAAGGCAATGTCTTCATATACCGACTCCTCGAAGAGCTGATGTTCTGGGTATTGAAAGACCATGCCGACACGAAAGCGTGCCGTCCGCGCCGTCTCCTTTTCCTTTTTCGTTTTGCCGTGGAGGCTGACACCGTCCACGAGAATCTGCCCTGCCGTCGGTATCAGGAGTCCACCGATCAGCTGCATGAGCGTTGACTTTCCGGCGCCCGTTTCCCCCGCGATCGCCGTAAACGAGCCCGATGCAATCGTCAGCGTGACACCGTGCAGAGCCGTGTGGGAGAGCGGCGTTTTTTCCATGTAGGTGTAGGACAGTGATTCTATCTCGATAGACAATGCAGCAGCTCCTCATCCGTTACAATATCCTGCGGGAGATCCCACCCACCATTCCGCAGACGCTCCGCAAGATCGGCTGCAAGAGGAAGATCCAACCCCAGTGCGCGTACCTGCTCCGGCTGCGCAAAGATCTCGCGCGGTGTTCCGTCCATGACGACCTGCCCCGCATCCATAAGTACAATGCGATCTGCCGCAATTGCCTCTTCCATAAAATGCGTGATGTAGACGATGGTCATCCCCTGCTCATCATGAAGTTTCTCGACAGCACTCAGCACCTCTGCTCTCCCGCGCGGATCGAGCATTGCCGTCGGTTCATCGAGAACGAGACAATGTGTCTGCATTGCAATCGCCCCTGCAATGGCAATGCGCTGCTTCTGTCCGCCTGAGAGGAGATGTGGGGCTGCCTGTGCATATGCCTCCATGCCGACAAGGGCGAGTGCATTCTGCACGCGCGCACGGATCTCTGCGGGCGGCACGCCGAGATTCTCAGGGCCGAATGCCACATCATCTGCCACAACCGCCGCGATGAGCTGATTGTCCGGATTCTGGAATACCATGCTGACCTCCTGTCGGATATCCCAGCGGTGCATCTCATCCTTCGTATCGAATCCTCGTACGAGGCAGCGCCCCTCAGTCGGGAGGAGGAGTCCGTTCAGATGACGTGCAAGGGTCGACTTCCCCGAGCCGTTCGCCCCGAGCACCGCCACAAACTCCCCGGCTGCAATCGAGAGGGTGACACCGCGCAGTGCCTCATGTTCCTCTCCCTCGCCGCTTTGGTAGACATGCGTGACATGATCAAGCTCAAAAAAAATCTCTGTCATTTCCGTCCTCTCACGAATGCTTTATTCTCGCCTTCAGCTGCACATAGAAGGTCGTTCCTTTATCACTCTCGCTCTCCACCGCGATTGTTCCCCCGTGTGCCTCGACAATCTCCCGTGCAATAGCAAGCCCCAGCCCATTGCCGCCCATGCGGCGCGAGCGCACCTTGTCCACACGGTAGAAGCGATCAAAGATGCGATCGCGATGTTCCGGTGCAATGCCGATTCCCGTGTCTGCAACGGAGAGCTGGATGCTCCCCTTTTCCTTTTGTTCCACACAGATCGTAATACGCCCGCGCTCAGGCGTATACTTGACCGCGTTGTCGACGAGGATCAGAATCAACTGACGGATTTTCTGTTCATCGGCGTAGATCTCCGCACGCTTCGGCAGCACTTCATCAATCACGATGTCCTTCTTCTCAGCAAAGGGGCGCATGATACGAACCGTCTGTTGAACGGCAGAGACGAAATCCATACGCACGGGTTTGAGTTGGTTTGCTCGCCCGTCAGTGCGTGCCACAGTGAGGAGGTCGCTGACGAGCTTCGTCATCTTCTTCACCTCATCGCGCACGTCTTCAATGACCTGCTTCAAGAACGGCGAGGTAATGGAAGGATCGCTGCGCAGGAGATCGGCCGAGGCGAGCACGACAGCAAGCGGAGTACGCAGCTCATGCGAGGCGTCGGCAGCAAACTGCCGCTGCTTTTCATATGCCTCACGTACAGGCTTCATCGCACCGCCCGAGAGGACGTAGCCGACACCGGCAGCACAGATGAGCGCGAGTACGCCGAGTGCTGCAAGCGCCGAGGTCGCCTTCTCCATACCGTTATACATGGCGGTAACGTCCTTGCCGACATAGACGGTCTGCAGCGGCAGAGGTGGACTGAACACCGTCTGTGCCGTCATCATCACTTTCGTCTGTGCGCCGTATGCATTTGTCTGCGTAAAAACGCGCACCTCCCTCTCAGGCGCATCCCATACACCGACAATGTCCAAAATAAATGACTCGATGCGGAACGAGGCACGTGAAAAGCTGACGAGACGCCCGCGATCGTCAAAGACGTAGTAGAAAAGGCGATCGTTTGTGCTGCGATAGAGTTGGTTCTCATCCATATCCATGCCCGCATGCAGTACAGCGTATGCCTGCGACGCTGCGACACTGTCTGCCGTATCCAAGAGCTCACGCGCCTGTTCGGAGGTGATCGCCCACTCCATCGTCTTGTGCATGGCAAAGAGGAGGACAATGACCAGTCCTCCCATAACGAGAGCATAGCGCAGCATCAACCGCAGACGGCTGCGCCCAAAGACGTTCTGCTCGTTCAATGCGGTGTCTCCAGCTTGTAGCCGACCCCGCGAATGGTCTTGATCGCAGCCCCCGCTCCTGCAGCATCCAACTTCTTGCGGAGCATTTTCATATAGGAGTCAATGTTGTTGGAGCTGACATCCGCCTCGAGCCCCCAGATGCGATCGAGGATGATGTCACGCGGCACAACAATGCCAATGTTCTGCGCAAGGAGGTCAAAGAGCTGGAACTCGCGCGGAGAAAGCTGAATCACCTTGCCGTTCTTCTCAAGGATATTCGCCGTGCGGTTCAGCTTAAATCCACCGATCTCATCCACCTCATGCTGAATGCGCTGCGTCGCGCGCCGCCCGAGGGCGCGCAGACGTGCAAGGAGCTCTGAGAACTCGAACGGCTTTACCAGATAGTCGTCCGCCCCCGCATCCAGCCCCGTCACGCGATCCTCCACCGAGTCCCGTGCGGTCAGCATGAGGATGGCGCGGTCATAACCATTGCGGCGCAGCCGCGCACAAGCATCCACGCCTGTTTCTCCCGGCATCATCCAGTCCAGAATCAGGATGTCATACTCCGTATAGGTCGCATACTCATAGATATCGCTGCCGTCCGTCACCCACTCAACACTGATATCATTCTGTTCGAGCATATATTGGATGAGCTTGCCGAGGCGCAGATCATCTTCTGCCAGAAGTACGCGCATCATATCATCTCCCCGCTGTGTACTACGGAAATTATAGGAAAATGGGGTGAAAGATAGCTGAAAGTCAGTGCATCATTGGATGCTCCGCGGCAATCATCGTATAAAAGACCAGTGTCCCAAGGCCGTACCCCGTCAGCATAATAATCCCCATTGGAATCGCTGTGTGATCACCCGCGATCCCAACCACGGGCATCATGCACGCGCCGAGCAGCATGGAAAAGCAGCCAATGAGTGCCGATGCACTGCCGGCGTTCTTTCCCTGCCGCGAAAGCGCAAGCGAAAAGCTCGCTGCCCCCATCACAGAGAGCGGAACAACCGTAAGAAAGAGCAGGAGGACGATGACGGCGAGCGGTGCAGAGAAATAAAATCCTGCGAGCAGCAGCGTACTCCCAATCAGCGGTACGAACACCGCATATTTCAGCATAACAATATCCGGCACACGCCCCGCAAGACGTGCGGGAAGAACCCCGGCGAGCAGCAGTCCCGTGCCAATCACGGCGAAGATCATGCTGTAGCCCTGCGGCGAAACGGCATAGATATTTTGAAAAACGAACGAGGAACCCGAGAGGTAGGAGAAGAATGCCCCGAACACGAAGCATTGGAGGAGACAGTGCCCGAGAAAATAACGATCGCGCAGAAGCGTCGGGAAGTTTTTCAATGAATCCGTCACGTTCGCACTGCGCTGCTCACGCGGCAGTGTCTCCTGATAGATGAGTGTCGCACCTGCAAGGAATACGCCGATGACCGTGAGGAGCACAAAGGTCGTGCGCCAATCGGCAAAGAGCAGGATCTGCCCGCCGATGACAGGTGCGATGATGGGCGCAAAGCCGTTCACCATCATGAGAATCGCGAAAAATCGTGTCAGCTCCGCCCCTTCGCAGACATCGCGCGCAATCGCACGCGCAATGACAATGCCGCTCGCCCCCGCAAAGCCCGCGCAGAAGCGGAAGAAAAGGAAGAGATAAATATCCTCGGCAAGTACACAGCCGAGTGTCGCACCGATGAACACGAGCATCCCGATGAAGAGCGGAATCCGCCGCCCGTGGAGATCGCTCAGAGGCCCTGCGAGAATCTGACCGAGTGCCATGCCGAGCGTCGTCATCGTCAGTGTCAGCTGGACGAGCGATGTCGAGACACCAAAATCTGTCTGCACCTCGGGCAGTGCCGGCAGATACATATCCGTCGAGAGCGGCGCAATTGCCGTCATCACGCCGAGAAAGATCGTCAGCCAGAGCCGCGTGCGCCGTGTCATTGCCATGAAATCCCCCTGTTTACGATTTTCCCTCGCAGCATTCCTCCGTGCAGGATATACCATCTTTTTTCTTGCAGTTCATCAGCCAAGCCTTGACCGTCTCCCAGATCGCCGTTGCGATGACGATCCCCGCTGCAATCGAAACGGCATAGAGGAACGTCTTGATCCCCTGCGTTCCAAATTTCTCCCAGTCGGCAGCGACGGCGTAGAACATCGTGCGGTAGAGCGAGCCGCCCGGCACCATCGCAATCACACCGATGATGAGAAAGATCGTCGCGGGCGATTTGTAGATGCGCGCCAAAATTTCCGCAGCGATCGTTGCAAAGACCGCCCCCGCAAAGTAGCCTGCAAACTCGTTCCATCCCATTGCCACAAAGAGCATCGTGAATCCCCACGCGCCCATGCAGACAACCGCCCCCATGACAGCGTCCTTGAAGTGGCCGTGCCAGAGCAGATGAAAGCAAAAGCCGCCGACAAACGAGGTCAGGAGATAGACCCATCCCGTCGTCTCAAAGGCGATGAGTGTCCCTGTCGCGCTGAATGCAAACCCCGTTGCAATGAGGAGGCTAAGGATGAATGCCTCTGCACTCTTGATGAGCCCTGATATTGTCTCCTGATTGAACATATCACGGATCGAGTTCATGAGGGCAAGCCCCGGGATGACAGGCATGATATTGCCCATGTTGATTGCGGCGGGATGAATGTCCAGACCAAAATACATGAACGAGTTCGCGAGCATTCCCCCGACAAAGCTGAGCAGAACGAGACCAAAATATGGATTCAGCTTCGTCTGCGCAAGCAGATGCTGCAGAAGACGCAGGAGCACGCCCACGATGCCCGCACAGACGGCATCATCGAAACGCCCGCCAAAGAACGCAGAGAAACTCGCAGCAATCAGTGCCCAGTAGAACAGGGATGCCTTGAGTGAGATCACCTCCATCGTGTCGATCTCCCGAATGCGTTTTTTGATTTCATCCGAGGTCATGGGATGGGCGCAGATCTCGCGCGAAAGCTGATTCAGTGCCTTGAGCCGCTGAAAGTCGAAGTTCTGCCCGGGCACACGGCGCATCTGCGTAAGCACGCCGATGTCCTCCCCACGCAGCGTCACAACAATGCTGGTCGTAATGACCATCACGTCCACATGGCGCACGCCGTAGGCACGGCAGATGAAGTTGATCGTGCGCTCCACGCGGCTGACCTCCGCCCCTGTCACAAGCATACGCTGCCCGATGTCAATTGCGCGTTCAAGGATATTGTTGATATTAATTCTTGCAGTTTCATTGATCATAATGAACATAGTTATAGCAGACTGTGCGGTCTTTGTCACGTCTTTTCATAGAAAAAGAGCAAAGCCCCATGTGGAAGCCCTGCTCTCGATATGATTTGATTTATTCGACCGTAACAGATTTTGCGAGATTACGCGGCTTGTCCACATCGCAGCCGCGCGTGATCGCGGCATAGTAGGCGAGCAGCTGCAGCGGAATGACGGATAGAATCGGCATGATGAACTCATCTGTCACCGGGACGTGCATGACATGATCGACGTATTTCTCGAGTTCCGTATCGCCCTGCGCTGCAATGCCGATGACGACCGCATCGCGCGCCTTGACCTCCTTGATGTTGGAAAGCGTCTTTTCGTATACACTGCGCTGCGTTGCAAGCGCGATGACGGGAACCCCCTCAACAATCAGTGCGAGTGTACCGTGCTTCAGCTCACCTGCGGCATACGCTTCCGCATGGATATAGGAAATCTCTTTGAGTTTCAGTGCCCCCTCAAGCGAGACGGCGTAGTCCAGACCGCGCCCAATGTAGAAGACATCTTCGTTAAAGCCGTACTGCTTTGCAAAGGTCTTGATCGGGTCGACATCGGACAGAATCTCCGAGATCTGCGCCGGAATCTCATGCAGCTGCGCGACGAGTTTCGCCGTGCGCTCCGCAGGAATCGTTCCCTTGATCTCCGCCATATAGAGCGCGAGCATAAAGAAAAGGACAAGCTGCGTTGTATACGCCTTCGTCGATGCGACGGCGATCTCGGGGCCAGCCCACGTATAGGCGACCTGATCTGCCTCACGTGCGACGGAGGAACCAACCACATTTGTAATCGCAAGGGTCTTTGCCCCGCGCCGTTTTGACTCCTTGAGCGCAGCGAGCGTATCGCTTGTCTCACCCGACTGCGACACCACGATCAGAAGTGTGTGCTCATCGACGATCGGATCACGATAGCGGAACTCGGAGGCGACATCCACCTCAACGAGAACGCGTGCCAGCTTCTCGATGTAGTACTTGCCCACAAGTCCCGCGTGATATGCCGTGCCGCAGGCAACGATATAGATCTTGTTGAACGAGTTCAGATAGTCTGCATCCCACGCAAGTTCCTCAAAAGAGACGGCCTTTCTGTCGCCCGCAATGCGCTGACTCATTGTGTCGCGCACCGCCTTTGGCTGCTCGTTGATCTCCTTCAGCATGAAGTGCTCATAGCCGCCCTTCTCCGCTGCCTCGGCATTCCATGTGACCTCAAATACCTTCTTCGGCACGGGCGCACCGAGATGGTTTGTTACCTCGACTGTATCCTTGCGCACGATGGCAAGCTCTCCGTCACCCAGAATATAGGTGCGCCGCGTCTTGGAGATGATCGCAGGAATATCCGATGCAATGAAGTTTTCGCCCTCTCCAAGTCCGATGATGAGTGGGTTGTCCTGCTTTGTACACAGCAGCAGATCGGGATGGCGGCGACTCATAAAGGTGAGCGCATACGAGCCCTCAATCCGCTCCAAAACCGCACGTACAGCGGCGACGAAATCCCCGCTGTAGACCTCTTCCAAGAGGTGCACAACAACCTCTGTATCCGTCTCGGATTTGAATACATGCCCCTTTGCGATCAGCTCTTCCTTCAGCGAGAGATAGTTCTCGATGATGCCGTTGTGCACGACGGCAAAGTCGCCGTGACAGTCCGTATGCGGATGCGAGTTGACATCCGACGGACGCCCGTGCGTCGCCCAACGTGTATGACCGATGCCGAGGCTGCCGACTGGCACATTCCCCTTGATCTTGTCACGCAGCGCAGCAAGGCGTCCCACGCTCTTCTCCACACGAATCACACCGTCGTTGTAGACAGCGATCCCCGCTGAGTCATAGCCGCGGTACTCCAGCTTCGAGAGACCGTCGAGCAGGAACTCCGCTGCTTGACGATCTCCGACATAACCAACAATTCCACACATAAAAATACCTCCTGACCGATAATAAATAAATCGCTCAGGGATTTCGCTCCATCTGCAGCTTTGTCCGCAGGGTCGCCCCTGCGCTTTG
>ERZ772926.1402-NODE-1402-length-11608-cov-15.107591_pt1 | contig 11608 bp, 10 predicted proteins | sample MGYA00511136_ERZ772926 | MGnify/ENA primary metagenome ERZ772926 (study PRJEB29015, sample SAMEA2737917) | human oral metagenome | biome: human oral; feature: human-associated habitat; material: dental | place: China | collected 2153 ... | reverse complement strand
CGAGCCCGCTCGTGGACGCGAGGGCTCAAGCAGACGGCCGCGCACGGCACCCCCTGTTCGGCGAGGAAAGAGGCCGCATACAGCGCGTCGCCTCCGTTGTCCCCTCCGCCGACAAGTGCGCAGACCCTCGGGCCCGCCTCCCCTTCCGGGGATGCCGGGGGATTCCCGGCGAGCAAGTCCCTCACCTCGTCGGCCACCGCGCGGGAGGCCGAGCGCATGAGACGATCCGGATCGCCCTCGGCGTGCGCGGCCCGCACCCGGCGGGCCTCATCCTCGCGAACTTCAGCGCGGGTGAATGCGGGAATCATACTGCGATCATCCCACCTTCCCGGGGTTTCTTCCTCCTCGCCCCTCCCGACGAAGGCATCCCCTCACCGCAGCCGAACCGCGCGCTCTCAGGCGGGGTCGAGGCTCTTCGCGAAGCCCGCGAGCACCGCACCGCAGATGACGAGCGCCACTCCCAGAACCGTCCATCGCATCTCCTTGCGGGTACGGGACTCCCCGAGCAGGAGGATTCCGGCCGGAGTGGAGATGAGGATACCGAGCTGGGACAGCGTGAAACCCGTTGCAACCCCGACGCGGTCGGCGCTGACCTGCAGGATGAGAACGGCGCATCCCCACATCATGCCCGGGATCACCTGACGCAGCGTGCGCGCGGACCGTCGGGTGTCCGCAGGACCGTCCCAGGGCGTGAAGCGCGGAGCGGTGAGGATGAGCGCAACCGTCATGTAGCCGAGCGCCTGCGGCAGGAGCGCCGTACGCCCGTCGATCCCGAACCACTGGACGAGCAGCAGGTAGGCGACCAATCCGATCGTCGAGGTGGCCAGGAGACGAATGCCGCGCGGCCAATCGAGTCCGTCGGCCGACTCCGACTTCTCATGCCGTGAGGCCAGCCAGACTCCGAGCGCGAGGGCGACGATCGCGCCCGCGCCGAAGAGCGAGGACGCCCCCTGACGCCACTCGCCGAAGAGGAGCACTCCGCCCAGGGACATCGACACGAGCTGAAGGCCGGTCGACGTCGGCATCGTCCGCGAGACCCCGAGGACACGCAGGCACACGGTCTGGTCGAACAGGCCCCAGCCGAGCAGGAGACCGGAGGCGTAGGCGATCGCGAAGGACTGAGGAGTCCAGGTCACCCCGAGGAAGGGGGTTGCGATGAGCGAGGTGAGGAATCCTCCCGTCATGAGGCCCAGGATCCGTTGCCGGTCATCACCCCCGAGGACGACGAGGAGGACGCTCATCGTCCCGAGGATCAACGAGGGGCTGAGTGCGAGGAGGAAGTCGGCCACGGCGTAAGGGTAGTACCTCGCGCCGCCCCTCCCCGCCGCGCGCCCCGTGCCCCTCCCCCATCGGGGGCCTCCGTCCCCCTCGGACGAGCGCGCTGCCTCGACCTTGACCGTCCTCGTCCTCCAAGCGCGAAGCGGCCTCCCCGCATCGGAGTGGGGAGGCCACCGACGTCGGAGGGCGCCTACTCGACCGTCACGGATTTTGCGAGATTGCGAGGCTGGTCAACATCCAGCCCCTTCGCAATCGCGAGCTCGCAAGCGAAGATCTGCAGTGGCACGACCGCGAGCAGCGGCGCGTACAAGGTCGGGATCGGCGGCACACGGAAGACAACCTCGGCGAAGGCGTCCACCGACGTATCCCCTTCTTCGGCGATGACGATCGTCCTCGCACCGCGAGCGCGGACCTCCTGAATATTCGCGAGGACCTTGTTATGCAGTTCGGGGCGGCGCGGAGTCGGCACAATGATAATGACCGGCTGGCCCTCATCGACGAGGGCGATGGGACCGTGCTTGAGCTCGCCCGCAGCGAAACCCTCCGCGTGAATGTAGCAGATCTCTTTGAGTTTCAAAGCGCCTTCGAGGGCGACCGGGAAACCGACATGACGGCCGAGATAGATGACCGAGGTCGTGTCCGCCATCGCGCGCGCGAACTCGCGCACCGCCTCACCCCGGTCGAGGACCTCTTGGATCTTCGCCGGTGCTTCGAAGAGCTTGTCCATGTAGTCGGCGATCTCCTCGGCGTACTTGTTTCCGCGGACCTGCGCAAGGTAAAGGCCGAGGATGTAGCAGGCCGTCACCTGTGAAGTGAAGGCTTTCGTCGAGGCGACCGCGATCTCCGGGCCGGCGTGGGTGAGAAGAACCGCGTCGGACTCGCGCGAGATCGTCGAGCCTGGGGTGTTGACGATTGCGACGACTTTCGCGCCCTGTTCGCGCGCATGGCGGATCGCCTGAATCGTGTCCATGGTTTCACCCGATTGGGAGATCGCGACGACCAGGGTCTTCTCCGTGACGACGGGGTCGCGGTAGCGGAACTCGGAGGAGAGTTCGACCTCGACGGGGATGCGGCACCAGTGTTCAATCGCGTAGCGCGCAACCTGTCCCGCGTAAGAGGCGGTGCCGCAGCCGATCATGACGATTTTGTCGACTCCACGCAGAACATGCTCGGGGATGCGAACTTCATCGAGGGCGAGGTGCCCATGAGAATCGAGACGATCAGCGAGGGTGTCGGCGACACCTCGGGGCTGTTCGTGGATCTCCTTCTCCATGAAGGTCGCCCAGCCGCCCTTCGTCGCACGATCAGAAGCGAAATCGACTTCGAACTCCTTGTGCGGCATGACCGAAGCGTCGTGACCGATGATCGTCACCCCCTTCGCGGTCACAAGAACCTGCTGGTCCTGATCGATCTCGAGTGCACGCGAAGTGTGCTCGACGAAGGCGAGGACATCGGAGCCGAGGAAGTTCTCGTCCTGGCCTAGTCCCACGACGAGGGGCGAGGACCGACGGGCTGCGACGATCGCGCCCGGGGCATCAGCACACAGTGCGAGAAGAGTGAAAGTCCCCTCCAGGTCCTCGGTCACTCGGCGCATCGCCGCCACGAGCCTGCGCGCGGCCTGGAGCTCTTCGCCCTCGAGCCCTTCGGCTGGACCGTCCCAAGGCTCAAGGTCTTCAGAGTCGAAGGCGCGTTGAAGGAGGTGGACGACAACCTCGGTGTCCGTATCGGAGGAGAAGTGAACCCCCTGGGATGCCAGTTTCGCGCGCAGGGAGTCGGCGTTTTCAATGATGCCGTTGTGCACCAGGGAGAAGCGGTGATCCGGCGTCGAATGGGGGTGCGCGTTCTGCACGGTCGGCCGCCCGTGAGTGGCCCAACGAGTGTGCCCAATCGCCGCGATCGCGGGCGCAGGATCAGCAGCTTCCAGGGCGTCGGCAAGGTTCGAGAGTTTCCCGACCGCTCGGACGACCTCGACACTTCCGGAGGTCTCAAGGGCGATGCCCGCCGAGTCGTATCCACGGTATTCGAGGCGCGCAAGGCCTCCCATGACGACCTCGCGCGAACGCTGCGAAGCCTGAGAAGCGATATGTCCAACGATTCCACACATGGACACTATTCCAACATGCACGGCCCGCAAACGCCTACCTACAAGAGCGCTCGCGGATGCCAGTCGCGCCACATCCGACACCAGTCTCGCCACATCCGACGAGGCCCCTGCCTTGGGCGTCCCACATGATGGTGCCCCTCTTGAAGCCCGAGTGCGCGGAGGATAGCTTCAACCACAATGGTCACTCGACAACTATTCAATGCAGATTCTCATCGCCCCCTCATCGTCGCGGGAGCTCTCATCATTGTCCTCATACTCGCCGTTTTCGGCGCCTACAGTTACGGTGCGCAGTCCGGCTGGTGGGGGCAGTCAACACGTCTGAAAGCCCTCGCCGAAGATCCGATCGTCGGCGAGCTCGTCGCAGACCACGCCCGCCTCAGCTTCGAAATCCCCGAGGCCGTCGGCCCCCTCGCCAAATCGAAACCAGAAGTTGTCAGCGCCTGCTATTCCCTCGAAGGCAGCTCAGCACCGCAGGTCCACGACGACCTCGTCCACGCCGCTCAAGCCCTCGGATTCCAGGTCGACCAGGCAGCGAGCGATTCACAGATCACGGTCCTCAAACGCCAAGGAGGCTCCGCCGAACAGAAAACGACCCTCGTCATCGACGAACACCCGCTCGATGCTCCCGGCGGCATCACCGAACCCTGCGTGAGTGTCCGAATCTTCCATTCCTGAGTACCCCAAGCCACCGATCACACGAAGGAGACCCCGTGAGGTTACGTTCACTCATCGCTGCATCTGGAATCCTCGGGCTCGCAATCGGCATGCTCGCCGCCCCTCCCGCCCTCGGAGACGAGGTCAATCTCCGTCTCAACGCGGTCGTGATCGGCGACTCCTACTCGGCCGGGAACGGCGCGGGCGCCTACGAGCCGGGAACCGAGAAGACGAGTTACCGCTCAACCCGCAACTGGGCGCGCGTCTACACATCGTGGCTCAACGAACACGGCATCCACACGACTCTGACGAATCTCGCCGCCTCCGGTTCGGTGACCGCGAACGTCCTCAATGAGCAGATCCCCCAGATCTCGAAAGAGACAGATCTCGTCATGCTCACCATCGGGGGCAACGACCTCGAGTTCTCGACGATCGTGTCGGACTGCTTCGCCGCGGGCATTCGCAGCCGGGGAGCTTGCGTTGAGGCTCTCGACAATGCCGAAGCGGGGCTCGATGCGGCGATCGCCAACACTCGGACGATCTTCGAAAAGGTCAATGAGAAGATCGGCGACGACGGCCACATGATCCTCCTCGCCTATCCGCTCCTCGCCACGACCCGGCAGTATGCGCTCGCGAGCTGCGAGGAGTGGTGGCTCGTCTTCGCTACCCCGACGTGCGTGAGGTGGGAGAGCACCGAGATCGGCAGCCGCGTCCGCGAACTCGGCAACCTCGCCACACACAAGCAGAAGGAACTCGTCGACTCGTGGAACGCCTCTCACGCAATGAAGGTCTCCTACATCGACTCCGTACCAAGCGCCTTCGCCGGTCACGAACCTGATCCTTCAGCCCTGCACCGCAACCCCGCGCGCTGGATCAACGAGTTCTTCGAAACGGAGGGCATCGAATCGGGCGGTTCGACGACATCAAGTTGGACGATCGATCGCAATCACTTCTACCACCCGAACATCACAGGGCATCAGATGATGGCACGCGAGATCCAGGAAAACATCGGCGTCTCCTTCTCCGCAGAGCCAATCAATCCGGGCTCCGGCGACATTGACGTCGTCTTCGTTGTGGACGCAACGGGCTCAATGACGGACGACATTGATGCCGTCCGTTCGAATGTCTCGGGTATCTTGACCAAACTCGCGTCCATCACAGACAGTTACCGCGTTGCACTCGTCACATACAAGGACTTTAGCGATTCTGGGGGTGACCCTGATGATTATCCGTCCCAGGTCAACCTCGACTTCACGACGGACGCGGATGCTCTGCGCTCTGCGCTCGGCAATCTTGAGGTGACCGGTGGAGGTGACTGGCCGGAAACCGTGTACTCCGGCGTCACCTCGGCCCTCAATCTCAGCTGGCGCTCTGGTGTGAGAAAGATCGCGATCGTCCTCGGTGATGCGCCGGCAAAAGAACCCGAGCCGCACACCGGCCATGACCCTCATTCGGTAGCTGTTCACGCGCTCGAAGTGGATCCCGTCGAGGTTTACGCCATCGACACGGGCTCTCTCACGTCCCCCTTCAGCAACGTCCAGGACCTTGTTGACGAAACCGGCGGTTCGACTTTCCTCCTCGATTCGAGCTCCGATATCCCCACGCTCATCACAGAAGCCATGACGACGGCACTGAGTAAGCCCTTCGGGTGGCTTCAGGGTCCGATCATCGGGGAGGTTGGAGAAACGCTCGAGTTCGACGCCCGTGGCTCCTACGCAATCGGGAGTGTTTTGACAAGCTATGAATGGGACTTTGACTCGGACGGCGTCATTGACGAAACGACGACGAGCGGTCTGGTCGAGCATGCCTTCGCCGCACCCTTCACTGGCACGGCGAGCGTCACGGTGACAGATGCCCTCGGCGCAATGAGCCGAGGCTCGGCTCCTATTTCGGTCACCATCCCGCCCGAGCCCGAGCCTGAGCCTGAGATTCCCGAGGACAAGCCCGGCGTCCTCGAACTCCTCGACGGAGCGCCCTTACCCACGCCCGGTGATGGCTCGCAATCCGGCGTCCCCTCGGACCCGCAATCTGGCGTCCCCTCGGACCCGCAGTCGGGAGAGCCCGCGCCAACGCCGAGCGAGACGGTGACGACTCCGCCTGAGGCCCCGACCCCCACGAAGACGGGCACTATCGCTCGGACGGGCGCCACGAGTGATTCTGTCGGCACTCTTGCACTCGCCTTCGCTGCGCTCGGTGCACTCGCCATCGGATTCGTGCGAGTAAGTCGCCGGAGTTGAGGCGCGACGGGTGTCGGTGCGGGACAATGCCTACGTGACTTGCACCGACACCCACGAGTTCAGCCCCTTCGTCCGCTTCGAGCGCGAAGAATGGGATCGTCTCGTCGAAAGGACACCCCTTCCCCTCACGCAAGAAGACATTACGCGCATCGCCTCCCTCGGCGACCCGATCGATATGAGCGAAGTCGATGCGATCTACCGTCCGCTCACAGCTCTTCTCCAGTTGTACGTTGATGGGCGCCGCCGCACAGCTAAGGAGCGCCGCGCTTTCCTGGGCGAGACCGGTGAGATTCACACGCCCTTTGTCATCGGTATTGCGGGCTCTGTCGCGGTTGGCAAGTCCACGGTCGCTCGCCTTCTCCAGCTCCTCTTGCAACGCTGGGCACACACTCCCAGGGTCGACCTCGTCACCACGGATGGTTTCCTCTACCCGAATAAGATCCTCGACAAGAAGGGGATTCTCGCGCGCAAGGGATTCCCCGAGTCTTACGATCGAGCTGCCCTCATCGACTTCCTCGCAGCAGTGAAATCGGGGGCTCCCGAACTTGAGGTGCCCGTTTACAGTCACGTCGTGTACGACATTGTCGAGGGCGAGAAGCTGCGCATTCAACAGCCCGACATTCTCATCGTTGAAGGCTTGAACGTCCTCCAGCCGCCCCGCGTCGTGCCGGGCTATGTGAGCGTGGCCGTCTCGGACTATTTCGACTTCTCCATCTATGTTGATGCTTCCGAGGAGAATATCGAGCAGTGGTATGTGGATCGTTTCCTCGAACTGCGCAAGACCGCGTTCTCGAAGGCGGATTCTTTCTTCAAGACCTACGCGAATCTGTCTAATGAAGAGGCCGAGGCGACGGCCCGGATGATCTGGGCGGCAATCAACCTGCCGAATCTTCGTGAGAACATTTCTGCGACGCGCGAGCGGGCGACGATGGTCTTCAGGAAAGACTCCTCGCACCGCGTCGAGTCGCTTCTGCTGCGCAGGGATTGAGCGCAAGGCTTAAGCTCTGCGCCTGTACTGCGCCCCCCTTCACAAGTGGAGGGGATAACGAGGTCGAGCGCGCCTCCAAGGTCCTCCAGGCCGCATCCCTTTTCACAAATGGAGGTGATAACGACGTCTGGAGGGGTTATAGCCCCTCCACCTGTCGCCAAACCCTCCACTGAGACACCGGGCATGGACGGCATGCGCGCCAAATCCACCACTCAGGCACCAAGCCCCAGCCAAGATGCGCGCCAAACCCTCCACTTCAACAGCAGGACGCTCACACACTGCCTTCTGAGCGGGCGAGCCCCGTCCTTGCTGCCCTCAGAGCGCCCGCCTGTTCCCAAAAGCACCAGCCTGTCTCTTAGAGGGCGAGATTGTCCTTCACGACCTCGGCGAGACGCCCAGCGACCTCATCGGCCTGCTCTTGGGTCGCGGCCTCAACCATGACTCGAACGAGGGGCTCAGTGCCGGAGGGACGCAGGAGGACTCTGCCGCTCTTACCGAGTTCAGCCTCAGCCTCTTCCACTGCTTTTTGCACAGCAGCGTTCGTACCTGCGGAGGCCTTGTCAACGCCCTTGACGTTCACAAGAGTCTGGGGGAGGCGCTGAACAATGGAGGCGAGCTCCGCCAAGGACTTGCCCGTGCGCTTCATCCGCGCCGCGATGCGGAGCGAAGTGAGGACCCCATCTCCCGTGGTCGCGTGGATCGTGTCAATGACATGGCCGGATTGTTCGCCGCCGAGGGTGTAGCCGCCCTGAAGCATACGTTCGAGGACGTAACGGTCACCGACGCCGGTCTGGACGATACGGATGCCGTGCTCCTTCATCGCCAAGAGCAGCCCCAGGTTCGACATGACTGTGACGACCAGGGTGTCGGAACCGAGAGTGCCATCGGCTTTCATCCCCACTGCGAGGAGCCCCATGATCTGGTCGCCGTCAACGAGTTTTCCTTCAGCGTCGACCGCGAGGCAACGATCCGCATCACCGTCATACGCAACACCCATATCCGCATGAACGGCGACAACATACTTTTGGAGCTGCTCAGGATGGGTCGAGCCGCAGTACGCGTTGATGTTGAGACCATCGGGTGAGGCGTTGATGACGATGACCTCAGCGCCCGCGGCTCGCAGCGCGGCCGGTCCGACGTGGCTCGCCGCTCCATTGGAGGCGTCAACGACGATCCGTAGTCCCGAAAGGTCGGTCCCAACCGAATCAACGAGGTGGTTGATGTAGTTCTGATCTGCGACAGTCTCGCCCTTGATGACGCGACCCACTGCAGCGCCCGTGGGGAGCTGTTCGACTTTGCCGAGGAGAGCCTCGATCTGATCTTCGAGTGCATCGTCGAGCTTGTAGCCCCCGCGGCCGAAGAACTTGATGCCGTTGTCCTGGAAGGGATTGTGGGATGCGGAGATGACGACGCCGAGGTCAATGTTTTGAGTGGCGGTGAGATGCGCAATCGCGGGGGTCGGGAGGACACCGACGCGAGTGACATCGACGCCCGAGGACGCGAGGCCCGCACTGATCGCGTGGTCGAGGAATTCGCCCGAGGCTCGGGTGTCGCGTCCGACAACGGCACGAGGACGACCTGTGCGTGAGAGCTGCGAGGCGGGGATGTCCTTCGTGAGGACTCGTGCGGCGGCCTGACCGAGTTGGACTGCGAGCTCGGGGGTGAGGAGTTCATTCGCAAGTCCGCGTACTCCATCGGTTCCAAACATCCGTGTCACGATGAGGCTCCTTGGGCTACTGGAAGGAAAACGTGTACCTCCGTCAGTGTACTCATAGGGTTCTTGGCTCTTCGTGCGGCTCAGCGCGTCGTCTCAAAGCCGAAGGCGTTGCCTCAAAGCCGAAGGCCCCGTCCTCGTCGAAACGAGGGCGGGGCCACAGCGTGAAGAGCGGATCAGCGCTTCGAGTACTGCGGGGCCTTGCGGGCCTTCTTGAGGCCGGCCTTCTTGCGCTCGATCGCACGGGCGTCACGAGTCAGGAAACCTGCCTTCTTGAGCGCCGGGCGGTTTGCTTCGCGGTCGATCTCGTTGAGGGCGCGCGAGATGCCCAGACGCAGGGCGCCGGCCTGGCCGGAGACGCCGCCACCGTTGATACGGGCGATGACGTCGAAGCGTCCGTCAATGTCGAGAAGCACGAAGGGGGACTTCACGAGCTGCTGGTGGAGCTTGTTCGGGAAGTAGTCTTCGAGAGTGCGTCCGTTGATCTTCCACTCGCCGGTTCCGGGAACCAGGCGAACGCGAGCAACGGCCTCCTTGCGGCGGCCCAGGCCCGCGCCGGGCGCGGTGATGGACTGACCGGCGCCGGCGGGAGCCGACTCGGTCTCGGACGTGTAGGAGCTGGGGACGACTTCCTCGTCCAGCTCAGCGGAAACGATGGTCTCAGCCACGGTTCTCCTCAGGGTCAAAGGCGTTCAGCGACCGGAGGTCACTGAGCCACCTGGGTCAGTTCGTAGGGAACCGGCGACTGGCCGGCGTGGGGGTGCTCTGGGCCAGCGTAAACGTGCAGCTTCTTGAACTGCGCGCGGCCGAGGGAGTTGTGAGGAAGCATGCCCTTAACGGCCTTCTCGACGGCGCGCTCAGGCGTCGCAGCGAGGAGGTCGCGGTAAGCGGTCGCGGTCAGGCCGCCGGGACGACCGGAGTGACGGTAGGCCATCTTCTGGTCGAGCTTCTTGCCGGTCAGAGCGACCTTGTCCGCGTTGATGATGATGACGTTGTCGCCCATGTCCATGTGAGGGGCGAACGTCGGCTTGTGCTTCCCACGGAGGAGGGCAGCGGTCTGGGCTGCCAGGCGACCGAGGACGACGTCGGTGGCGTCAATGACGTACCACTTCTTGTCCGCGTCCCCGGGCTTGGGTGAATAGGTGCGCACGGGCGTAACCTTCAATTCTTGTTGGTCATGGGACGCCGCGCCGGTTTTTCCGGGGGCATCCGCGATGAAACGGTTCGCGCGAGGCGTCGGCGAGCGCTCCTAGCGAGTGGGAGACACTAGGTACTCTGCTGACGCACAGCACTAGCCATACTATCGGGGTGCGGCCCGGCGGTCAAAGCGCGACGAATACTGTGTCACATTCCTCAGCCGTCGCCACCGCAGCACGTATCGCGCCTGGCCCGAGCCTGCTGCGCCCTCGCGCCCCACTGGGACGGGTCGGGATAGTCGACGCCCTCGAGGGTGAGTCCGTGGGCAGGGGCGATCGGTGCGGCTTCAGCGCGCGAGCGGGCGCTCAGTATCTGTGCCGGGTAGTCCGTATCACGCGCGCCCGAGCCCACCAGGAGCAGCGCTCCGACCAGGGAGCGGACCATCGAATGACAAAACGCGTCCGCCTCGACAGAGAAGACGAGAGTCCCTTCGCTGTCGCGCTCGGCGTGCAACGTCCGCAGCGTCCGAATCGTCGTGGCCCCCTCGCGCGGGCGACAGAACCCGAGAAAGTCGTGTTCCCCGAGGAGGGCGGCCCCGGCCTCGTTCATGGCCACCTCGTCGAGCGGATCCTCCACCCACAGGCGATCCCATCGACCCAGCGGCTCTGGACGATCACAGACCCGGTAGGCGTAGGAGCGGCCAACGGCGGAAAAGCGCGCGTCGAAACTGGGGTCAACGACAGAGGCCGAGTAGATGCGCACGTCGCAGGTCCCGCGCGCGGCCGGCAGGTCGCGTCCACGCGCGCGCTCACCGTAGCGCCCGGAGAGGATCTTGTTCAGCCTGCGCACAATCGACGAGGCCGTGGCCCCCTGGGAGGACTCCCCTCCCCTGGGCGTCAGGCGCACCCAAACCTCGTCGCTCAGGTCGACATGGCAGACCTGGTGGCGCGCATGCACGCCCGCATCAGTGCGCCCGGCAACGGTCGTCGTCACTTCCTGGCGCGAGGCCATGGCGAGCGCGGCTTCGATCTCGCCCTGGACGGTGCGCAAGCCGGGCTGGGCGGCCCAGCCTCGAAAATCGGTGCCGTCGTACCCCAGGTCGAGGCGCAGGCGACGCGTGCTCACAGCTCCCACGCCCGCACGCCGCCGATAATCCCCGCATCGTTGGGCACGACGATCACGTCGTCGCCCATGAGACGCAGGTTCGAGGCCGTGATGCGCTTCGAGTTACCGCCCCCCAGGTAGAGGCGGTCCCACATGTACATCGGGCGCAGGCCGTCCACCACGCGGCGAATGCGGCGCGACCAGTGCACGTCACCGAGGCGCAGGCGCTCATGCTCGCCGATGTAGTCGTCGTAGGTGAGGCCCCAGCGGACCGGGCCCTGCGACACTTCGACGTGAGGCGCCAGCTGACCACCATCGAAGACGGCGTTACCCAGGCCCGTGCCCAGCGTGATGATCATTTCGAGGCCGCGGCCGGTGATCGCCCCCGCGCC
>ERZ772926.1398-NODE-1398-length-11627-cov-3.268234_pt1 | contig 11627 bp, 10 predicted proteins | sample MGYA00511136_ERZ772926 | MGnify/ENA primary metagenome ERZ772926 (study PRJEB29015, sample SAMEA2737917) | human oral metagenome | biome: human oral; feature: human-associated habitat; material: dental | place: China | collected 2153 ... | reverse complement strand
CAGCCGCGCGTCGCTGGGCCGCGCCGCCGGGCGCGTCGGGCTGTTCGCCATCCCCGAGGAGCTTTGCGTGCCCCGGGAACTTGCGGACAAGGCGGAGACGCTGAAGGGGCGCCGGCACTACGATCCCCTGAACGTCCCGGAGGAGGAGGGTTTTCGCCGGGCGGTGCTGGATCCCGGCCTGAACGCCCTTCACAGGGCCATGAACCGGCGGCTGAGGGCCCCCCTGGACCCCGCTCTGATCGAGCGGGCCCTCTCGGGAGCCCCCCTGTCCAAGGGGGAGAAGGTGGCCCTGCTGGGCAGCCCCGACTCGATGCGGGAGCTGCACCGAAGGGTCTGGATGCTTTCGGCGACCGAGGGCAGACCGTGGGGAATATAATTCCAATTCTAAATCGTTTGTAGGCAATAAGCAGAGAGCCGGCGAAGAATGAGCCGTGCGAATCGCTTAGATTTTTCACCAGGCGGCTCCTGCAAGCCGAAGCGGGGGCGTACATCATTCGGTACGTCGAGCAGGCGAGCAAAAACAACGACGCATACGAACGATTCGGGATTGGAATCATGCCCTCCGGCTGCGGTGCAGCCACCTCTCCAGCCTGCGGACCAGCTCCGTCAGGACCAGCACCATGGCCAGATAGATCAGGGCCACCATCACCAGGGGCTGGGAATGCTCCAGCGTCAGGGCCTGAATGTTCTGTCCGGCACGCGTCAGGTCGTCGATGCCGATGTAGCCGGCCACAGAGGTCTCCTTCAGCAGCGTGATGAACTCGTTAAAGAGCATGGGGACGACGTTCCTGAAGGCCTGGGGCAGGACGACGCGCAGCATCGCGATCCGGTAGGGCAGCCCCAGGGAGCGGGCCGCCTCCATCTGGCCGGGGTCGACGGCCTCGATCCCCCCGCGGAAGATCTCCGCGACGTAGGCCCCGGAATTGAGGCCGAAAGCCAGGATGGCGACGTGAAGCGTGTTGATGTCGCGTACCGCCGCGAATATGGAGAAGTTCCAGATCAGGAGCTGCACCATGACCGGGGTCCCGCGCATCACGGCGATGTAGAGGTTGGCCAAGGCGTTCAGCAGGCCGATCCGGGCCCCTCCCCGATGCGCCACCCGGATCACGCTGATCAGCAGGCCCAGGAAAAGGCCGATCACGGTCGCGAAGGAGGTCATGATCAACGTGGCCTTCAGACCGTCGATCAGCATCCTGTAGCGCCCGTCCAGGATGAAATTCTGGTGAAACTTCTCTCCAAACCCTACCCACGCGGCAGGGGAGAAAAAACCGCCGCGCGCCAGCAAAATGACGAGAAACGCCCCGCAGACGAGGAGGCCGGCGTTGCCACGTCTGAGCCTGCCCCATCCGCGGGACGATCCGCTCCCATTCGTTTCCGGGGAGGAGGCGGGCGTCATCGATACGCGCCGTCCGCCCTCCCGTCATTTCCCGGCCGGCGCCTCGCAGTCGTCCGCCCGGACCACGGCCACCTGTTTCGCTCCCTCGACATAGTTGTCGGAGAAGTCCATGTTCTTCCTGCGGTCCTCGGTCACGGTGATCCCCGCGCAGATCATGTCGACCTTTCCCGAGGCCACGGCCATCGGCAGCGCGTCGAAGTTCATGTTCTCGACGACGAGCTCCCTGTTCAGGCGCTTGGCTATTCCGGCCGCCATCTCGATGTCGATGCCGATATAACCGTTGCCCACTTTGAGCTCGTAGGGTGCGAAACCGGCCTCCGTCCCCATGACCAGCTTTCCGCCCTCGGCCCCCTTGTTCAGGTCGATGTCCTCGGGCTTGACCGCGGCGTCGCCGTTGTACTTCTCCATGATCGCCGCCAGGGTCCCGTCCGCCTTCATGGCCGACAGAGCGGCATTGACCCGATCGCGGAGCTCCGTGTTCCCCTTCTTGAAGCCGATGGCATAGCTCTCCTCGGAAAGAGGCTCCTGCATGACGGTAAGGTTCTCCATGCTCTTCAAAAAGCGCTGCGCCGGGGCCTCGTCCATGATCACCGCGCGTACTTTTCCCTGCTGGAGCGCCGCGATCGCGTCCACGTACTTCTCGTAGGTGGTCAGAAGTTCCTTATGACCTTCCCCGAGCAGGTCCTCGGCCAGGGACTGCCCCACCGTACCGCGCTGCGCCGCCAGCTTCTGATCCTTCAGCTGTCCGATGCCCGACAATTTCTCCTCCGCCCCCGAGGTGCCCGCAAGAAGGCATACCCCCAAAACAGCCCATGCGGCAAGGGCAGCAACCCGCCTCAAACCGTCGCTCCACTTCCCCACAGCGATCATCCTCTCATTTTTCACGCTAGATTGTCAATCTAAAAGCAACAGGCAAATTGAAAAAAGCCTCATTAGGGGTACGAAAGCCGAGACACTTTCTTGGACGGTTGTTCAGCCGTTCTACAATTCGCAGAACATGATCGTTGCGTACCTCTCGGAAGTCGAGCCCCTTGGGCAGATATTCGCGAATGAGTCCGTTTGTGTTTTCATTTGTACCACGCTCCCAGGGGCTATGGGGATGGGCAAAGTACACAGGAGCCCCCAGGGCTGCGGATACTTCCTTGTGTCGAGCAAACTCCTTTCCGTTGTCCGTCGTCAGGGTGCGGCACTCCATCCCCTCGAGCAGACGGATCAGGGCAGTCTGGACAGCGGACGCCGTCTTGTCCTCTATTTTTGCTGCCAACAGTAAACGGGTTTTACGGTCAACCACGGTAACCAGTCCCCCGGTCCCCGGCTTGCCCAGGACGGTGTCTATCTCCCAGTTCCCGATATCGAGCCTCTGCTCGACCTCCTTGGGGCGAAGCTCGATGGAAACGGCGTCCTTAATGCGCCCCCGGCCATCCTGCCGTGTTTTCCTCCTGTAGGGCTTACCCTTGCGACGCAGGTGTTTTCTCGCCTCAAAGGGCAATCGACCGGATTTCACGGCCCGATAGATCGTGGTTACGGATACCTCAAGGGACTCTCTGCCCTTGATCTGTTCTGGAGACCAGCCTTCTTCAAGACGAGATTGCAGAATTTGCCGCAGTCCTTTGTTTTCCAGCTTGAAGGCCGGCCGACAGCGTTTACGACGCAGACAATAGAGTTTACCGGCTTCGTGGGCGCTGTAGGCTCCCTTGACGAGATTGCGCTGGAGTTCCCTGCTGATCGTCGAAGGACTTCGATTCAAGGCTCCGGCAATCTTCCGGATTCCGTATCCCTGAGCACGAAGGCACAGTATACTTTCTCGTTCTGTTGCTGTAAGATGGTGGCAACCCATGGGTGTCAGTCTCCTTCGCTGTTTGTGCTCTGCAAACTCATTCTAGCGAATAACTGCCATCTATGGGCTTTTTATCTTCTCTCACCCCCTACTGTTGCGTTTAGATTGTAAATCCAAGGGGGTTAAAAGTTTCTGTGGATTGTAGGGTTTCTGCGAAGTCAAGACGGCGTGAATTACCCTAAGAAGTTTCGTTCCGACGGCGGCTAAGGCCTGTTTGGGATGTTTGCCCCTGGCAATCATCCTGTCATAGAAATCCTTGAATACAGGATCGAAGCGTCGTGCGGCGTTAGCCGCCAGGTAGACGGCGCGGCGCAGGTATGGAGAGCCGCGTTTCGACATCTTTGCCTGGGTGCCCTGAAAATTACCGCTCTGCGTCACCGACGGGTCCATCCCGGCAAAGGCCTGGAGCTGCTGGGGGGTGCCAAAGCGCTTCACATCCCCAATCTCCCCCAGAATCGCAGAGCCCAGCGTCACGCTGATGCCGGGGATGGTGTAGATGAGTTCGTGGTTTTTCATCAGCTTCTTCAGGAATTTGTCGAATTCCTTGACCTGGCCTTTGATGAAATCCAGCTGTTCAAGGAGCATCTTGAGCTCGAACTTCAGGGCGTCACGGCCGAAACGCGTTCCAACACTCCTGGATGCCTTGGCCTTGAGCTCCTCCGCCTTTTCTCTGGAATGGCGTCCACGGCTCTCCTTCTCCAGGAGCTTGATGAGCTTGTCGATGTCGTAGTCGGCTAGTTCCTCCGGGTCGGTGCACTCCTGGAGCAGCTCCGTTGGAGCGGCGCCGAAGACCGTTGAGAAGCAGGAGGCGAACTCCGGAAAGACGCGGTCGAGGATGCCCAGGACCCTGCGTTTCAAGTCTCCAAGAAGCTCGACGTGGGCGACTCGGCAGCGGGAGAGTTCCCGAAGCTGGAGCAGGTCCTCGTCGGGGAGAACGGTCTCGGTATAGCGCCCGAAGCGCAGAACGTCGGCGATGACCACGCAGTCCTTACGGTCTGTTTTGGCCTTGCGGATGTTCATTTTTCGCAGAGCGTCGGACTGCATGGGGTTGATGACCTTGACGGTCCAGCCGTTGTCGACGAGGAACGAGAAGAGGGCAAGCCAATAGTGGCCGGTGGCCTCGAGGCCAATAACGGTCTGGCCTTTGTCAAAGGGGGCGAGAGAGTCCAACAGGGATTGAAAGCCTTCGCTGGTATTCTGAAACGCAAGAGAACGAGCCGTTTCTTTGCCGGATACCTCAAGGAAAGCAGCCTGATGGTTCCACTTGCCAATATCGATACCAACGAAGGAAGAGTACATGAGCAACACCTCTTGAGCAAAGTTTGATCTGACGGGTCCGGACAGTCTCAGCGCACAACCTCGTTAGTCAGACGAGTTTAAATTTCACCTCAACCTGCTCAATCGTGCTGCTCTGAGAAAGCCGGGGGCTCACTCTTTGTTGCGGGCTTGGCGTCCCAAGGAGGTTACGAGCTTTCCCGACAAACCTGGAAGTAGTTTACCAGCCCTGGTATCACTTCCACGTTACTTATTCTACGAGGGGGTTTCATCATGCACGAGAGGACCATGAAAGACCTGCAGGAGGCTTTTGCCGGCGAGTCGATGGCCAACAGGAAGTACCTGGCCTTCGCGGATCAGGCGGACAAAGAGGGGTATCCCGGCGTCGCGAAGATGTTCCGTGCCATCGCCTCCGCGGAGACGGTGCACGCGACCGCCCACTTCCGCACCATGGACGGGGTCGGCGATACGGCCAGCAACCTGAAGGCAGCCCTGGACGGGGAGACCTACGAGTTCTCCACCATGTATCCCGGGTTCATCGAGGACGCCGAGGCCGAGGGGCACGCGGCCGCAAAGCGGAGCTTCCACCTCGCCAACGAGGCGGAGAAGGTTCACGGCGGGCTTTACAAGAAGGCCCTGGAGGGACTTGCCGCTCTCAAGGGCAAGGACGCCGACTGGTACCTCTGCCCCATCTGCGGCTTCGTCCACGAGGGATCGGCCCCGGATGTCTGCCCGATCTGCAAGGCCAAGGGGAGCGTATTCGTGAAGAACCCCGCGTGCTGATCCACAGCCGCAACAGCTGCATGCAAATACGGCGGCCCCTCGGGAAGAGGAAAGCCGCCGTATTTTATTTATTGGAATGCCCGGGGGCGGATCAGAACTCCTCGAGGCCGGCTATATTCAGCATCTGCCAGTTCTGGGAGTTGATTTCCTCGAGTATCTCGCTCAACACCCTGTCCGCATCCTCGAAGGGAACCTGACACGTCCCCACCCGGCGATGCCCGCCGCCGCCGTACTTCAGCATCAGCTTGCCCACGTCCACGGTGGCCGTCCGATTCAGGATACTGTATCCGACGGAGAAGACGCAGTTCTTCCCCTCCCTGCCGTCGAAAACGCGCACCGAGACGTTCTGATCCGGGTAGAGCGCGTAGATGATATGCCGGTTCCCCACGAAGGTCTCGTCTATCCCGCGAAGATCCGTGACGACGGCGGCCCCCTCGGTGCGGGAATGGTCCTTCATCATCCTCTCGAAGGGCTCGCGGTGGGCCTCGTAGAGGCGCACCCGCTCCTGAAGGTCCTCGAGCTGCATGATCTCGTCTACAGGCATGACCAGGAGGTGATCGATCAGGCAGTCCATCAGCTGATAATTGGAGATGCGGAAGTCGCGATAGCGCCCGAAGCCGGTTCTGGGGTCCATGATGAAGGAAAGGAGGACCATCCCCTGCGGGTCCAGGACCTCCTCCCTGGAAAAGTGGGCGGAGTCGCACTTGTCGGCATCCGCCACCATGCCGTCGAAACGGGCGAGGCGTCCCTTGGCGCCGCCGTAGTATTCGTAGATGACCCGCGCACAGCTGGGAGCGGGCCAGGAGGCGCCGACATACTTGTACTGATGCATCACTCCCCGCGCATCCTCGCTGGTATGATGGTCGAACCACATGCCGCAGCCCGGGGCATAGGGGATGTTCACCAGGATGTCGTCGGCCGTGACTTCGATGAGCCCATCCTGCATGTCCTTGGGATGAACGAACAGTTTTTCGTCAAAAAGATTCAGGTCCTTGAGAAGTACCGCACACATCAATCCGTCGAAATCGGATCGGGTCAGAAGCCGCATCCCGGTTCACCTCCGCAAAAATGGCAGAAGTCCCTGCCTTCGCTGCTTTTCAGCGCAGATAAGCACGATAAAAGTGAGGATTTACCCTACGCCTTGCAGAGGTTGCGAGCAGGAAACCACGGCAACGCGTTTCTTTCCGATTGTGCAAAAAGTACACGCAGGGCATCGCCGCAAAACGAAAGAAACCCTTTCGAGGCTGACCGGTCCGAAGACTCCAATCCCCCACTCCTTCTCATTTTAACTCAAAAAAGTCTGGAACGAAAGGCATCGGCCTCTATTTCTCAGGAAAGCGCCCTTGCCCGGGCCCGTCCGACAGCGCGGCAAGGGACAGAAATTCCCCGAGCACCTCCGGAAGTATGTCCATGGAATACCGCAGCTCCACCCGTTCGGTGAGCTTATGGGCATCGGCCCCGATGGGACCGAGGAGGACGGAGGGGATGTCGACGGACCTCAGGGCCTCGAGGGGGATGGAGTAGCCGCGGCCCCACAGAGGCATGTTGGCCGCCAGGGGTGCGATGTCGTCCCCCCCGCCGTGGAAGCCCGTGTAGCTCAGGTCCGAGATCCCCTGAAAGATCTCGACCTCCGTGAAGCCCAGCCCCCGGTTCGCGAGGCTCCTCCGCACCGCCCCGGCGGCGTTTCGGATGGCCCGCTCCCGAGGCGTCCGCCCCTCGTTGACCCGGGCGGGATAGTAGGGCGGCAGGAACCCCACGACGACCAGAGGTCCCTTTTCCCCGACCCGATCCATCAGGAGCGAGAGGAACTCGACGTTGCGGTCCCGCTCGTCCGCTGCGGAGATGCGGGGAAGGAGCTCGTCCGTCAGACGCTCCCGGGACATCCCCGCCGCGGCGGCGGCCCTTCCCAGAAGCTCATCGACATCCAGCACCCGGACAGGCCGGTCCCCGCATCCCAAGTGCTCGAAGGCAGATCGAAGCGCCCGGCCGGCCCTGGCCTTCATGTCCTCCAGGATCGAGGCCGGGGTCCGATTCACGGTCAGGCAGTTGTAGTAGGCCACCGTGCGCTCGGGAAGCGTCACGGCATAGCGCTCCCGAAGGTCGCGCAGCCTCAGGCAGCAATCGGGCGAGAAGGTCTCTCCCCCGACGCTCTCGGCCCCGCGCCCCTCGATCGAGAGGTTCAGGCAGGAGGCTATCAGGGTCGAGTTCATCCCCTCCCCATAGTTTCCGACGTGAGCCTCCCTTCCGACGCACAGGAAGAAGGGCATGGCCTTGCCGATCGTGCCGAAATATATCCCGGGCCCATCGTTGCTCAGAACGGGTTCCGTGTCGACGCAGACGACAAACTCGAGCTTTTCCCGCTCCCGAAGGTCCAGAAGGGCCGGAAGGGAAAGCCGCATCCCGGCGGAGTCGCCCTCCTCGTCCGGGACCAGCCAGAGCAGGACGTTGAAGTCCAGCTTCTCCCGGTCGGCCGCCCAGTCCTCCAGAAGGCACAGGTTGACGGCAACCCCCGTCTTCATGTCGGACACGCCCCGGCCGAACAGGTAATTTCCCGATTCGAGGTCTCGCCTTGCGTCGTCGGGCAGCTCGAGCCCGCCGATGCGGCTCGTGTAGGCTTCGGGGTCGAACGCCCATGGGCGCAGCGGACCGCAGACGTCGGTATCGACGACATCGAAATGCCCGGTCAGGATCACCGTTTTCCGGGTCGGACGAGCCGCCTTGAGAAGGGCCAGGACCGCCCTCCTGTCCAGAGGGTCCTCCTCCAGCCGCACAAGGCGCAGTCCACCCGGGTTCTCCCCGAAATAGGGAATGCGGGAGAGCCGGTCGTACAGGAACTGGGCGCACCGGTTCTCTCCCCCGTCGGACCCCGTAATGCTGGGGATGGCCACGAGACGCAGCATCAAATCATAAATACGCTCCCCCCTCGGGGTGAACCGAGGGCGCGAGTAGTCAAAGGGCAGCATTCTCCCACTCCTCCCCGAAAAAACGGTCGTTCCGACGAAGGCCCTCGCCTCCAAGGAAATCTTTGATATAAGAGAATTCACGCTCCATGCATCCCTCGGCCGCCGGGACTTCGCATACTTTACCACAGCCCTTCCGTCGGACGAGCAATACCTCGTCAGAGCGACGGTTGGATTTTCCCCTGGAAATAGCGTAAAATCAAATGGACCCTCGAGTCGAATTCGGAGGCATGGGGGATGAATATCCGGATCCCCCGGAAAACGGCGACATTCCGAGCGGAGCCGGCCCGAGTCGGGGAACGAAAAACCGGACAAGGAACGACTTCGAAGACGGGCTCATCGAGACCCATATTGCTAAGGAGGAATTTTTGTGAGACCTCAAAAAACAGTATCCTATTTTCTGCATGGCCTCTGGACATTGGTCTTCGTCACGTGTGTATTTTCCTCTGCCGCCCACGCCGCCGACCTTCAGATCGTCCAGGGGGAGGACGCTTATGTCGGCCAGGAGATCGTTCTGTCCCTGCAGGGCTCGCTCCTCTCACAGAAGCCCCTGTTCGAATGGTCCGTCAGCGGCGACGTCAAATCCGTCCTGCTGAAAAACGGGGGGGCCGAGTTCGCGTTCACCCCGATCAACACCTCCGCCATCGATATCGAGGCCGTCGCCAAGAATCATGACGGTCAGGTCCTGACCACGGCGAAGCTCGGGCTGACCCCGCGCTACTTCGAGGTCGGGATCGAGAAGCTGGAGGATGAACCCCTCATGCTCTGGGACATCAAGGTCAAGGAGGAGCGTCCCACAACGGAGCTGGCCAGCAACCGTCCCATCCGTTTCGAGGCCAGACTCACCCCATCCTACAACGGAGAGCTGCGCTACGACTGGACCTCCGACGCTTCGACGTCGATCCTGAGCAGCGACGCCTCCCAGACCACGATAACCCGCAGCGAGATCGGAGATTCGGAGCTCTCCGTCCAGATCGTCAACGCGGCGGGGATCCCTCTGGGCCGCGCCTCCCGCGTCGTATCCGTCACCGTTCCGTCCTCCCGCATCGAGGATTCGGCACGCCAGAAGGCGGGCTGGACGGACTGGCAGGAGGCCCAGGCGCAGTGGGCCCAGGAGCGTCATTCCGACGCTGTGGAGCTGGCAAAGCGCGCCGCGGCCCAGGTCCCGGAGGACCCCGACATCGCGGAGGGAGTCAAGGTCATGGGCGCCAATTACGACCGGATTCTTCGGGCCCTGGATCTCCAGAAGAAGGGCGCCGAACAGAGGGAAAAGGATCTTCTCGTCGAGGCACTGAAAATCTATCGGCGGGCCCGCGTCGTATGGCCCATGCCCGAGAGCGAGACGAGCATCAAGGAGCTCGAGGAAGCGATCGACGCCCTCCGGGTCAAGAATCAGCAGGCGGAGTGGCTGAAGGACACGGCGGCGGCCTACGATCAGGAGGGACAGATCCAGGAGGCGCTGGACTACTACAATCAGTCTCAGGCGCTGGTCCCATCCCAGGCGATCGAGGAGCGGATACTCCGCATCTCCCGGCGACTGGAGCTCATCGCCGAGGCGGACAAGCTCGCCGGCACGGGCAGTTCCCTCGAGCGGAACGGAAAGCTCGTCGAGGCCATCGAGAGCTACAAGGCCAGCCTCGAGAACAACCCCGACGAAGCCCTGGCCCTGCATGTGAAGGAGCTCGAGGAGATCGTCGTCCAGCGCAAGAGACAGGCCGCAGCCCTCTTCCGGGAGGGGAGCGATCTGCAGAGGAAAAGGCAGGAGACCGAGGCCCTGCTTCGATATCGTGAGAGCATGGCCATGTGGCCGAGCCCCGAGGCACAGAAGCGGATCGACGCGCTGGAAAGGACCGTTCGACTTCCCAAGAGCGCGGACATACGCGCTCCCGAGAACTTCGGCATAGGGACGAAGTCCGACGCCGCACGCTTCCTGATTGCGGGGAACAAGCTCTACGGCGAAAAACGCTATAGGGAAGCCTTGGTTCAATACCGCAAGAGCTATGCGATCTCCCAGGACCAGATCCTGTCCGAGCTGATACGGAAGCTGGAGGCCTCCCTGAACGAGTACGAGGCCATCCAGGCCGCCAACAAACTGATCAAGGAGGGCAACCTTCTTTACAACCAGGGGCGCGTCCAGGAGGCGGCGGCGAAGTATCGGGAGAGCCTGGCCGCCCACCCCAACGCGGAGGTCGAGGCGTTTCTCAAGCATATCGAGGGCACCGCTTCCGGCAGCCCCGACGCTTCGCCGTCCGGACAGGGAAAATAACCGCGCGCCTCTTCCGGAATCGGGCGTTCTCGAGGAGGGGAAATCACTTGCTGATCATAGGTTTCTGCAACCTTAAGGGCGGCGTCGGCAAGACGACTGCGTGTCAGAACGTGGCCGTAGGCCTGGCCCGTTCGGGCAAGAGGGTCGCCGTTCTGGACATGGACCCGCAGAGCAACCTGAGCGCCAGCTTCGGCATCTCGGTCGCCCCCGGGGCGCTCCAGATCTTCGACCTGCTCTCCAGAGAAGCCGGCTGGGAAGACGTCGTGACCTCCAAAGAGGGGGTCGACGTCATCCCCAGCTCGTTGGATCTGGTCATGGCGGAACTGCATCCCGAGGGCGCCATCGGAAAGGACACGCTCCTCCGCGAGGCCCTGGCCCTCGTGGATCCCAAACGCTACGACTTCATCCTGCTGGACAGCCCCCCTCAGCTCGGCGTATTCACCCGCAACGTGCTGACGGCCTCGAACCTGCTGGTCGTCCCCATGGATGGAGGCTTTTACAGCCTGGCCGGCCTGCGCCTTCTCAACGAGGCCATCCCGCTCTTCAAGGCACGCCTCAACCCCCAACTCGCGTTCCTGGGAATCCTCATGACCCGCCACAACCCCAACATCTTCATCTCCCGCGAGGTGGCTTCCGAGGTTCGCAGCTTCTTCGGCGACCTGTTCTTCTCGGCCTACGTCCGGCAAAACGTCAGTCTCATAGAGGCGTCCAGCCTGGGCATGTCCGTCTTTGCCTACGACCCGGCAAGCAACGGAGCGCACGACTACAAGCGTGTCACGGCCGAATTTCTCGAGAGGTGTCAGAATCATGGCTAAGAAGATCAGACCCAGCCTGAAGGATTACCTGAGGACGGGGGTCGTTCGCTTCAACGATGACGGGGAGCCGGCGGCCGCCTCCTCGCTTGCCGACGGCCGCAGCCCGTCGGCGGCTCTTCTCGCCCTCCTTTCGGAGCGTGACCGTTTGACGTGGGAGCCGATCCTCGGCGCCGGAACGGAGATGCGAACCGCCCCCCTCGATTTCACGGCCCTGAGGGAGGAGTTCCGCAGCGCGGACAAGAACCGTTTCACCTACTACCTGCTGGCGGACGGAGAGGAGCACCTGCGCCCGGTG
>ERZ772926.1396-NODE-1396-length-11674-cov-7.603839_pt1 | contig 11674 bp, 16 predicted proteins | sample MGYA00511136_ERZ772926 | MGnify/ENA primary metagenome ERZ772926 (study PRJEB29015, sample SAMEA2737917) | human oral metagenome | biome: human oral; feature: human-associated habitat; material: dental | place: China | collected 2153 ... | reverse complement strand
GGCGGGCGACGCGCACCCCATGCCGGGCCCCCGCGCGGAACCCGTCGCCGATGCCGCCCCCCTGGATGTGGGCTGGGGTGGGAGGGCATCCGATACCCTGCGACTATGAAGTGTGTTGGAGAGCACTTCTCGCAAAGCGTGCAAAACATGCAAATCTCGCAAAGCGTGCAAAAGGTGACGTAGCATATCGATGAGGGAAGGAGGCTCATGTACGCATCAGCAAAGAACCCCTTTACGCCAACTTTCGGGAGGATTCCAGCTCAGCTCGTCGGCCGCGACCTTCTTCTGAGCGATCTCTTTGGTGCTCTTGCGAACGGTCCGGGTGACCCCAACCTCTCCACGCTCATCTCTGGTGCGCGGGGAACGGGGAAGACGGCTCTTATGAACTACGTTGCGAGTGAGGCTGTGGGCTATGGGTGGGTCTCTTCGAGCGTCTCTGCGGTTCCTGGCATGCTTGAGGATCTCTTTCAGAGGGCATTGGAGAGCGCGGATCTAAGCTTGTCGGCAACAAGGCTTAGCTCTTTCGGCCTTGGCCCCATGAACGTGAGCTGGAACTACACCCCTGGATTCGAGCCCAACTGGCGTACGAGAATGAACAGGCTGTTGGATCAGCTGTCTGAGCGAGAACTCGGGCTACTCATCACCGTCGATGAGGTGAAGGCGACGCTTCCTGACATGGTGCAGCTTGCAAGTATCTACCAGCATTTCGTCGGGGAGAATCGCAGGGTCGGTCTTCTGATGGCAGGACTTCCCTATGACGTCTCGGCCCTTCTTGGTAATGATGACGTGTCCTTTCTGCGCAGATCGGTACAGCATGTGCTTACAAACGTCTCTCTTGCCGATGCAGAGCTGGCCTTGCGACGCACGGTGGAGGATGCCGGTAGGAGCATCAGCGAGGAGGCCTTGAGACTTGCCGCACGGTGCAGCGGTGGCTATCCCTACCTCATGCAGCTCATCGGCTTTCGCATGTGGGCAGTCGATGTACGCTCGGGCGAGATATCCAAACATGACGCAGAGGATGGGGTCCGCCTCGCTCGCTTGGACTTCGAGCGTCAGGTGCTTGCCGCGACCTATCGGGACTTCTCCGAGAAGGACATCCGCTTTCTTGAGTCCATGCTTCCCGATCGTGGTCCCTCTCGCCTGGCTGACATCGCGAGGCGCATGGGAGTGGGTTCCAACTATGCCTCGACCTACAAGTCCCGTCTTCTCGAGCAGGGGGTGATAGGCGAGCGTGGCGCTGGCAGGCTGGGCTTCGAGCTGCCGTACCTGAGGGACTACGTGGAGAGAATGAGGGACGAGAGGGGGTGAGGGCGGCGCCTTAGTGAGCGGCAGCGGACCGTGCGAGTCGCTTGCCGGCTGTCCCAGCCTACCCTATCGGCGGATGAAGCTCTCGTCGTCCTCGGGCTTTTCGAGATCGGCGTAGTGGTGCACGCACATATGCAGGTCATGCTTCTCGCGCATCTTGCCCAGAATGCGGTTTTGGTGACGCCGCCGGGGCTAGAGTGCGCTTTTCCGTGAGACGATGAATACAGAATGTGCTTTTCCGTAAGGCGGTGCCACGTTTGCCCAGGTAAGAAAAGACGCATTCTACGGAAAGGCGCATTCTGGCTGCAGACCCTCACGAAAAAGCGCATTCTGCACGCGGAGGGCGACGGAAAAGCGCATTCTGGCTGCGCACATTCTGTGGTAAATGCCCACGGCTGTGCGTACTGGTCTGGCTTTCGTCCTCCACTGCGAGCCCCTGCCCAGATCGTCCCAGGAGTGTGGACTTTCTCGTGAGGCTTGCAGTCACCAACCTTCGCGGGATTCTTCTGGAACCCTGCGTGCTCGGACTCCGTATCTGTCCCATGGCGGCGCCATCCCTTTGGTCTACAATGGTGTCCATGATATGAGTGGGTATGCAAGGAAGTGGTAGATGGGCGCACCAGCGTCCAGTGAGAGTGGGCGTGTCAGCGCCCAGAAAGGATAGGAGAATGGGTCTGTTCGACATATTCAAGAAGGCCGCCGCGCCCCAGAAGCCCGAGGCGCTTTCGGTCAGCTGCCCGGCCGGCAGCATTCTCGCGCCGGTTGCGGGAAAGGCCATCGCCTTGGAGAAGGTCAGCGACATGGTCTTCAACAGTGGGGCGATGGGCAAGGGATGCGGCATCGAGCCATCTGAGGAGGTCGTCTACGCGCCCGTCTCGGGTACGCTGACGGCGGCTGGTGCTCCCAACTACCATGCCGTCGGTATCACGGGCGATGATGGTGCGGAGGTCCTTATCCACGTTGGTGTCGATACGGTCGAGATGGCGGGCGAGGGATTTACCGTGTATGCGACCAAGGGAGCGCACGTGAGCGCCGGCGAGCCGCTGCTTTCCTTCTCCAAGCAGAAGATTGCCGCTGCGGGTCACGACACCGTCGTCATCATGGCGCTCACCAACACCGACGACCTCGCCTCCGTCGAGCTTGTTCACGAGGGCGACGTGAAGGCGGGGGAAGTGGTGGTCAAGTTTAGCGCCTAGCCTTGCCCTGTCCGGGGTCGGTGTCATCTGGCGGGCAAGCCGCAGATGTTCTTGGGGTCGCCGCCTGGATCTTGCCCCATGGCCGTGCGTCATGCGCCGCCTGGGGCGGATCTGGGGTGCTCCAGTTTACGGTGATGATGCCTGCCGCGACCAACGCGAGCGCCAGCGTCGCGCGGATGGGCTCGATGCTCTGTGTCTCTCCCAGCAGCAGCGCCGAGAGCAGAAAGCCGAAGACCGGCGTCATGAAGCGGTATATCGCGATGCGCGAGACGGGGTTCACCGAGAGCAGGACGCTTGAGAGCGAGTAGGCTACCGCCGAGATGAGGCCCATGTACGTGATGAGAGCGGCTCCCTGCGGCCCCGTGGCCCAAAGTCTTCCGCCCAGAGCCACGCCCACGCAGGCGAGCGTCACGCCACCCAGCATGAACTGCCAGCCGCTGAGCATCACGGGGTCATGGCGTTGCGTGAGGACGCGCAAGAGGCAGGTCACGATGGCGCCGCAGAGCGCCGAGAGGAAGATGAGCCCCTCGCCGTTGAGCGCGAGGCCCGTTCCAGCAGCGAGGGAGCTGAGGTTGATGAGTGCGACCCCTCCGAAGCCCAGCGTGCTGCCTAGGACCTTGCGTGCGCCGAGCCTCTCCTGCCTGAACACGCGCGCCGCCAAGAGGATGGAGAGAAAGGTGGAACTCGCGTTGATGACAGAGCTCGTGGTGCCGAGCGCATTGGAGAGCCCTAGGTAGAAGAAGAGGTACTGCAGCACGGTCTGGAAGGTCGAAAGCAGCGCGACCGCTGCCAGCTCACCCCTGTGCGGGCGCACGAGGCGATGGGCGCGCAGGCTGGCAAAGGCCACGACCATGGCGCCGGCAAGGAAGAACCTTACGCCGGCAAAGAGGAGCTTGGAGCCCGTGTCAGATGCGCTGATGGAGAACAGCTGGTAGCCAAGCTTGATGCAAGGAAAGGCACTGCCCCAAAGCAGACAGCAGACGACGCTCAGCAGCAGGGTTCCCCACGAGGTCCTGAAGATGGTGGGGACCCCTGGCTTGGTGGTGCTCGGTGTGATGTCGTGCGCAGGCATGCCTTTGACGCTCCCTCTCGTTCCCTTGCTGTGCTCCCAAGGGCCTATCCTATCGCAGAGACGGGGCTGGCACCTCAACTCATGTCAGGTGGTGGTAAATCTTGTGTACGTGGGGGGTGATTGGGGGACTTTGGTTATCGGTTCGTATGCAGGATGCGCTTTTCCGTGAGAGACCGAGCGCAGAGTGCGCTTTTCCGTGAGTCCAGACTCCAAACCGAGATCTGCGGACCCTGGCACAACCCGCCCAGCAAGCTGGCGGGGGGTTGCTCGAGCGCATTTGCCCAGTTGGGCCATTTTCCATAGTGCCCCGCAGCCTGGCGGGCGGTTGCCTCGCACATCCCGGGCGCCGCAGCGTGACGGAAAAGCGCATTCTGCGCAGACGGCCTCACGGAAAAGCGCATTCTGTGTAGATGACCTCACGGAAAAGCACATTTTGGCGCTGGCCACTCACGGAAAAGTGCACTCTGTGTGGGCGACGCGATGGAAGGGGCACTCTGTTCGTTGGCCCTCACGCAAAAGCGCATTCCGCGTGCGGGCAGCCACCCAGAGTGCGCCTTTCCGTGAGGGTCTGCAGCCAGAGTGCACTTTTCCGTAGAATGCGTCTTTTCTCACCTGGGCAAATGTCGAGATGCCTCACGCAAAAGCGCACTCTGCGCAGACGGTCTCACGGAAAAGCGCATTCTGGGTCGCCGCCTTACCCACCCCGGCCCGATGCCTCACGGAAAGACACACCCTGGCGAGGCGCTTGCCGCAGCCATCGGTTACTCAGCCTTACGCTAATGGAGCGACAACACCAAGATACGGACATCTTGAATCTTCAGCACTCCTTGCACTCCTTGGATGCGCGGAAAGGTACACCGCACCTCAGTAGGATAGTTGAGATCGTCGAGTTCCACATAATCAGGGGTGCAGCAGAGCCCGTCGCCTGCTGGCGTGGTGTGGCGGCGGGCAGTCACATATATCCCTCTCATCGCTGCCTTCTTGCCTCCGTGCTACGCTCCCTGCGTCCTTTGGCGCCGAGGTAAGAGGCGCGATGGTAGAGCTTTGCGCATCGTACAATTCTATGCCATCATAATTTTGAGCAACGTGCGTTGTGATGGCTACGAAGTAGTGGCGAACGTGCAAGGGGGGTGGAGTTCATCATGCTCAGGCGGAAGGTGTATGACCGACTGCTCAGGTGGAAGAGCGAGAGGCAGGGTAAGACAGCCGTGCTTCTGAAGGGGGTCGTCGTGTGGGTAAGAGTACCCTCGTTGAGGCCTTTGGGAAAAACGAGTACGATTCCTGCCTTATTATAGACTTTTTTCAAGCTCCAGCTGAGGTAAAGGCATACTTCGAGGACTATCGCGCGGAATTTGACACCCTCTTTTTGTACCTTCAGGCATTCTATGGGGTCGATCTGGTGAAGCGCAAGCCGCTCGTGGTGTTTGATGAGGTCCAGATGTTTCCCTAGGCGCGCGGTCTCATCAAGTATCTGGTTGCCGATGGCCGCTACGACTACATAGAGACTGGCTCTTTGCTCTCGATACGGCAGAACGTCGAGGGCATCATCATCCCTTCGGAGGAGGAGGCGGTTAGTCTTGGTCCCCTTGACTTCGAGGAATTTCTCTGGGCCATGGGTGAGGAGAAGCTCGCGACCCTCATCCGCAGGCAATTTGAGGCCCTGCAACCGCTCCCCGACGGTCTGCACCGTCGGGCGGTAGGGCTCCTGCGAGAGTATCTGTTGGTCGGTGGTATGCCACGACCTGCTGCCACGTACGTCGAGCGGCGAAAGTTCGCGCCTGTAGACGAGGAGAAGAGGCGGATACTCGAACTCTACCGCAACGATGTCTCCAGATTTGCCAAGGGTTGTGAGTATAAGGTCGTCTCGGTGCTTGACAACGTCGCGGGACAACTGTCCAAGCGCGAGAAGAAGTTCACGTTGGCGTCGATGGGGAAGAACGCACGCATGCGGGGGTACGAGGAGGCATTCTTCTGGCTCTCTGACGCTCGCATCGCGAACGTCTGCTATGCCTCTAACGACCCTGGTGTGGGACTCTCGCTGAACATGGAGCGCTCGTCACTGAAGTGCTACATGGCAGACACCGGTCTTCTCGTGACACTTGCGTTCGCGGACGGGGACGTTACGGATAAGGACGTGTATCGGTCGATCTTGCGCGGGAATATTGGGGTCAACGAGGGCATGCTGGTAGAGAACGTCATTGCCCAGATGCTTGTGGCCGCCGGGCATCGGCTCTTCTTCTACTCGCAGTCGGGCAAGGGGAAGAAAGAGAATCGCATGGAGATCGACTTCCTCGTCACGCGTCCCTACGCGAATGCAGCGGGCAAGCCCCGAGTGAGTCCGATCGAGGTGAAGTCTCCGAGGCAGTACGGCACGACGTCGCTTGACAGGTTCAAGGAAAAGTTTGGGAGGCGCGTCGGCACGCAGTACGTGCTGCACCCCAAGCAGATGCAGATTGAGGAAGATCGCGTGTGCCTTCCGCTCTACATGGGCTGGTGTTTGTAGCCGGCGCGTCGCCACGGGGGCGGCTCTTTACCATCACCTACGCATGTAAGATCTCGATCATTGCTCATGCGCCAAATTTGGCGAGACAATCACTCACTTCGCGGTGGCGACGTGTGCGAATAGCCCCTTGTTTGCTAGGATCTCCTCCACGGCGAGCGACGTGAGAAGGGCGGAGAGGCTCACGCACTGCTCCTGCGCTATCGTCTCCAACGCTTCTTTCATCTCTGGTGTGGCGGCGAATATGATCCGCTCGGTCTTCTTTGACCCAAGCACGTGTTTTTTCAGCTTCTGGCCATCCATAGGAGGGTGCCCTTCCCGCACGAGGTGCTGTAATAAAACTTATGAGCATTTTATCGTATCAAGCACTATTCTCGACTTCGCTGGCAACCCTGCATGACTCCTACGCATATTGTGCGCCGCATCGCCGCATCGCCGCATCGCAGCCTCGTCACACGACCGACGACGGCTTCGCGCAGGAGAGGTGCTCATCTAAGACGAGCACGATATTGCACCTCTCTGCCTGGGCAAACAGGAACTCGATGACCTCGCGGATCTCCGAGAAGGCGAGCGGGGAAGCCGAGCTCCTCGAAGACGAGCGCCGAGAGGCTCGCCACGTTGTCGGCCTCGGAGATCTGGCGGCACTCGTAGTAGATCGAGGATCCGCCCCGCCTGACAAGCGCTTGCTTGATGAGTTCGCTCTTGCCGATGTAGCAGTGTCCTCATAGAGGGGGACGTCGCGCTGGGTGGGTTCAAGCGATATGACGAAAACGTACACTTTGACGGGACTTGCCGAGTATAAAGGACTCTGTATGGCTTAGGCGATGCGGATCCTCAGGCGACGCGGATCGGGTGGCGCACGACGGTCCTGAGCCTCTCGGGCGCGACCCTGCGGGCGTCAGAGAGGTATATCTCGTGGTGGTGGCGCTCGTCGGTGATGTCGAGCGCGTAGCCCTGGGCCTCCATGTGGGCGTGCATGGCCTCAATCGTCGCGGGCTCGTCGTCGTATGGGCCCACGTGCATGCATTGCACGCAGAGACCCTCGTCATACGCAAGGAACTCCACCTCGCCAAAGTCGCGCCCCTTCTTGGCGGATGCCTCGCCCTTCGCCCACTTCACCTCGTCTGGTCCCGCGAAGTCGGGCAGGCGGATGAGGGAGATCCAGTCGAAGTCCTCCTTGCGGGTGTAGTCCACGCCGTGCACGCCCTCCTGCCACCAGAGACCCTCCAGGGGCGGTACCACGAAATCGAAGTAGCCGTCAATGTGGTGGTTTCCCTTCTTGGACATCTTGATAGTGTACGCGACCCCATAGAGCAGCTCGATGGCCCGGTGGTACGCGCCGCCCTCGGCGTTGGGGTCACCGTGCCCGCGCACCGCCAGGTAGCTCGCCGGCGGCACCGTGACGATGCCAGGCTTTCGAGGTGGAAGGTAGAGCCCCTTGTATTCTTTCTTGAAGTCGAATGCCATGGTTTCTTCCCTTCGGCTTGGAGTGTTGCGGCTGAGGGCATCATACGCGAGCATACATGACAACAGTGTGTCATGTATGCTTGTCGTCCATCCGTATCATGAGTCAGCTGCCATTAACACCACTTCTAACGGTAGCTCTGTACCTACATATATAGTATGTCGTAGATATCGAATCACTGAGCAGGCTTTGGTAGCTAAAACCGGCCGACCCTAACAGTGCTGACGTTTCGGCCGGCCGCCAGGTGATAGGAGCCTCATATGAAGACGTATGTCGAGACATTGACCTGTCCCACAAGTGCCAGCCAGGCATGGGCGGCGCTCAAGGAGATGAACCTATGGTTGCCCACGCTGTCAACCAACCGGGCAGTCAATTACGATAGGTCTGACGGCTTCTTTTACCAGGGCAGAACGTATGAGGTCGTGACCAGGGAGGGCGTCACGATGGATAGCGAGATCTACCTTGTGGATGAGGCGGAAAAGAAGGTAGAGATCCACGCGAGTCACTCTATCCTCAAGTCGCTGCTGACCTGCTCCGTCGAGAGGATCGATGACCATCGCTGCAAGCTTACCCGCACCCAAGCCTATCCGGGGGTGTTCGGGTTCGTCTTTGCGACCTTCTTTGACCATCGGGAGTCAGGGGAGACGAGCGAGTACCTGGAGGTCTGGGCACATCATGCCCAGATGCTCACGAGGCCGCACGTGACATCGACTGTCGCTGATCGGTGAAGCCGTCGGGTGTCCCGGGCGCCCTCTGGTGCTGGGATGTCTCCCCCGCGCCGGGCAACAGAGGGTTGCGTGACATAAGCCTTGTCTGTCCATACAATGAGAAAACGGAGGGAGGCAAGGGAGGTGTCGGCGAGGGAGGCGACCATGTCGATCGATGAGAGGATCCTGGAGATACGCTCGAGGGCGGGACTGACGCAGCAGGAGATGGCGGATAGGCTCTTTGTCACCCGTCAGGCGGTTTCCCGCTGGGAGAGGGGCGAGACCGTGCCGGGGATCGACACGCTCAGGCTGATCGCCGAGGCGTTTGACGTGCGAGTCGACCAAATCCTCGAGCTTCCGGGGGACAATCGTTGTGAGAGCTGCGGCATGCCCCTCGCGGATCCAAGCCTTCTCGGCACCGAGGCGGACGGCTCGCCTGCCACGCGCTACTGCAAGTGGTGCTACGAGGGTGGTGGCTACACCGCCCCCGATATCACGATGGAGGAGATGGCCGACGTCTGCGTGAGCCACCTGGCCGCCCCGGGCTCAGGCTTCACGGAGGCCGAGGCACGTGACTACATGGAGGGGCTTCTGCCCCGGCTTAAGAGATGGTCGCGCTAGGGCGGAAGACGCCTCGATGCTTGGCGCAAGCGCTGAGGAGGTAATCAGCGTGCCCCAGAATCTGAGGGGCACTATCCCAAAGGAGTCTGCTTGGGGTTTCTTCCTCCAAGATATGAGGGGGACTACCGATGGTCCATGGCCCCTTGTCGTTGCGTGTCCCTACAGTGGGTTGCTACCTTGGCGAAGGATGGTTAGGTATGACTCGTACAGATATACGCGATAGCGCTGCTTGCCAGCATCTCTTCTTTGCAGAATGCCAAGCCTCTCGAAGTCATGCATAAGCCTAGCTGCAATGGTTCTTGAAATGCCAAGGCGTTCACATACGAAGCCAATGTTAACGATGGGATTGCCTTCGAGTAGCTCGAGGAGGCGCTGACCATTTGAGGCTGATCTACCATGCCGATCGTTGACCAGATTAGCGTTGTCGTTATACAGCATGACGATGCGCGTGAGGGCGTCATCGTGCTTGTCGGCTGCGGTACCTCTGGCGCACTCTACGCACTTGGCAGGTGCCGCAAGGTGGCGACCGACGAGGCTGAGGGCGAATCCGAGTCCGAGGAATAGCGGCTGAACGATAGCCGAGAGGGTGGGGCGTGTCGTCGAGCCCGCCCCATTCGGTAAGGAGATGAAAATGCGGAAGGTCAAGACCTCCCTCTATCCGCTGGGCGGTATCTTGGCCATGATCGCTGTCGCGTTGTTCATAACATGGATGACCGCCACTCCGGATGAACGCGATGACATCGTGATCTGGGCGACAGGGCAGGTAGGGCAAGAGCCGAACGATGGCGTGCGTCAAATTGATTGGGGCAACATGCCCGACGAGGTGATTGCCTGAGTCGAGGTGCTGGGCACGAGCATCGACGAACCCGTCGTGCAGGTGACGTCTGACCAACCGAACCGCTACCTTTACGCTTACGTATTCGGCGGGAGCGGCTACGGCGCTTCCTACATCGAATGCGACTGTAGCCTGGACGGTCCGTTCGCCATCGTCTACGGCCACTATATGAGCGACGGCCAGCGCGTACTGCGCGACCTCGGGCGCGTGCCCCCACCAGGAGAGTACAAGCCCGTCAGCCGTTGATTGTCTCTTCCAATTGCCCTATGAAGGCGAGCACGTCTTCGAATGGCGAGACTTTGCCGAAGAGCATGGACCGCATGGAGTCGTAGTCGAGTTGCAGTTCCGGCACCCGGTAGCCCAAAGGCACCAGCTTGAGCGTGCCGGGTCTTGCATCGGCCAGCTTGGACCAGGGCGTCCGGTAGAACTTCTCCTTGAGCGCCACGACCTTGGCGAGTAGCTCCGGGTGGGCGATCGCCCTGTCCGCGATTTCGGAATGGCCGAGTCGGTACATGTTGTAGTAGTGGCGCGAATAGCGTCGCGGCATCGTCTTCGCCTCGGGGCGGTTGGCTTCCTGGTGAAGAATGGTCGCCTTCTCCCAGAATGTGCGCTCGGGTATCGCGGTCCTCACCGAGGTGGATGGCGCATCGAACAGCTCGGGATGCCGTTCGGCGACGTAGGGTGTTATCTTCGCCATCGTCGACGGGGCCTATGCCGCGAGCGGTCCGATCTCAAGCCTTATCACGCCGAGCGTCACCGAGGAGGAGAACATCTGCGGGTATGCGAAGAGCACCGTCTCCTCCTCGTCTGCCGGGCAGACGTCGGCGTCGACGCCGAGCTCCTCGGAGATGGACGCCCTGAGCGATGGCGCGAACGTTTCGGCGAGGTAGCGCTTCGTGCATTCGATGGTGTCGAGCTTGAACTTGTCCTGCTTGGTGTTGCTGCGCTCCTCCCAGGGCTCGTCCAGGCGATAGCCTATGAGCCGCCAGTCGAGTATGAGGTCGATGTCCTCGGAGAACCGCTCGATGACGTGGTATGCCTTTGACAGGCTCGTCCCGCCCTTGAACACGAGGGAGTCCTTGAACTGGCTGCGGTGGAACAGGTGGTCGAGTGTGTAGCAAACCCACAGGTCCTTCTCCACGATCCCGGTCCCGAGGCCGATCTCCATCGACACGGCCTCGATCAGGACGGAGCGTTCCTCGGCGGGCAGCTTGACGATGCCCAGCATCCCCTCATCTCCTTCATCCTCTTCGCGAACTCAAAGACCCACGACGTCGAGTTCTTCGTCTCCCGGTAGAGGGTCGCCACCTCGTCCGCTCCGAGGTGGCTGGCCAGCTTCCAGGCCACGTCATCGGTCGCGCGATCCTTGCCCAGCGTCTTCAGGGCCTGCACAACCATGCACGTGACGGGCGAGCACCCGATGAGGTCGCGGCTTGCCGTGTGCCTCATGGCTATGTTGAACTTGCCGTACCTGTAGGTCTTGTAAGGGCCCGTGCTCACGTACTCGTACGTCGCGGGCACCTGCGTGTCCAGGCCGAGCTGGTTGAGCGCGGCGTCCCCGCTCGGGGAGACGATCCACTTGTTGGACCTGGCGATCGCTCGCGCCACCTCGTCGGGGCTCGGGGGCACGTCCACGCCCAGGAGCTTGCTACGCCGCGGCTTTGCGTACACGCCGCGCACCGCTCGCACGACGGTCCCCGTGTCGGCAAGGCGGGACAACGTTGTGTTCGCGTTCGTGACGCTTGCGATATCGAGGAAGTCCCCGGCGACGAACGCCGCGCCGGGCTCCATGTCCCGTATCCGTTTTTCGATCATCTGCGCTGCCGAAGTCACGATTCCTCCTCTCGATGTAAGATAAACTAAATACTATTTCTTACAGATTGACAGTATGACCGCGCTGCCTCTGTCTCATTTCATGCCTGACTTTGGTATTTGGCTCCCATTTATGGTGCTATGAGGCCCCCTTGCAACGC